>SDBU01000264.1_pt1 | contig 74961 bp, 62 predicted proteins | sample 2277071 | NCBI WGS metagenome assembly SDBU01 (sample SAMN10397929, study PRJNA504765) | marine sediment metagenome | isolation source: marine sediment core GS08_GC12, 126 cmbsf | place: Arctic Ocean: Gakkel Ridge, Loki's castle | collected 2008 | reverse complement strand
GGCATGGAGGCCGTGCGCGAATACCTGGTGCTCGAGATTCAAAAGGTCTACCGGCCTCAAGGCGTAAACATCAACGACAAGCACATAGAGACCATTGTACGCCAGATGCTCCGTCGCGTTCGCGTAACTTCGGGTGGCGACACCGAGCTGTTGCCGGGCCAACTGAGCGATCGCCTCGACCTTGAGACCCTGAGCCGGGAGATCATCGAACAGGAGGGGGAGCCTCCCACAGCCGAACCTGCGTTGCTGGGCATCACCAAGGCGGCTCTGACCACAGATAGCTTCCTATCGGCGGCTTCATTCCAGCACACGATCAGCGTGCTGGCGAGCGCTGCGATCGAGGGCAAGGTTGACGATTTGCGTGGGCTGAAGGAGAACGTGATCATCGGCAAGCTGATCCCTGCTGGCACTGGTTTCGACGCCGGGGATGCTGAAGAAAGGCAAGATGCCGAAGCACCCCAACCGAGCATCGAGGCGCTCGAGTCTGAGCTGGTGGACCTTGGCGCCGGTCTGCTTTCCATCGACAGCCCCGTAGACCTGGCTGCGGTCGTGGCTCAGCAGGATACTCCCGCCTCGGGCTTGCCAGGCAGCTCCAGCGAATGCGTCGCCGACGCGGAGCTATCCCCGGAAACGGCGCTCGTGCCGCGTCTACAGTCTGAGTAATCGTAGATGGATGTTGTGCTGATTCGTCTTCAGAGGCGTCAGAAGCGAAGAGGGGGGCTTCCAGCCCTCCGCTTTGCTATTGTCGCACTCGCGGCGATTCTGTTCTCGATCTTTGCCTTCATCTTGACCGCTGTGGCGGTGGTTGCAGGCATCTATGTCCTGTACTCACAGGAGCTTCCGCCGGCAGAGGAGATTGGGCGGGCCAGCGTCGAGACTTTTGAGACCACGCGCGTTTTCGACCGCACCGGGAAACACGTCCTCTACGAGATCATGGATCCCGAAGGCGGCCTGCGAACCGAGGTGCCTCTGTCCCGCATCCCCGAACACCTGCGGAATGCCACCATCGCCATGGAAGACAAGACCTTCTACACCGCGATCGCGGTCGAGGACAAGGACTTGTACATCAACCTCGGCGGCATCAACATTGAGGGTGTCCTACGGGCAGCCTGGGGAGAGCTTCGGGGCGAAGACGCCGGCGGGGGCAGCTCTATTCCCCAGCAGCTAGTCCGCAACGTGGTCATGACACAGGAGGAGCGCCTTCAGCGCAGCTATATCCGCAAGCTCAGGGAGATGGTCCTCGCCATTGAGCTGACCCGACAGTACCCGGGCATCGAGGGCCGCGACCAGATTCTGGAATGGTATCTGAACAACCTCTTCTATGGACACCACGCCTACGGCGTCGAGGCTGCGGCCCAAAGGTACTTTAACAAACATGTCGGGGAGCTGACCCTGGCTCAAGCGGCCATGCTGGTGCCCCTGGGGCAATCGCCAACGCTCAATCCCATAGACGAGCCCGCCGAAGCCAAGAGGCGCCAGGAGATCGTTCTGGACGCCATGTACCTCCAGGGCTACATCACGTCCGAGGAGGCGTGGGCTGCCAAACAGGAGCCTTTGATCATCGCACCCCCAGGTTTTGACATGGTCGCGCCACACTATGTGGTCTACGTGCGCGATCTCTTGGAAGAGATGTTCGGCAGCGAGAAGGTCTACGGTGGCGGCCTGCAGGTGATCAGTGCCATAGACCTGGAGATTCAGGCAAAGGCCACCGAGCTTGCGCGCGAGCAAGTGCAAGCTCTTCGGGCGAAGCACAATACCCGCAATGCGGCCGTCATAGTTTTGGATGCCAAGACGGCAGAGATCAAGGCGATGGTGGGAAGCATTGACTACAACGATGAGTCGATCGACGGGCAGGTGAACATGGCCGTCTCCCCACGCCAGCCCGGATCCAGCTTCAAGCCTTTCACCTACGCGACGGCCTTCATGCAGGGATACACTCCTGCCACGATGCTCATGGATGTGCGCACCAGCTTCCCTGACCCCCCCGATCCCAAGCCCTACGTGCCCGAGAACTATTCACGGACCTTTCACGGGCCTGTGCTGGTGAGACGAGCCCTGGGTTGCTCCTACAACGTGCCTGCGGTGGCCATGTTGCACAAGGTAGGTGCCGAGAAAGTCGTCGAGACCGCTCACGCCATGGGCATCACCACGCTGAACAAAGCCCACTATGGCCTTTCGCTTACTCTGGGAGGCAGCGAGGTCAAGCTGCTAGATATGGTCTACGCCTTCAGCGTCTTGGCCAACGGGGGAACGATGCTCGGCGCACCAGTTCCTCAGGAGCGCCTGGTACCTGGCCACAGACGGCTGGACCCAGTCACGATCCTCAAGGTGTCGGATGCGAAGGGCAAGGTGCTCTATCAGTATGACCAGCCCCGGCGACAAGAGGTACTGCGCCCCGAGGTGGCCTTTCTGATCACCGATATCCTCTCTGACAATCGGGCTCGTACCCCAGCCTTTGGCCCCGATAGTGCTCTCAAGTTGCAGGACCGTCCCGCTGCGGCGAAAACAGGTACCACTGACGACTTTATCGACGCATGGACCGTAGGCTATACGCCCCAATACGTCACAGGCGTGTGGGTGGGAGACGCCAACCGGGAGGAAATGAAGCACGCCCCGGGCTCACGAGCAGCCGGACCAATCTGGCATGATCTCATGGAATGGCTGCACGATGGTCTACCTGTAGAGAGCTTTCCCCGGCCAGCGGGCCTGGTGACGGAGGTGGTGGATGGAGTATCGGGCAAGCTGCCCACTGCGTATTCCCCCTGGCGCATGCAAGAGATCTTTATCGAGGGGACGGTGACCACGGACACGGATGACGTACATCGTCCGTTCAAGATCTGCAAGCAAACTGGCAAGCTAGCAACCATATACTGCCCACCAGACCAAGTCGAAGAGGTCGTGTTCGAGATCTATCCTCCGAAGGCGGATGACTGGGTGCGCGAGCAGGGTATCCCTCAGCCACCCACGGACTTTTGCGACGTCCATGGCCCAAACCTGCTGGGTGCAGATGTAGCCATCATAGCGCCAAAGCTGTTTGAACCGGTGCGGGGAATCGTTCCCATCGTTGGGAATGCGAGACCCGGTGGCCTCCAGAAGTACTGGCTGCAGTACGGGCCGGAGATGAGTCCGGGATCGTGGTCGCCCATAGGGCCAGAGCATGGGCATGGTGTCGATAACAACATCTTGGAGCATTGGGACACTCGTGGCCTGAGCGATGGGCTGTACACCCTGCAACTGTCGGCAGTTGCCGGAGGAGGCTTGCACCAGGCCTCGATACAGGTATTGGTGGACAATGTCTCTCCCACCGTCACAATCCACCTACCCAAGCCCAAGCCAGACGCCGAGCCCGAGGCCGCCTTTGAACTCGGCAAACACGAGTGGATAAACATCCAGGTCGATGCTGAAGACAACCTCTCGATGGAGGGCGTCGAGTTCTATCTTGATGACGGGCTCTTGGGCTATACTACGGTCGCGCCCTACACGCTCCGCTGGACTCTGGTCATGTCAGACATCAATCCCTCCCTTGACTTTGACCTGGCCGAGCCAACGACTCAAGTCGAGGGTGACAAGATCATCAAGAGGGAAGTGGTCGCCACTGAGGAGAACCGCATCCTTACCCATTCCGTTCAGCAGGGCACGGCGATCACCATGACCAAGGCCATCCTCGGCTCCGGAGGGCTATCCTATGTGATGACCTGGCCTTCGGGGCGAAGCATCACCTCGAACGGAGCGGGCTATACAGAGACGCACAAGATCCACGTCGTCGCCTACGACGCAGCCGGCAACGAGATGAAGAGCGAGCCGGTGCGGGTGCATGTCGTCCACGAGCGGAAGGAAGAGGACTAGACTCCCCCGACTGTCGGCCTTATGCCACAGCGGTGGGGCATCGAGGGCTGAGTCCCAGTCCCAGCCGCACGGGTGAAGCCCGTGTCAGGGCCCCGCGAGGTCCATGAACCACCGGATGTTGGCAGCCAGCTTTTCGGCGTCGTCGTGCCCCTGCACGCGAATACGGGTCAACTCGAACATGCGGTCTGAACGATGTTCGGCACCAGCGTGAAGGGTAATGCCTCCCCAGTAGTGGACCGACTCTAGAACCCTGATCACCTGCTCATCATGCTTGCCGGCTGGGTAGGCAAAGAAGCGGACCGACTTGTGCGTTCGTGCTTCGATCGCTTGCTTTGCTCCCAAGATCTGCCAGACGAGGTAGTCAACGGTTCGGTTTCGTAGATCTGGGTGGGTGTGTCCGTGCGCCTCGATTTCCATCCCCGCTGCATCCATCTCGATGACCTGTTCCCAGGTCAAATGCTCGGCTCGCTCCTCGTCGGCAAAGCCCGTTATCACAAAGAAAGTGGCTGTGAACCCGTACTCGCGCAGGAGAGGGAACGCGTTCGTATAGGCATCACGATACCCGTCATCTATGGTGATGATAAGCGGTCTCTCTGGGAGGGGATACCCCGTTTGGAGGGCCAGACACAAGTCGTGAAGGGTGATAGTCACATAGCCCTCGTCGCGCAGGTAGCGCAAATGCTCCTCGAACATCTCCGGAGGTACAGATAGGTCTCTGCGGATGGCGTCCGCTCCCTTGGGCGGCGTCGATATGTAATGATACATCAGGATCGGCACGCGCAAGGTGCGCATCACTCCGTCGGGCGTAGGCAAGGGCACTGGAGTTGCAGTGCTGGTGGGAGTTGCCGTAGCCGTAGGCGTCGCCGTGTCGGTGGGCGTCGCGGTAGCGGTGGGGGTGGCCGATGGAGTGCTCGTCTGAGTGGGCGTGGGAGTGGCCGTCGGAGTTGGCGTCTGGGTGGGGGTGATGGTTGCGGTCGGGGTGCTCGTCGGAGTCATTGTCGCAGACGCGGGAACAGGGGTGGGCGTCAGGATCAGTAATGCGGCCCTCCGAGATGTGGCAGCTTGGCGTGCCATCCATCCACCGGCTGCAAGAGCCGCAAGCACCAGCGCAGCGTAGGCTGGGCCTCGCCATGCGAGCGCGGCATTCCGAGATCCCGACATCTGACACCTCTACCCCATGCGGGGCACTCGTCCTCTCCGACAGTTAGAAAAGCCCCCAAGGGACGGGGCTAGACATCAACTATGCGATGTATCGGCACCCTGGCCTCATTCAGGGCCTTTTTGACGGCCTCTCTGTCGTGGTGAGCGATGCGCAGACACACGCCGCACTCGGAACTAATAGTGCGAGGCACCGGGATCAGCTTGGAAGTGATGCCGGCCATGTTGAGCGCGCGCTCTCCCCTGATCGCGTGACTGGTGCTTGGAACCAGGACCACTGCATACGGCGACCCGCTCATCGTCTTTCTTCGGCGAGTGCGCGTACGGCGTCCAGGGCTTCGTCCACCTGGGCCCTACTATTCATGGCGCCCAGTCCGAAGCGGACCGTGCCGTGGGGAAACGTGCCGATGGTCTTGTGCCCTGCGGGCGAACAATGCAGCCCCACACGACACATGATACCATACTCATCATCCAGGCGCAGACCGACTTCCGCCGGGTCCGTGCCGGCGATGTTGAACGAGACCGTGGCGACTTGAAGCGCAGCGTCGCCGGCGCCGTAGACTATGATGCCGTCAATCGATCTCAGGCCATCAATGAGCCGCTGAGTCAGGGCAGCCTCGTGGGCGCGGATTCCCGCGACACCGCGATCGAGCACCCAGCGTACACCGGCGTGCAAGCCTGCGAGGCCCGGAACGTTGAGAGTGCCGCTCTCGGCCATGTCGGGCAGGAAATCGGGCTGCTCCTCCGACTCTGAATTGCTGCCGGTGCCCCCGCGCTTCAGAGGGCGCAAACGATCCGGGTCGAACCGGTCACTGACGATGAGACCACCGGTGCCCATGGGGCCGTAGAGCGACTTGTGGCCGGTGAAGGCCAGGAGATCGATGTTGGCATCCTGCATGTCCAGCGGATAGGCACCACCCGTCTGGGCGGCATCCACCAGGAAGATGATCTGGTGCGACCGTGCGATGGCGCCGACCTCGGTCACGGGCAAGATGGTGCCAACTACGTTCGAGGCGTGGTTCAGCACGATCATGAGGGTGTTCTCGCGGATGGCGCACTCGATGCGGTCGGGGTCCAGCGTGCCGTCGCGTGCGCATGCAACCACGGTCACCTCGACCCCACGCCGCTCCAGGGCACGGAGGGGGCGCATGACCGAGTTGTGCTCCACGCTGCTGGTCACCACGTGGTCGGCGGGTCGCAGGACGCCGTTCAGCGCCAGGTTGAGGGCTTCAGTCACGTTGCTGCCAAACACGACCCTCAGGGGATCGGGTGCGTTGAACAGGCGGGCGACAGCTTCGCGCGCCGAATAGACGACGCGCCCCGCTTCGATGGCTTTGCGGTGGCCCGAGCGGCCAGGGTTGCCCCCGCCGTCGGTGATGAAGCCGGCCACAGCCGCAGCGACGCCGGCTGGTTTCGGCCAGGATGTCGCAGCGTTATCAAAGTAGATCATGGCGCAGTCTCCGAGGGCCTCAAAACGGCTCTCCAACTGGGGGCAAGCATGGTCTGTTTTGTCGCATCGCTTTCGCCGGAGCCCGCGCAGGCCAGAGACCGGACATGTTCAAGGCCCTCCCACCCACAGAAGCAAAAAGCATGAGGGGAGGCGCCTTTGGTGAGGGCGCCTCTCTGTGCCGCAGCTATAGAGTGGTTGAAACTCGAAACCGCCGCGCACCGTGTCTTGGCAAGGTCGCAAGAGGGCTACGTCCCGGCCATGCCGGTCATGGTGACCCCTTCGATAATACGGCGCTGGAAAAGGCTATAAAAGATCATGACCGGAACTACGCTAAAAGTCGCGGCTGCCATAACCCGACCCCGCTGCTGCATGTGAGTTGCTTGCATGATAGTAAGGCCGGGGACCAACGTGCGCATCTCCTCGGAATTGGTGATGATGAGAGGCCAAAAGAGGGCATTCCAGTTGCCCATAAAGATAAAGATGGCCAGAGCAGAGAACGCCGGCTTGGACAGGGGCAGGATGACATTCCACAATACCCTAAAGCGATTGCAGCCATCGAGAATGGCCGCCTCTTCCAACTCCTGGGGGATAGTCTGAAAGAACTGGCGCAGCATGAACACCGGGAATACGCTGGCCGCACCGGGCCAGATGAGGGCATGAAAGGTATCGATCCACTTGAACCTGGCCATCGTCAGATACATGGGAATGAGGGTCACCTGTCCGGGAATCATCATGGTGGCCAAGACGACGAAGAAAATCTTGTCTCGCCCCGGGAACGGCAGGCGGGCAAAGCCATACGCCGCGAGGGACGCAATGGTGAGTTCCAGCCCTATGCGCGCAAAGGCCATAAAGGCGCTGTTGAAGAACCAGCGCATCAGCGGATAATTGTAGTCTGAGCCAAAAAAGATCTCCCAGTAGTTCTGCAGCGTGAGAACAGGTGGGATGAGATACGGGGGCCAGCGATAGATGTCCGTCTCAAACATGAACGACTGCATAAATACCCAGTAGAGCGGAAACAGACAGTAGGCCAACAGTAGTATGCACGACAGGTACAGCAGGATCCGACTCCACGGGACACGACGCGCTCGAGATGCCACTCTCGACACTTGGCCACCTCTCGGCCGCACCTTTGCCACACTCATCGTTTCGCCTTCTCCTTCTGTGCTCGACCGGTCGGTCGTCCGAGCCTTGCTGGCCGCGCTCGCCCACCGCAACACAGACTCGCCGGCCTACCACCGGGGCTGCCCAGTATCCTCTCAGAAACTACCTGGCCACAACCATCTCAGTACTGTAGTCTACGGCCCAGCAGTCTGAACTGGATCAGCGTCACCACGATGATGACCGAGGCCAGAGCAAAAGCCATGGCCGCTCCGTAGCCCATGCGATACCAGTGCCAGGCGGTCTGGTACAGATAGACGATGACCGTCCAGTGATGGAATCCCGAAGCACCGGTGAACATATGCGAGACACCAACCATGATATAGGGGAGGCCGAACTCCTGAAGCCTGCTGATGAACTGCATCACCAGGACGAAGAGCATGACTGGTCTGAGCAAGGGCAGGGTGATCTTCCAGAACGTCTGCCATGCATTGGCCCCATCTACCTTGGCTGCATCATAGAGGTGCGGCGGGATATCAGTCAGTCCAGCCAAGAAGATCAGCATAGGGAACCCAAAGCTCCCCCATAGAGCAGCCAGGGTCAGAGATGGCAGCATAAGTCCGGGCTCTCGCAGCCAGCGGAGGCCTGGTATGCCCAGGAAGCCGAGCCCATAGTTGAGTAGGCCGTAATCCGTGTCCAGGATCGACTGCCAGGCCAGACTCACCACCGCGACCGAAAGGGTGACGGGAAAGTAAAAGATCACGCGACTCAGCCCCCTCAGAGGAAAATCCTGAGAAGCGATGATCGCGGCTCCCAATGCCAGCGACACGGTCACCAGAACGGTCTGAGCGGCGTATTGCAGGGTCTGCCTCAGGGTTAGCCACCACAAATCGTCCCTCATCAGTTCAGCAAAGTTGCCCAAGCCGATGAAAGGCGGGTTCTTGGAAAGGATGTCCCACTCGTGCAGGCTCATGTAGGCACCAAAGAACACCGGATAGACGGTAAAAAGGAAAAAGGCCACCATGAAAGGCACGATGAAAAGGCCATTGGGTAGCTGTTTCTTCAGGGTTCGCCACCTGTGCGACTCCATTCCAAACCACGTCCTCGCACCTGGGGTCAACCCGAGATCAGGCACACTCATGGGACTTGTCCTTGTCGATCACGAGACGATGATAGACCGGCAAAGATGCCGGCCTATCATCTTGTCCAAAGAGCGCTCTACTACTTGCAGCAGCGGTCGAGCACTTCCTGTACCCGCGGCTCTGCTTCCATCATGGCCTCGAGCGGCTCGCTCTCGTTATTGAGCACCGCCCCGATGTAAGGATTCAAGATGCCGCTCACCTCAGTTGGGCACGGGTAAGAGATATTGCCAGGATACGCCCAGGCCTGCTGCTTGAGCTCCGTAGGCAAGGCCCAGTTGGTTGCGATCAGGGTATGCTCCGCCACCGACTTGCGCGGAGTGGGCATTCCGGCCTCCGCCGCCCAGACGTGGCTGTCGCTGATGGCGGTGATCAGCTTCTTTCCCCATTCTACCTTCTCGCTCGCCAGGTCCTGCGGTAGGCACATGCCGTGAGTGCCAACCCACATTCCCTTGCTCTCGCCAATCTGGGGCCAGGGCCACACGGCCTTGTTTGGCACCTCGGGATGGAGCCTGAACCAGTCGTAGAACCAGCTCCCGTTGCCATTCATGGCCAACTTGCCCGCGGCCAGGGACTGTTCGTCGGCGCTCCAATGCTCGCCCGACTTGAAGTAGTACTTCCAGACTATGTCTTGGCCCCACTGCAGACCGTCGATGAATCTGGGGTCGGTGATCATGGCCTTGCAGGTGCCGTCCATACTCACCCTGTCCACGCCGTTCTGTCGATACGCCGTGTCAACCATGTCGTTGGTCCCGTATGCCCAACAGCCGATGTTCTCGCGATCGAAGCCGGCTTCGTTGGGATGCTTCCCGCTCTCGTCCCAGGTGAGCTGCGTGCATATCTCGATGAACTCGGCCCGGGTGAGCGGTGCGCGGTCAGGGTCGTATTCGACGCCCGCCTCCTCGAACTTGTCCAGGTTCAGCCATAGTACAGGGCAGTAGGCGTCCATGGGCACGGCCACAACATGGCCCTCGTAGCTGCAGCCATCCAGGATCATTTCGTCGAAATCGTCCTTGGGCAACATGCCCGTGTCGAACATGTCGTCAAGCACCATGAGAACGTCCTTGCGCACCCACTCGTTCACCTCGCCGGGCGCGTGCAGGAGAAACACGTCTGGGCCCGCTCCGGCGACCATGGCCGGCAAGAGCTTCTCAAAGTAGATGCCCCAAGGGATGCGCTGCATCTTGATGGTGACCTCGGGGTTGGCTTGAGCGAATTTCTGGACGATCTTGATCATGACCACCCCGTCATCGCCGGTGAGTCCGTTCCAGTAGTCGAGAACGACCTGGCCAGATCCTGCGGCCGAGACGATGGCTTCTTCGGCTGCCGCGGCCATAAGATCGGCGGCCTCTTTCTCTACGATTACAGTCTCCTTGACCACCTCCTTGACGATCTTGGTGACCTCCTTCTCGACGACCTCAGGAGTTCCCTTCACCAGGACCGTCTCCTGCACCACCTCCTTGACGATCTTGGTGACCTCCCTCTCCACCACTTTCTCGACTTCCACTATCCTGGGCTGGCAAGCAGCAAGCAGCACTGCCGACCCGGCGAACGCCGCGCCGCGTAGCAGATCTCGACGAGTGATTGGCTTAGACATGACCTTCTCCTTGTTTCGGGATCAAGTGTCGGTGAACGCTTCGATCTGTCCAGTAGTACCTGCCTCCGATGAGCGTGTCGTATTCCGCGGGACACCTCCTTTCCTCTCGCAGCGCGTTAGCCCTGCCGGCGATGGAGAAACCGGCCTCTCCTTGTGGGCAAGGGCCCACTCCCCAATCGGCACAGCTCTTGGTACGAAATCATATCACTGGAATCCTCGCGTGTCAAACTCACTGCGCGATCCAAGCATCTTGCAGGGTGTCAAGCCACGGAACGTTCCCGACTTGGCTCTCAGAGCCGCGGTTGCTAAGCGATTCGCGTAGAGCGGGCCCAGACTGGCACCGCGAGCGAGCTCGCCCAGCGCAAAGAACTCATAGCAGCCCACGCGGTGGCTGACCGCTCTGGGTGACGTAAAAGATACAGCGAAGCTCAACTGAGGGCGTCTTCACTGGCTGGCGCGCGGGAGCGCCCCCTGTTCCTCGGTGACACTAAAGACCCGCTCCAACACGCGGGCCCCGTGCTCTGGCGACATGAGAGCAGGCTGGCAGTCTGTGATCCGCACGGGCAAGAACTCTACCATCTTGACTCCAGAAGCATCCAAGAAGAAGCGCAATACTAGCCCCTGGGATGTCTCTTCGGAGAAACCCTGATCGAACACAAAGTTGCCCAGGCTGTAGGCGGTAAAAGTCCCCTGGCCATAGCCCAGGGCCTGAACCACGTGGGGATGATGGCCGATGATGAGCGTCGCGCCTGCATCGACCAACGTCTGGGCGAGCTCTTGCTGAGAGGCGTTCGGATATGGGGTGTACTCTATGCCCCAATGGCAGGAGACCACGACAACATCCGCTTTCTGTCGGGCAGCCCGCACCGCAGCAACCATCCGCTCCGGATCCATGAAGGCAGTGCCGGGGCTGGTCTCGGTAGCCGCAAAGTAGTCGGGGCCGATCTGGTTGTAGGCCAGAAAGGCTACGCGTAGTCCGTTGGCCTGCACTATCTTGGCTTGATGAGCCTCAGTGATATTGCGCCCAGCACCGACAAAGACGATGCCGGCCTCCGTAAGCAAGCGTATGGTGTCTGTCAGAGCTAGATCCGCATAGTCGCCCGTGTGGTTGTTGGCCAGAGACAATACATCCAGACCCACATCGACCAGCGCCTCGACCACCTCTGGATCTGCGCGGAACTCGTACCCCTTGTTCTGTCGAGTGCCGCGATCAGAGATGGGACACTCTAGATTGGCAAAAGCAATGTCGGCCTGCGACAGGAGAGAGCGAATCCCATCGCCCTCAAAAGGATAAAAGACCGTATTCTCCTCGATCAGCTCTCCCACGCGGCGATCCAGCATGATGTCTCCAACGGCGACCAACTCAGCCGTGGGTGGCAGCTCATAGCGCAAGCCCTCGAGGAGAGCATCAACGAGAGGCTGAGGTGCTGGGGCCTGCTGGGTCAGCCATAGCCGGCGCACGAGAGGGTAATCGTCTGAGCCAGTTGGACCTGGACGGAAGCCCTCGATCGAGAGGACTCGTACCCGAAAGTCCACGGCTTCCCACGGCAATAGGGCCCAAGTGCCCTCGTGGGTGGCAACATGCTCCTTGGCCCTCAGCCAGTCGGGCATCAGGATCGTGTTGGATGGAAGTCGTTCCAGGCCGAGCAGTTCGCGCGCCGCCCTCCCAGAGTCACCCACCACCATCCCGTGACTCTCATCTTGCCCGCTGGCCAGCGCGACCAATTCGACCTTAGACACTTCTTCCTCTGGGAACAATGGGTGCACGGCAATCGCATAAGGTTCCTCTCGCAAAAGAATGGCACCTTTTGGAGGCTCAGGGGCCCAGCGAATGGCCCAGGTGGCCAATCGAGTGGCCAACTCGTCGTCGGTCGGGTCCTGGCTGGTGTAGGGCAGCACCACAAGACGCTCATGCTGAGCTGGAAGGAGAGAGAAGAGGGCTTCACTGAGATCATAGACATCACGATCCACGGCCAGGGTCAATGGCTTGAGGGTGGGCGAGGGGCTGGGTGTTGCGGTTGGGGATGGCGTGCGCGTCGCTGTCGGCGTAGGCGTGGGAGTAGGCGTCGATGTGGGCGCGAGGGTGGGCCTAGCTGTCGCCGTGGACGCAAGGATAGGCGCAGGTGTTGCCATGGGCGCGGGCATGGCCAGAACGCTGAAGGTATGTTCAACGCGCCACACCCACCAGCCGCACCCGCCGACCAATAGCAGCACGGTCAATAGCAATACGGCGGCTTGGGCGACGCGGCTGGAAAGGCCGAACCATTTCCGCCTTGAGGGGCGAACGGCTGACTCGCGGGCCCATGCCGACCCGCCCTGCAAGACGCCCCGGAGGCGCGGGCTCTGAGGCCCAGATGCGTCCGCCGTCCCCGCCGGCTCCACTCCGGCCTCGGTCACCGCCCGATCAACCGTCCGCCGAATGATCGTATAGAGGGCGGCGGCAATATCCTCTGGAGCCGTCTCGGCTTGGCCTCGAAGAGCTTCGCCGACGACCGGCGCGATGGCCACCGCAAGCTCCTCCGGTGACCTGGCTGCTTCCTCCCTGAGGATCTCGGAAATAACGGGGACGATCCTGGCTACGAGGACCTCGGGGCTCATCAGGATGCGCCGCAGCTCCTCGAGCTCGTCGCGGACGGATTGCTCTGCCGACATATGCTATTCCTCGGCAGGCGCTGTGAACTCCCCCAAGAGGCCAGCCACGCTGCGGCCCGTCTCCAGTCGTGTTGCCATCTCCATCAGCATGGCGGCGAGGGTCTTGCGATCGGTCTTCTGATTGTCCAACCGATCGGCGACGCGACGCATTTCAGCTCTGAGCTGGTCCTCGGCCTGGCGAACCTCCCTCTTGACCCCGTCCAGGCCACGCTCATGCTGGTCGCCATATTGATTCACGGTGGTTCTGAGCGACCTTATGTCCTGCTCTTGCTGAGCAACCGTCTTTCGCAGCTCATTGGTCTCGTCTGTGAGACTCTGGGTCAACATCTGTTGCTGTCTACTCTGGGTGAGGAGCTGCTGGACCGCCGGACTCTGGCCTCGCAACCGGTCCACTTCTCGGGTGAGTTCATCGTTGGCCCGGCGCGTGTCGCGCTCCAGGGCTTCGATCCGCTTGGTCTGCGACTTCTGGAACTCGCTGAGGCCATCCTGCACCTGCCGGAAGTCACTGAGTAGTCGTTCGATCTCCCGTTGCAGATCTGTAAAGCGTCGCTCATACTCCTCTGTCTGAGCGCCGAGGATCGCGTCTCGTAGGCGCTCTATCCCAACCTTGCGCGCAGCCAGCCCGACTTTGTCGGGGCCGAGGATGATCTCACGAACTCGAGCCAGCTCTTCCTGACGTTTGGACTCTTCCTCCGATTCTTCCGCCTTCGCTGGTACAGTCACCTTGCGTGCCTTCGATTTCTGGGCCATCAGCCCTTCCTCCTTCGGTTCGCCTCTGGTCGAGGCCGGTTCAGGTCTTGATGGAGATGATGCCGGCGGCCTGCCTGGCCCCGTCTTTTGGGCCATTGTCCTTCCTCTCCTTGTTGTGTGACACGACGACCCACGGACGCCCTCAGCCATCGACCGGGATCAGGCTACCTCAACCCAACCGTCGTCTACGAGCTACCGACAAGGACATCCGCCTTCAATACATCGGGCAAGTCGCTTGAATGATAGCGCGCAGTAAAGGTCTTGTCAATAGCCCGCAGTGCTTGAGCCAGAAGGTGGCGGCCCATGTCAGCAATTGTGCAGCATACATCACCCCAAGAGCGTCCTCAGACCGTGCCTACAGACTGGCTCACTCATTCCCAGGTATCTTTGCGAGTCGTTGACACTCCCCAGGAATGACTGTATGCTGCTGCAGGGTACTGTTACCATAGCACATCAAGAAGGATTGGACGATGCGAACTCCCATTCGTGTTGCCATCACAGGGGCAGCGGGCAACGTCGGCTATGCTTTGGTCTTCAGGATTGCCAATGGCGACCTCTTTGGGCCCGACCAGCCAGTGATCTTGCAGATGCTCGAGATCCCGTCGGCGATGCAAGCCCTGGCCGGTGTGGCCATGGAGCTGGACGACTGCGCGTTCCCCTTGCTGGCAGACATACTATTGACCGACGCTCCGAGCATCGCTTTCAGAGATGCCAGTTGGGCCTTGTTGGTTGGCGCACGACCCCGGGGCAAGGGGATGAAACGCGGCGATCTGATAAAAAGCAATGCCCCGATCTTTGCCAGTCAGGGGAAAGCCCTGAACGACAATGCGGCCCAGGATGTGCGGGTGCTTGTGGTGGGCAACCCCGCCAACACAAACTGCCTTTTGGCCCTGCGCAACGCCTCCGATATCCCCGCCGAACGCTTCTCTGCCATGACCCGGCTGGACCACAACCGGGCCCTCGCACGGTTAGCAGCCAAGGCGGGGGTGCCGGTTGGCTCGGTCAAGAAGGTGACCATCTGGGGCAATCACAGCAGCACCCAGTACCCCGATGCCTACCACGCCGAGATCGGCGGCGAGCCCGCGCCCCAGGTCATCAAGGATGACGCCTGGATCAGAGATACCTTCATCCCCCAGGTTCAAGGACGGGGCGGCGCTATCATCGAGGCCAGGGGGAGGAGTAGCGCTGCCAGTGCTGCCAACGCTGCCATCAACCATGTGCAAAGCTGGCACTGGGGCACGCCACAGGGTGACTGGGTGAGCATGGCCATTCTCAGCACTGGCGCCTACGGCACACCCGGAGGGGTCGTATTCAGCTATCCGGTGAGGATCGCCCATGGGGTGCCCGCCGTCGTTGAGGGGCTGGAGCTGGGTGCCTTTGACCGAGAAAAGATCGCGGCCACTGGTGCAGAGCTGGTGGGAGAGCGAGCTGCAGTGCGCAGTCTGTTGCCCTGATTCATGCCCGTCGCACATGGCAAGCGCAGGGTTCTGGGTAGCAGGAGTCTTGCCGAACGCGTTCCTGAGTATGCGTCATGGCCGGTAGCCCACCTCAGCCCTCTCGGGAAGAGTCTCCTTCCGAGGCTTGGTGCGAGGTGGCGTCTTCTTGCGCGGGCAGAGCATCGAGACGCAACAGCTCCTCTAAAGCCCTGATACCTACCTCCACCATGTCCAGGTCCGGCTCGCGGGTGGTCAGGCGCTGAAGAGCCAGACCAGGAGCGGCCAGCGCACGGAGCAGCACGTTACTTCGATAGTGTCTGGCGATCAGCTTGAGGAACTCGTAGGACAGGCCGGCCACAACGGGGATGAGCACGATTCTGGAAAGAAAGCGCACAACCAGTGGGGGCCGCCCCATCAGTGTGCTGACGAACACAAAGACCACCAGCACCACCAGCAAGAACCCCGTTCCGCAGCGAGGGTGTGCTCGCGGGTAGCGGGCCACGCTCGTTGGTTCCAGCGGCGCGCCGTCCTCGTAGGCGTTGATTGTCTTGTGCTCGGCCCCGTGGTAGGCAAAGACCCGGCTCACGTCCGGGATGAAGCCGATGCCTGCGATGTAGGCCACAAAGAGAAACAATCGGACGCCGCCTTCGGCCACGTTTCCCAAAACCGGCGATGCGATGTGGTGATCCAGTGAGCTCACCAGAAACATGGGCAGCAGAACGAAAAGGCCCACCCCCAGGGCCAAAGATAGGGCAACCGTGCCCCAGGCCAGCGGGCCAGCAAAGCTCACATCCTCATCCTCGCCCAGGGCCACATCGGCCGACCAGATGAGTGCCCGCAGCCCCAGCCCCAACGAGTCCCACAGCACCACCAAGCCGCGCACAAAGGGCCATCTCAGCACCCGACTGCGATAGATGACATGGCTGAGGGGTTCGCTGCGCAAGACGAGTTCTCCCGAAGGACTCCTCACGCACACGGTCCAATGACGCTTACCGCGCATCATGATCCCTTCCATCACAGCCTGGCCACCATAGTCCAGTTCTGTCACCATCCGCTACTCCGTGGCGAAACCTGGCCCGCGACCAATCATGCCGCAATGTCCGCGGAGCAATTCGCCAGCTCCCATCACCTTGCCCCAGCCCCAACAGAATGCTAACCCACCCTCAAGCGGGATCGGTGCTGGCTGCGCCGCACGCTCGCAGCTCGAAGCGCACGCCAGCAAAAGAGGCAGAGTGTCTCCACTCTGCCTCCTACAGTTCTCCCCGCAGCCAGACGCCTATTCCTGATCGTCTTCCGACTCGATGATCCCTTCAATTGGCTCGACTGATTCTTCCTGATCGACGATCTCGACCAGCAGCCGCTTGCGCTCGCGCTCTGCTTGCGCTGTGGCACGCTTCTCCGCCTCATCGCGGAGCCCCCGTGAACGCTCGACCCGTTGGGTGAACCGCTCCACCTGACCACCCCTCTTTGCGAGGCGCTGCTGGCCGGTATAGAAGGGATGACACTTGCTACATACGTCGGTCCTGATGACCTCCTTGGTCGCCCCGGTCACCCAGGAGTTTCCGCAGACACAGATCACCTTGGCCTCGAGATAGTAGGGCGGATGGATCTTCTCTCTCATTCTGGCCCCACCCTTTGCGGATACACAGAGACTCGCTTCCTCGTTCGCGAATGTCGCTCAAACTTGACATAGCCGTCGATCTTGGCGTATAGGGTGTGGTCTTTTCCGCAGCCCACGTTGTTGCCAGGCGCAATCCGCGTTCCGCGCTGGCGCACGATGATCGTGCCGCTTCTTACTGCTTCACCACCAAAACGCTTTACGCCCAATCTCTTTGAGTGACTGTCACGGTTATTGCGACTGCTTCCGCCGCCCTTCTTGTGTGCCATCTATCGAACTCCCCTTCCTTCGATTATCTCATCAGCCCTTGATTGCGTCGATGCGTAGACGCGTATACCACTGACGATGGCCGGCCTTGCGTCGATAGCGCTGTTTCGCTCGATACTTGAAGACGATAACCTTGCGCCTCCGCCCATGCTCCACCACCGTCGCCGAGACCGTGGCGTTGTCCAGAATGGGACGGCCAACCCGTACCCGACCTTCCTCCGCAACCATAAGCACCCGATCCAGCTCAATGGCTTGGCCGACCTCAGCATCAAGCTTCTCGACGTCGATAGTTGCGCCAACCATCGCCTTGTACTGCTTTCCACCGGTCTCTATGACAGCGTACACCCCAAGTCAACCTCCGGGAATTGCCCACCACCCCGACCGGAATGCCCACGGCCCAACAGGTCGCATAGCGAGCATCCCAGACCACTATTATACAATCTTGCCAGTTGCCCGTCAAAACGCCGCATTGAGGGTATCGAAAAGGGTTGCGACTTTGCTCACGCCTGTCACCCTGAGCGTAAGTGAAGGGTCTAAACAGCAAAGAACTCGGATGCTTCGCTGTGCTCAGCACGGGATGAGGCGCAGGTTGCGCTCCTTTTTGATGCCCTTGATGCTCATTTGACGCGTTGGCGTTGTTGTGGGATAATAGCCCAGGAATAATCAGCCTGACCGATGACCTGGTCGTAGGCGAGGGGGATCGAGGGTTATGGAAGGTGGCGAAGTCGTGGTCCGGCAGAAGAGCGCCCAGCCTGAAGGGGAGAAGGTGGTGGGTGTTGAAGAAGGAGGCGAAGGGGCTCCGCAGCCTGCCGGCGCCGAGAAAAAGCGCGCTGGCCCCCCGGGGATCGAGGCGGTGAAGCCTGGCATGCAGATCAAGGGCAAAGTGCGCAAGGTGGTTGACTTTGGCGCCTTCGTTGACATTGGCGTGGGTCGCGATGGCCTTGTCCACATATCGGCCTTGAAAAGGGCCGGAATGGACAAGAAGATCAGAGCTGGGCAAGTCCTCGACATTGTCGTGCGTCGTGTGGACATGGAGAATGGTCGGATCAGTCTGGTGATTCCAGGCCAAAGGCGCAAGCCCAAAATGCCCTTGCAGGATCTCCGGGTCGATTCCGTGGTCAGTGGTCGCGTCGTGCGCCTGGTTGACTTTGGGGCTTTCGTTGACATCGGCGCGCGGGCCGACGGTCTGTTGCACGTCTCCCAGCTCCCTTCTGGATACGCCAGTCACCCTCGCGAGGTGCTCCACGTGGGAGACAGGATTCGAGTTCGCATTCTGGGAGTTGATGCTCGCAAGCGCCGCATCTCGCTCAGCATGAGGGAATCTGAGGGTGACACGGTCTTGAAGGAGGCTGCCGAGGCCGCCGAGAATCGCGCTCATATGCCCACCGCGTTCGAGGTGGCGTTCCAGGAGGCCCTGGCGCATCGACGTCGCCGGCAGCGGCGGGCGGGCAGATAGATAGCACGACATTTGTTCGCGTACATGGGCGCAAGGCAAGCTGACGGAGCTTGCCTTGTTTGCATCATGGCTGCAAACGTCTCCAGGGTTTTGAGATTCGCGCGGTGATATGTCTGGTTGAGTCTGGGTCGTGCCCGCCCTTGTCGTTTGCAGAGCGCTGTATAAAGAGTCGGCGTGACAACATGACTGGCTTTGCAGGAAGCGGCCGCGAGGCCGGGTTGCGTTCGGGGATGGTTTACATTCTTCTGGGCTCGCGCTAGAATGCAGAGTGTCCGCTACCACTGCCGAGGGAGAATCCGAGATCATGATGATAAAGGAAGCAATGAGCGTTTTCTGGCAGACGCTCAAGGACATCTGGGAGGAACTCCTGCCGCTGTGCCTTGTGAATCTCGTGTGGCTCTTCGCCTCGCTCACGGTGATACTCTTCCCTGTGACGTTGGCCGGGGGCTATTACGTGGCCAATCGCGTCGCGCGAGGCAAGACCTTCGGCACCAGGCACTATGTCGAGGGCATCAAAATGTACTGGTGGCGGAGCCTCTTGTGGTTCCTGGCTAATCTTGTGGTTGTGTTGCTCATATATGTCAACCTGATGTTCTATCCGAGCCAGTTTGAGGGCCTGTGGGTATCCATCGTAGGTGGGTTCTGGCTGGCGGTGCTGATCTTCTGGCTGACCCTGCAAATGTATTTCTGGCCGCTCCTCATCGAACAGGAGGAGGCCAGGATGCTGTTGGCCTGGCGCAATTCTGCGTATCTCGTTCTGATCAATCCTTTCTATGCCCTTTTCGTCGCTTCCTTTCATCTTCTGTTTCTGGCCGTCAGCGTGGCGACAACTCTGCCCCTGGTTTTTGTCGGGATGGTAGGTCTGGCCCTACTGGGGACCAACGCGGTGTTGACGATGCTGGTGAGTGTTGGCAAGATCGAGGATCCTCGCCCCAAGCCGATGGCCTAGTCCGGGTGCCGGTTGGGGCACTGCGCCCTGACGCGCACGGGGACAAGAGTTTCCTGCCTGGGCCGAATGGAGGCTCTGCGACATGATGACTCGCCCAGCTCCAACGAGGACCATGACCGTTGACCAGCTCGCGGTCCAAGTATATGCTTCACGCGATGACATGGGGGCTGCCGCAGCGTACGATGTGGCCCGCCGGATGCAAGAGATCTATGCTCAGCAGAAGTGGGTGCGGGTCGTGTTTGCCGCGGCACCTTCCCAAAGCGAGTTCTTGGCCACCCTATGCACGACGGAAAGCCTGGACTGGAGCAGGGTGGAAGCCTTTCATATGGACGAGTATCTCGGACTGGAAGCAAAGGCTCCACAGCTCTTTGGCAGCTTTTTGTGGGCGCGCCTTTTCCGCCGGGTCAAGCCCGGTCGGGTCGAGTACATCGACGACAACGCTGCCGATGGCGAGGCGGAGTGTGAGCGCTACGGCGCTCTTCTGAATGAGCGCCCTGTAGACATCGTATGTGCGGGCATCGGTGAGAACGGTCACATGGCCTTCAACGATCCGCACGAGGCAGACTTTGAGGACCCGAGAACCGTCAAGATAGTGACCCTGGATGACCTTTGCCGCATGCAGCAGGTGCACGACGGCGCGTTCCCCACGATCGACGATGTGCCCAAGGTGGCCCTATCCATGACCATGCCGGCTCTGATGTCGGCGCGGTGGCTCTACTGTGTTGTGCCAGGCCCAAGCAAGACGGAGGCCGTGCGCAGGACTCTGACTGGTCCCATCTCCACTGGCTGCCCTGCGACTCTCATGCGCCGCCATCCCAATGCTGTGCTCTATCTCGACCTCGACGCGGCTGCGCGCGTCTAAAGGATACAAGATGGAGTGTAAACGCTTGCTCTTCAGCGGCCATGCCATCCGACGGATGTTCCAGCGCAGCATTCACGTTGATCAAGTGCGCCATGCGATTGAAGCGGGTGAAATCATCGCCGAATACCCCAGTGATAGGCCCTATCCAAGCTGCTTGATGCTTGGCTTTGTAGATGACCAACCCCTTCATGTCGTGGCATCCTTCGACCGCTCCAATCAGGAATGTCATGTCATTACCGTATATGTTCCTGATCCCGCTCAATGGGGACCCGATTATCGGACCAGGAGAGTAGAATGAAGTGCACGATTTGCAGGAACGGAGAGACTGGACCAGGGCGCGTAACCGTTGCCCTTCAACGTGGTGAAACCACCGTCATCATCAAAGACGTACCTGCAGGGGTCTGCGACAATTGTGGCGAGTATTATCTGACGGAAAAAGTAACGCACGACGTCTTGAAACGGGCTGAGGAAAGCGTTTGCAGAGGCGTTGAAGTCGAGATTCTGCGATTCGCAGCATGAGGAGCAACAACTCACTCTCCTCCGGCCATGATGCCCGGGCGTACAGCCACGTTTCCAGCAATGACAATCGGGAGGTCATATGCCCAATCTATCTGTGTGCATCGAGATGTACTGGCGCGATCTACCCTACGAGGAGCGCATCGCCCGAGTCGCTGGACTGGGCTTCCGCGCGTGCGAGTTCTGGGGGTGGAGGAACAAGGACGTCGCCAGGATCAAGACCGCGATGGACGAGCACCATCTTCGCATCGTGGCGCTCTGCCTGGAGCCCCCATCCAGCCTGATAAGGCGAAACGTCGCGGCTGAGCTGGTCAAGGGCATGAAAGAGACGGCCGCTGTGGCCAAAGAGCTGCGCTGCGAAACCATCATAGCCACCGTGGGCAATCTGTACGACGACGAGACCTACGAGATCACCCGGCGGCGCGTGGTGCGCAATCTTGAGGCGGTCGGCAGGGTCGCTGGCGACAACGGCCTCACCCTGGTCATCGAGCCCCTGAACACTCTGGTGAACCATCACGGCTATTGGCTCACCCGTATGCCCCAGGCGGTTGACATCGTTCAGGAGGTGGACTGTGCTGCGGTCAAGATCCTCATGGACCTGTACCATCAGCAGATCATGGAGGGCAACATCATCGACAACCTGACCGCCTACATCAATCACATCGGTCACTTTCACGCGGCGGGCGTGCCCGGGCGTGGTGAGCTGGTGGGGGGCGAGCTTGACTATCGCGCCATATTCAAGGCCATCGACGCCACGGGCTACGATAGGTATGTGGGCCTCGAGTACCACCCGACGATGGATACCAAAGAGTCCCTGAGGCAGGCGCTCAGCCTGGCCGAGGGTTAGGCAGTGACCAACAAGACGAGGAGGAACAGTGCGCATAGCGTTTATTGGCACAGGAGGCATTTCCCAGCGTCACGCTGAGGGGTTGGCCAAGCGCGATGACGTCGCCTTTGTGGGCGCGTTCGACATAGTGGCCGAGCGCGGGCAGAGCTTTGTCGCCAAATTCGGCGGGATGGCCTACAGCGGGGGCGTGGCAGAGATGTTGGATGGGGCCAAACCAGATGCCGTCTGGGTGTGTTTGCCACCCTTCGCTCACGGCCAGGCCGAGATGGCGCTGCTTGAGCGTCGCATCCCCTTTCTGGTGGAGAAGCCGATCAGTAACTCTATGGCTACAGCCCGAGACATTCTGAACGAGGTGGAACGCTCGGGCACTCTGGCTGTTGCCGGATACATGAACCGCTATCGTCGCGGAGTGAGCCGCGTGAGGGAGCTCCTGGCCGACGATCCGGCGGTGCTGGTGCACGGGGGGTGGATCGGGGGCACGCCGAGGGTCCCATGGTGGCGGGTGAAGGCCCAGTCTGGGGGGCAAATCGTCGAACAGACCACCCACATCATCGACCTGGTGCGCTACATCGTTGGGGAACCCAAACTGGTCTATGCTCAGGGGGCCAAAGGGTTCGTTTCGGACGTGCCCAATTACGATGTGGCAGACGCCAGCACCATCGCCGTCCAGTTTGCCAGTGGAGCCGTGGGCAACCTGATGAGCTCTTGCGCCGGCCGCACGGGTGGCGGCGGAGTGCACCTCACTCTGGTTGCCGTGCACCACCACGTGGCCTTCACTGGGTGGGAGCACTCGGTGGTCATCCGCAAGTCGCGCCTGGAAGAGGAACGCGTCGCTGGCGAGCCCAATATCTTTGAGATAGAGGACGCTGCCTTTGTAGAGGCTGTGCAGACCGGCGACGCCAGTGGAATCCGTTCCACCTATGCGGACGCGCTCAAGACACTGGCCTTCTGTCTGGCGGCCAACCAGTCGCTCGAGACGGGCTTGCCGGTGGAAGTTGCGTCGATCTAACGGTGTCGGTCCCAGGGCTTGAGAGCCTGCTGCAAATGCCTCTTGCCAGCATGCTCTGGTGGGTTTTGGGGTCCTGCGTGTAGGGGCGAGGTCGCAGATGCCGGCACAACCGGCGCACCTCGCCCCAACCAAGTACCGATTTCTTGCGGGCCCAGCGCGTCCTCGGGGAGAGACGCTGAGCAGGCGAATACTGGACACGTTTTTGGTGCCACAGACTGCCGGTGTCTCAAGGCTGGATTCATCGGCAGAGAAGAGGAAAGGTGGGAAGCGCATCTGAAGAGCGGTCAAGCTCCAGGCCGCCAGAAGTGATCCTCCTGCTCGGTCGCATCGGCGAACTGTGGATCACCTACCTCAAGGGCCAGTTGCTGCTATCTGTGATCACCGGTGGCATCACCTGGGCGGCAGGTTCAGCGATCGGTCTACCGTGGTCCTTGTGGTTGGGGCTGTTGGCCGGTGTCCTAAACACGATACCTTCGATTGGCCCGTTGATTGCGGTCATACCGGCAGCCATCATCGCCTTCTGGCAGGGCTCCACGCTCCTCTCCGTCGATAACTGGCTCTTCGGGGTCATCGTGATCGGTGTCTACATCGGCATCCAGCAAATCACTATGCTGGTCATTGAACCTCACCTCATAGGCAAGCGGCTGGATCTTCCTCCTCTTGTCGTCCTGGTCGCGGTCATCGTTGGGGCGGCGGTTGCCAGTGTGGCTGGAGCGTATCTGGCGGTTCCCCTCATCGCGACCGTGCGCGAGATAGCCCGGTTCACGTACAACAAGGTGCGGGGACTGCCTCCCTTTTCTGAGGGATAGTCGCGATTCATTGTGACCATTCAGCCGCTTGGTTGGTCTTGTTGGACTCGACACGAGGAGTGGGCCGCCATGAGCCAGACGAGCAACTACCTCGCCTTCGATCTGGGTGCTGAGAGCGGTCGAGCGGTCGTTGGCCTGTTCGATGGTGAAAGGCTAGAGCTCTCGACTATCAGACGCTTCCCCAACGGTCCGGTCAGGGTCTTTGACAGTCTCCATTGGGACGTGCTCCGTCTGTTCGAGGAGATGAAGCAGAGCCTGAGCCTCTATCGCCATCAGTTCGGTCCTGGTCTGGATGGTATCGGGCTGGACACTTGGGGGGTGGACTTTGCCCTCATCGGGCGCAACGATGCTCTCCTGGGTAACCCTCATCACTATCGCGACCCACGCACAGAGGGGATGCTTGAGGCAGCCTTCGAGAGAGTGCCCCGTGGGGAGATCTTTCAATACACGGGGATTCAATTCATGGAGATCAACACTCTTTTCCAGTTGCTCTCCATGAAGCTGCACGGCGATCCCATGCTCGAGCAGGCCGACGCCCTGCTCATGATGCCCGATCTGTTCAACTACTGGCTAACAGGGGTCAAGGCGTGCGAGTTCTCTGACGCGACCACGAGCCAGTTGTACAACCCGCGAGAGCGGGCCTGGGCGCGCGTCCTGCTGGAGAGGCTGGGTCTGCCGACTCACATCCTGCAGGAGGTCGTTGAGCCTGGGACCATACTTGGCGATCTCCGTCCCGAGGTGGCTGCCGATACGGGCCTGGAAAAGGCGTCAGTCATCGCGCCGGCCTGTCACGATACCGGTTCAGCCGTTGCCGCCGTGCCCGCGAAGGGCCAGCGGTTCGCCTATATCAGCTCGGGCACTTGGTCGCTGATGGGCATCGAGGTCACCGAGCCAGTCATCACCAAAGAGAGCCTGGAATTCAACTTCACCAACGAAGGCGGCGTGTGCGGCTCATTCCGCTTCCTGAAGAACATCATGGGCTTGTGGCTGGTGCAGGAGTGTCGCCGAGCCTGGGCGCGAGAGGGGCACGCTCTCTCCTACGACGAGATCGCTGCGTTGGCTTCGCAGGCGCCTGCACATGGCCCCCTGATCGAGCCCGATAGCCACAGCTTCTTGCGGCCGGGGGACATGCCCGCGAGCATCCGAGCGTTCTGCGCTCGCACGGGGCAGCGGGAGCCAGAGACCAAGGGCGAGATCGCGCGCTGCGCGTTAGAGAGCCTGGCGCTCAAGTACCGGTGGGTTCTGCACAAGCTCGAGATGATGACCGGAGAGTCCCTGGAGGTCATTCACATCGTGGGAGGTGGCTGCCAGAACCAGTTGCTATGCCAACTGGCCGCCGATGTCACCCAGAGGCCGGTCATGGCCGGGCCCATCGAGGCCACGGCGGCAGGCAATGTGCTGATGCAGGCGCTCGCCCGGGGACGCCTCGGCTCTCTGGCTGAGGCACGCGAGCTGGTGCGACGTTCTTTCGAGGTCATCACCTACGAGCCAGGGTCGATTGCCGGATGGGACGAAGCCTATGCGCGCTATCTGGGCATCAGGGAGCAAGAGCCGGAGGGATTGTAGCCTTGGTCGCCTCGGACTGGGAGCGACAGGATGCAGGTTCCGGTGACTGAGAGCAGGCCAACGCTCTTCTGCAATGCCACCCTATGCACTCGGCAGGAACTACACAAGGAGAGCTGGGTCCTCGTTGAGGGAGGACTTGTCGCCAAAGTCGGTCGAGGAGCACCTCCGTCCGTGCCCCAGGCGCGGCTCATCGACGTCGGTGGCCTGATCCTGGCCCCTGGACTGATCGACCTCCACGTTCACGGCGCACTTGGCTACGATACCATGGATGCAACACGCCAGGCGCTGCGCCAAATGGCCCGCTTCTATGCCCAGCACGGCGTGACCGCTTTCCTGGCCACGACCACTAGCAACCCCCTGGAGTCGATCCTGGCCGCCCTGAAGAATGTGGGCGATGTCATGCGCACGGGGGCTGAGGGAGCCACCCTGTTGGGCGCCCATGTCGAAGGTCCCTACCTGAATGCGGAGCGGGCCGGCGCCCAAGATCCCTTTCACATACGCGACCCGGATGCAGACGAATGGCGCCAGATTCTGGGCACGGGCGTGGTCAAGGTGCTCACCCTGGCGCCGGAGCTTCCCGGGAGTGAGGAGCTCATCCGCTTGGCCGTGGCCCACGGGGTCACGGTTTCGGTGGGGCATACCTGCGCCAGCTTCGAGACGATGTGCCGGGGGGTTGACGCAGGCGTGACCCAGGTGACCCATCTGTTCAACGGGATGGCGCCCTTGCATCACCGCAAGCCCGGGGCGGTGGGGGCAGCACTGGTCCTGGATTCCCTTCGTTGTCAGTTGATCGCTGACAACGTGCATTTAGATCCCGCAGTGCTCGATCTTGTGGTGAGGTGCAAGGGTGTGGATCGTGTCATTCTGATCACCGACGCGATGCGCGCCGCGGGCATGCCCGACGGCGAATACGAGCTGGGCGGCCTGGCCGTCACCGTGCGGAGGGGAGTGCCCCGCCTGGCCAGCGGCGCTCTGGCGGGGAGCACGCTGACTCTGGAGCGCGCTGTCCGAAACATGATGTCAGCCGCCAACCTCTCACTACCTGCAGCTTTGTCCATGGCCACGAGCACGCCCGCGCGGGCTCTGGGCCTTGGTGGGCGCAAGGGGAGCATCGCGGCGGGCAAGGATGCGGACCTCATCATCGTGGATGAGCGGATGCAGGTGTCGCTCACCATGGTGGCGGGCGACATCGTGTATCGAACGGAGATGTAGGGGTGCATGTGCCCCGGCTGTGCCGGGTGCGGCTGCACCGCATCTTCGATCTGCGACCATGCGCCCCTATCAGAAGCAAGAAAACAGCACTAAACTGGCTTCAGTGGATAGCTACGCAAAAGTGAAGCCACTTCTCCCGCGACCAGGCATACGTTTCTGTACCTGGGGCATCAACCAGGTCAGGAAGGCGTCTGTGCTGCGCGTCTGCATCAGAACCCGCCCTGGGCCGGTAAGATCGACCACCAGGCCCTCGCCGCTAAAGAGCGTGGACTTTAATCCGCCCACGGCTCGTACCTTGAAGCCGATGCCCTCGTCAAAGGCCACCAGGTGTCCGGTATCCACGGTGTAGCGCTCACCGGCTGCGAGTTGCATCTCGTGGATGGCCCCATAGCTTGAGAGGATCAGCGTTCCCTGCCCGCTACATCGCAGCAGGAACAATCCTTCGCTGGCGAAGAAGGTCTTGGCTCCCCCGAACTTGGTGTCCACTTCCACCTCCTGGGATGAGGCCACATAGGATCCCGACTGCACCATCAGGGCACGTTCCCCCTGGTCGATGACCATCATGTCGCCTGGCAGGGCTGGCGCGAGGGTGACCGTCCCGCCACCAGCAGGCGCCTGGTATTCGTTCATGAAAAAGCTCTCCCCGCCCAACAAAGAGCGCTTCAGCGAGGATATGATTCCGCCAGCGGCCTTTGTCTCCAGGGTCACTCCATGGGACATACTCACCATGGATCCGGCCTCGACTCTCACCTTCTCGTGAGGCTCGAGCTTGACAACTGTCAGGGAATAGGAAGGCCGATACATGATCTCTGCCTGCATTGGTTCACCTCCCAAGGGTGGCCGCACAGGGTATAAGCCGACACTGCTTGATTTCTCTCGCGGGCCCATGATAGCCGATTGCCTCTCCGTGGGCAAGTCTGCGCAATTCCCCGGTTGTTCTGGCTCGGCAGGGGCCCGAATAAAGTGGTTGACAACTATGAGTCCGGGGAATATCCTCTTGAATGGCAAGGCAGCCAAGGTCTTGAAGTGTCCGCTCCTTTTTTTGCCATCCAGAAGGTGCTCGCGTTTATGACCGTTCGCAAGGTCGATGTTGAGGCCGTCGCCAAGGGGCTCGAAAGGCCCTTCCTGATGCAGCAGATTGCCCAGGTCGATCATTTTGGGGTCCATCTCTATCTTTGCCGGGGGGCCGTGGCTCGACATAGGCACATTACACAGGACGAGCTCTTTTATGTGCACAGCGGCTCGCTGGCTCTGGATACTGACTGGGGACACATCACTCTCTCCCGCCGAGAGTTCGCTGTGGTGCCTCAGGGCCTGGCTCATGTATCGGGCTCGATCACTGGCGCTGTGGTCATGCTGTTTCAGGCTCGAGGCGACCCTGACCGCAAGAACGGACATGGCCGCCTGACGCTGGGTCCGGGCACCCAGCTATTGCCCAAATGGTCTGTTGATCGGGCGGCAGACCGTTTGCGCAAGCCCTATCTGCCGCTGGCAGTGGCCCAAGTGGACGAGATGTGGGTACGAGTCGTGTGGTGCTTGGGTGAAACCAACTGGCACGTTCACCCCGACCACGATGAGATGCTTCTTATCACCGACGGTCGGCTGAACGTGGCCACCCCGACCGCGTCTTTTGGTGCCAAGACGGACGACTTGCTGGTTATCCCCCGAAGGCGGATCCACCGACTCACGTCGAGTCAAGATACCATCGTTCTGTCGCTCATTCACGGTGAAGTCACCCTGGAGGCCCACATGGGACGCTGACCAGTGAAGGGAGCCAACGCATCCGACCTATGGAGTCCTTGATCGCTGCCGGAAGGCTGTTCAGAACTGGAAATCTCTCAGGATGGACCCACCCACGAATTCGCGCAGGAGCGAGTTGCCCGGAATCATGTCGGCCTCGTGGGGACGTACCCAGTGGAGAAAGTCGAGCAAGCGACGAGCTTCTATGTACTCCATGGTGCCCTGAGGGACGCGCAACAGTAGCGGTTCGGCAAAGGGCTTCAAGACGGCCAGTTCGTAGGCCAGTGCCGAGTTGAACATGACATCGGCATTCTCCTGGTAAGGGAAGATGTTGCGCTCTTCGCCCCTTCTTACACTCTCCCATCGCTCGATCGTCTCTCTGGCCGAGTATCCCCGATGGCGGGCATCTCGCACTATACGTCGGAGCAGCCGTGTGTCGGTGGTGGGCACGCGGTTGTGGTGGTCGATGTTGAGCTGGGTCAGGGCCGAAACATAGATGCGATAGACAAAGTCGCCAGGTACGCCCGGCAATAGGTCGGGATTGAGGCCGTGAATCCCCTCTACGATGATGAGTGCGTCCTGGGACAACCTGACCTCCTCGCGCCGCTCCCTCTTGCCCGTCCTGAAATTGAAACGTGGCAGGCGCACGGTCCGGCCAGCCATCATAGCCAGCAACTGATCGTTGAACAGGGAGAGATCAACCGCGTCCAGGGACTCAAAGTCATAATCGCCGCTCTTGTCGCGAGGAGTCAGCTCGCGGTCTATGAAGTAGTCGTCCAGTCCCAGCGCGAAAGGCTTGAAGCCGTTGACCATGAGCTGAATGGCCAGCCTCCGCGCAAAAGTGGTTTTGCCGGAAGCCGAAGGGCCGGCAATGAGTATCAGCCGCACCTGCCCGGACCTTGCCACGATACTGTCGGCGATATCAGAGATGCGCTTCTCATGCAGGGCCTCGGTCACCAGGATGGCCTTGCCTATCTGGCCGCCCTCGATCGTCCGGTTCAGCGCCCCGACATCCTCTATCCCCAGGATGGTGAGCCACTGCCTGTACTCGCGAAAGATTGCAGTGAGTTTTGGGTAGTCTCGATGTGGGGGTAGAGCAGTGGGATGCTGCCGTCGGGGCATGCGGAGGATCAGTCCGGGAGGATAGAATCGCAGACTGAACCATGTAAGCTTGCCGGTGCTAGGCATCATGCTGCCGTAAAAGTAGTCGCGCACGCCGCGCAGGCGATAGACAGTGATGTCGTCCTCTTCGAGATAGTCGAGCAGGTGCACCTTGTCATCATAGCCTTGGGAGGCAAACATCTCCTTTGCAGCCGCGACGGGAATGCGCTCCCTGAGTATGGGCTCATCGGTGGCCACGATCTCGCGCATCCGTCTCTCGATAGCTTCCAGCTCAACGGGGCTAAAGAGCTCGCGCCCCACGATCTGGCAGAAAAAACCACCTAACGTGACAGAGTGATCCACAATCAGACGCACCTCTGGAAACAGCTCGTGCACAGTAACGATGAGAACGAAGGAAAGCGAGCGTTGATAGATGCGCATGCCGGCGTTCGTGGAGGTGTCGATAGGCAGGACGTCGGCGTCTTTGCTGATGAGATGGGTCAGCTCCATCAATTCATCGTTGACCAGAGCCGCGACGACGGGGCAAGGTGCGTCCGGGTAGGCAGCGTCCACAAACTCTACCAGAGGGGTTCGCATGGGACCCTGGTATGTTCTGCCATCAGCAAAGCGAACCTGGGCGGTCCGACGCGGGTTGGCCGGCCGCACAGCGGGCTCTTGGGTTATCATGTGGCCCCTTCCCTGGGCGGGCTTTGCTGGCCGTACTTTTCCAGGTAGCGACGGTGCGCCCTTTCAACCTCTTCCAACGGTATTTCCTCGGGCTGGCCCATCTGCAGCGCATAGTAGACGGTCCGTGCCACGTCCTCGGTCATGACCGCCGCCTTGACCGCCGACATGACCGTGGGGCCGACGGTGAACACGCCGTGGTTCTTCATCAGTATGGCCGGGCCGTCACTTATCGAGCGCACCAGCTCCCGGCCTATCTCCTCGCTGCCGATCTCGGCATAGGCTCCCACGGGAATCGGGCCCCCGAACTCGTCGGCCATGGCCGTGAGATAGACCGGTATGGGCCGACCGAGTGCTGCGAAAGCAGTGGCAAAGGTCGAATGGGTGTGCACCACACTGTTGACGTCCTGCCGGTGACGGTAGACGTACAGGTGGGTGGGCGTATCCACCGAGGGTCTCAGGTGTCCCTCGATGACTCGGCCTTCCAGGTCAACGACCACCGTTTTCTCAGCCGTCAACTCCTCGTACGGTACGCCACTGGGCTTGATCACCACATAGTTCGTCTTGGGATCGCGTGCACTCACGTTGCCACTCGTCCAGGTGACCAGCCCGGCGCGCGGCAACATCAGGTTGCCCTCAAGAACCTCCCGACGCAGCGCTTCTAGCAGCAAGTTGCCTCCTTCATGGCTCTCAGAACTGCTGTGCGGCCAGCCAACAGCGGGGCTGCACGCCAACCCTTCGATCTCGGGCTGTGGGGCAATCGTGCCCCCTCTCACATATGGGAGCGACAGACAGTCTACCCGAAAGACGTCCTCTGAAGCGTGGGCCGAGCATGATTATGACATTGGGGTTCTGACCTGTCAATCCCGATGAGGAGGGTATCGAAAGAGTCGGTGGGGAGACCTAACCAGGCCACATGCTCGGAAGAAGCAGGGCCTGGGCCTTGTGACGCACATCTGTTTTGTTGCGGTTTACCTCACCCCTCTACTCCCCTCTCCGCTGGCGGAGAGGGGGCGGGGGAGAGGTCGGCGCACGAGATGCCACTCTCGAAGCGTTTTTGGATGCTCTCAATGGGGAGGGCGCCCCACCGGAGCTGGGAGAGCTGCTGGAAGGGGCCAGTTGGTAGCCACCTCAGTCGGTGGCGCGAGCGCGGTAGGCAGCGAATTCGCGACCAAAACGAGTCAGCGATCTGTCACGGTAGTCGCAGAGGCTCCCGTTGAACCCCTTTCCGGTGTCGTCATCATAGAAGGAATCGTTAAGACTGTACCAGGCCCAACGCTGCACCAGACGATTCTCGTCTCTCGGGCAGCCTATTCGCTCACTCCTGGCTTGCAGCAACCAGTCGAAGGTCTGCACCATGAACTCCTCGACAAGTTGATCACCGATCTCTGTCCTCGCCTCTGCCACACCTGTGCCAGCCACCATGTCCGACGGTAGCAGCACGCCGAACTCGGAGATGATCAGTGGCTTGTTCCGCTCTCCCTGATGAGCCATCCAGGTGCGGAACTCTTGCACCAGGCTGACAAAGATGCGCGCGTTCGCGCAATCTTGCGGCGTATAGTGACGGGCCTCGCCAGGTTGGGGCAGGATGCCCCGAGGAATCCCTGCACCCCCGCCTTCTTTTTCGTCAATGATGTGCACATGGATGTTCCACACGTCCACCGGCATCTTCTTGCCATATAGCGCCCGGTGGGCACGCATGGCCTCCTCGAGCCAGCGTCTGCGCAGCGGCGTGGGCTGAACCACAGCGCCGATGGCTATCTGAGCCGTGCGATCGTAGCGCCTGACTCTGTGGTAGGCTTCATGGTAGGCTCGAGCATACCCCGTTGGTGTGCAGTTGTCCTGCAGCGCGCTCTCGGGCTCGTTGCCAATGATCCAGGTGGAGCCTGGGTTGAGCTTTGCCGCTCGCCGAATCGCGCTCCAGTCTGGCGGCCAGGCATCCGGGCAAACCGAGATCAACTGCACGCACTCCAGGTTGACGTCGCGGGGCTGTGGGGGAGCAGCGTGAAAGCGCCAGTCCAGATACCAGCCCACCTTGAGGGCCGCCAGGTCATAGCTGCCGAGCGATTGGGGCACCGATGTATCGCCATCCCATACCTCGGGCACAAAGCCGATACCAAAGCGCTCTGTGGCCGAGTACATGCTGAAAGCACTAGCACTTGCAGTGGGGCCGCGTGCCGATCTCAGTAGACTTTTATGGAAAGCAGCGATGAGTAGGAGCGAGGCTATGGCCAGCCGGATGATGCAGCTTGGCAGACAGCCCATCACTCAGTGTGTCCTGTGAGATCGAGGATCCGGCTTCCCAAGATGTGGGTGCGTGCGCGCATGGCGAGGGGGAGGCATCTCGGTGGCGGATTCCCCCGACCGATCGAGGGTGGACCCTGTTCGGTGTGTTGTGCTGAGCCTAGAGCCTGACGACGCGGCACGAGCTCTCCACTCCCGACATGGCGTTGCGGGCGTCAAAGACCAGGCGGGCGTGAGCACCCACCCACCCCCAGTCATATCCAGTGTGGGCAGTGTGAACCAACACCAGGTCCGTCCATTCGAGCATCTCTTGGGTCAACGATGCGGAGCGTAGAGTGTACCCTGACCTCAGGCGAAGGATCGGCGCGTGAGGATCGTTGTACGACACCTGCGCGCCTCGCTTGCGCAACTCGTCTATGATGGTCAGGGCCGGACTTTCACGCAGGTCCTCGACATCCTTCTTGTAGGTGACTCCCAGAACGAGGATGCGCGCGTTCCTTATCGGTTTGCCCTCATCATTGAGAGCATCAGCGATGCGACCCACCACATATTCGGGCATGCCCGAATTGACCGTGTCTGCCAGCTCGATGAATCGGGTGCGCGAGCCCAGGCTCCGCATTTTCCAGGTCAGGTACAAGGGATCGACGGGTATGCAGTGCCCACCCAGTCCCGGTCCCGGGTAGAATGGCATGAAGCCGAAGGGCTTCGTCGATGCTGCCTCTATCACCTCCCATACATCGATCCCCAGCCGGCGGCAGATCATGGCCAACTCGTTCACCAGTCCGATGTTGACCGCACGAAAGGTGTTCTCCAGGATCTTGGTCAACTCGGCCACCGCTGGACTGGAGACGGTCACCACGGTGTCCAGGGCAGTCTCGTAGACAGCCGCGGCCACCTCCAGGCAAGCCTCGGTAACGCCGCCAACCACTTTGGGCGTGTTGCGCACGTTGAAGCGCCGATTGCCCGGGTCCACTCGTTCCGGGGAGAAAGCCACGAATAGGTCCTCGCCCACCTGGTAGCGATTCCCGACGATCCGTGGCAACAGGATCTCTTCAGTGGTGCCCGGATAGGTGGTGCTTTCAAGCACAACGAGCATCCCTGGGTGTGTGTGTTGGGCCAGATCATCTGCAGCAGCAACAATATAGGAGATGTCGGGATCCTTGGCCTTGCCCAGGGGTGTGGGCACGCAGATGAAGACGGCGTCGGCGTGCTCGACGGCCGCATAGTCGTCTGTCGCCCGAAGATGCCCGGACTCCACCAGCTCGGCCACGGACTCGGAGGAGACGTCGCCTACGTAGCTCCGACCGTCATTGATGGCGGCACATTTCGTGGGGTTCAGGTCGATGCCGATGACCCGAAAGCCCACGCGGGCAAACTCGGTGGCCAATGGCAGACCGGCATAGCCCAGGCCGAGCACGCACACCTGCGCGCTCCGATCGGCGATACGCTGCAAGAGCCTATCTTTCACTGAAAGTACCTTCGGCATTGGCAAATCCTCATCGTCTCCATCGATGGCACTCTACGAGGCAGGAGGAGTGTAGAGGAAGAGGAGGGGCGCGTCAAGGTCGCACGATTGACACTCCCCAGGCCCAAAGCTATACTGCGGGCGTGAGCGGAGCGTACCTCGTCCGACCTGTACGGCACACCCTGGCCGAGGCTGGCGCCTTGCTGGCGGTCGAGCGCAAGAGCCTCGGAGATAGTCCCTACGCTGCCCGCGAGATACTCGAAGTGCTCCGGCGCCCCGAGCACTATGCCTATGTCGCCTGCTTGGGCAGCAGGGTGGTGGGCTTTTGTTCCTGCTTTGAGACGGCATCCGACCAGGGCAGCAGGCTCGAACTGGACATGCTGGGCGTCTTGGCGGCCCATCGTCGCCGGGGGGTGGGCACCGCTCTGGCGAGGACCAGCATGAGCGAGGCCCTTCGGCGAGGGGTGAGGGAGTTTCGCGCAGTGGTGGCGGTGGACAACGTGGCATCGCACTCGGTGTTTCTGGGCGCTGGCCTCGTTGCGCTGCCCCATCGATTCGACATGATGATCTATGAGATCAGCGGCAGAATGCCGGTGGACTTTTTGCCAGAGGGCTGGAGTTGGCATGCCGGCGGTCTCGGCCGCCTTGAGCCCACGTCCGACGGATTGGCCAGTGGCCGGGAGACGCATACCCTTAAGGACCAGGCAGGTGCGATCGCGGCCATGGCCCAGTGCCTCCAGGTGCACACCCTTGCCTACCGAGGGATGTGGCTTGAGAAGCTGTGGGGAGCATCAAGAAGGGCAACGAGGCTGGCAGCTCGCGCCGTCGTGGAAAGGGCCAAGGTCCTGGGTTTGGATGAGATAGGCTACCTCGCCCCGTCAAGGGGCGACGCGGATGACCAGGCCAGCAACTCGGCGGCCCTACTGCGCGAAGGATACAAAAGGGTCGGGAGCTACCACGTCTTCAAGGCGAGGCGCGCGTGACGGCAAGGTGCGCGCGATTGCTGGCGGTGATCCTCGTGGTTCTCCTCGTCGTCGCGGCGGGACTGATTCTGCTGCGCGGCGACCTCTGGCACACCCTGACCAACCAAGAGGCACTGGCGCAGTCTGTGCGCGCACTGGGGGCCTGGGGCCCCGTGGCCATAGTCGTGGCCGAGACCCTGCAGGTGCTTCTGGCTCCGGTGCCGGGGCAGATGGTGGGAATCGTCGCAGGGTATCTTTACGGCGCCCTCTGGGCCTCGGTATTATGCACCGTCGGCCTGGCCATCGGCACCCTCATTGCCATCTGGCTGGCTCGTCGTCTGGGCAGACCTCTCCTGGTCAAGATCGCCAGCGAAGAGCTGGTGAAGCGAGTTGACAACTATGCTCAGCGACGAGGGGCTCTGACCTTCTTCTTGATTTTCCTCCTGCCTTTCCTACCTGACGATGTCTGTTGCTTCATCGCCGGACTCACCCCCTTGCGCGTCGGGGAGGTTGTGATCCTGGCTATCGTGGGGCGCGCACCTGGCCTCATCGTGTCCACCTTGATAGGGGCACAGGCCAAGAAGCTCACCTGGCCGCAGATAGCTGTGGTCGGCGTAGCGGGCGCAGCATTGGCTATCCTCTTCATCCGATATCAGGATAGACTCGAGCAAGCTATCTTTGGGCTGCTTGACCGCTTCAGCGCGAACCAGCGAGGGAAAGCGCCCGGTCACCAAGAACCCGATACGTCGCACGGCGGAGCTAGCGGATAGCAGAGGGCCTGGTGAGATGGGGAAGACCGAACTCTGGCAAGAACTGGGAGGAGCTTGGGCTGAAGGGGATGTCTGTGACAAAGACCAGACGGCCAGTCAGGTCGGGGGTCTTTCGACACAACAGATGGTGATACGGCGAGCACTAGTCCCCCAGGTCAGTCGCTTCTTGGGCCCTCGGGAGTTCGACCACGAAGGTGGCACCTTCACCTGGCTCACTTTCCACCCAAATGCGGCCGTCATGCTCGCTGACGATGCCATAGCAGACGCTCAGACCCAGACCCAATCCTGATCCGACCTCTCTGGTGGTGAAGAAAGGCTCAAAGGTGTGCTCCCGAGCTGCGGCCGGAAGGCCCGGTCCGTCATCGGCAACCCGAACAAGGATCTTTTCGCCGCGCAACTCGGAGGTGATGGTCACGTGCCCCCTCTCACGATGCCCTTTGATGGCTTCTTGGGCGTTGCTGATGAGATTGAAGAAGACATGGTGTAGCTGGGTGGGGTCAGCCATCGTGTCCAGCACCCGCTGATCCAGTTGGGCGATCACCTCGATGTTGTCTGCCTGAAGCTGGTAGGCACATCTCTCCAGGCAACTCCTGAGCACCTGGTTGACATCGACCAACCCCCGCTCGGCCTTGTCTTGGCGGGCGAATGTCAGCAGGTTCTGCACGATCCTGGCCGCGCGCTGAGCGTGGGAGTAGATCTCCCTCAGGTCAGATTGAATCCCTTCGCTGGCACCACCCTCCATCTGCAAAAGCTCGGCATAACCCATCACCGCCGTCAGAGGGTTGTTGAGCTCGTGGGCTATGCCAGCCACCAACTGACCAATGGCCGATAACTTTGCTGACTCTATCAACCGCGCTTGAGTAGCCTTGAGAGCCTCAAGGCTCTGCTGCAAGTGCCTGACCAGACGAGCGTTCTCGATCGCCGAGGCGGCCTGGGCGGCCAGGGTTACGAGCAGGCTCTCATCTTCTCGTGAGAAGGCGTGCAGCTCGGCCGAGTCGATGCTCAGAGTGCCAATCCGGCGGGTGGCCAACATGAGGGGCGCCACGAGCATGGAGACGAATCGGCGCGCCCCACCGACTCGAACAAAGCGCGAGTCTTGTCTCACGTCCCCCACGTTCACGACCGATCCGGCTTCCAGCGCGCAGCCGGCCACCCCGTGGCCAATCCGCATCCGACTCTGCCCCGCCGCAGCCGGTCGCACCTCGGATACGAAGGACAGTGCCCTGGGGTGAAGCTCACCGGTCTCTTTATCGAGGAGATGCAGGACCCCGTTCTCTGCCCGGCCAACCGCATCCACTGCCAGGCGAACTATCAGTCTCAGGAGCGAGTCGAGCTCGAGCGTCCCCCCCAAGGCCCGGCTGACCTCGTATAGCGCCTGGCTCTGGTTGATGCCGTGTCTGACCTGCTCGTCGAGCTCGCGGACCTCAAGGCCCATACCTATGACGCGCCCCAGGGTGTCCACGAACTCCTGATCCAGTGATTCGGGGGGAGCCTCGGAGGTCAGGCCAGCAAAGAGGCAGCCCAATCTTCTCTCGCGGGACATGACCGGGATAACCAGCATCGCTCGACAACCCATGTCGAGAAGCAGCTTCTCCAAGGATGCCCCGGATACCCGATCGCCGCCCAGACGGATGACCCCGGCCCTCTCTCCGCAGACTTGCCATGCATCAGGCTGCCGTTCAATTCGTCGCAGGTGAGTAAGCCGTTCCCCGTCAAAACCTCGGAGCGCCATCAACCGCGGCTCCCGGGCTTCTTCCCGGGCGAGAAGAACACCTCCGACGCGTTCGCCGAGGGCGCCAAGAACAATGACCAACGACTGATCCAAGACGTCCGAGGCTCTGCCGGTCGCACTGGCCGAGGCCACCAGCAGGCCAAGAATCCGGAGCTGCCTGTCGAGGTTGCCAGCCGCCATCACAGCGCTCCCCCGTTTCACTTGCATCGCCGGATGAAAACGCTCAGGTCACTTTGGTTACCGCTTCAGCTTGTGTTCTGGTCCTGGCCATCCGTCGCTCCACGCGGGCCAGACGGTGTCTGAGCTCGGCCATAAGCCGCCGATGTCTTGATGTGCCCAGACGACCTGCGTGCCCCTGAGCCCAGTCCACAGCCTGCAAGGTGACGCGCCTGGCCCCGGCGTAGTCGTGAACGCGATGCTCCAACTGCTTGGCAAGCTCGACATAGGGATAGACCTCGGTGCCGCCCACCTGCCGGCGCCACACCTCCATGGCCTCATCGTAGCGCCCCAAACGCTTCAGCAAGAACGACAGACGCTTGTAGGCGGCATCGATCTCCCATTGGCCCCGGCCCCGCTGCGCCGCTACCTGGTAGGCAAGCACACCATCCTCACTGCGACCGCCCGACTCGTACAGTCTACCCAGGGCCAGATGATCGCAAAGAGAAGCGTGCTCTTGGCCAAAAGGAGAGCTCACCACCCGCGCCACCCAGGCAGCCAGCGCTACCATCGAAAGCAGATCCATCTCGTTGTGGTAAAAGACCCCGACCAGAGGTCGTGTCAGCCCTCGCCGCACATAGTCCTGGTATATTTGGGGGATCAAATAGCTGGGAACATCAGTATCATCGCGGTCAATGCCCAGGACGCTTCTCTCGAGGGACGAGAGGGCACAGGAACGGAGCACGCGCCGCCACAGGCGCCGGGAAAAGAGGAGTAGGTCCAGGTGGGGCGTGTCTCTGCAGGGAGGCTCGCGGCGGGCAAGGACATAGCGAGTCTCGATGATTGGCCAGTCGAAGGAGCGCCCATTGAAGCTTATCAGGCCGGCTTTGTCGGCAAGACCGCGGGCCACCAGATCAAGCAACAGATCTTCATCGGCATAGTCGGGCATAAAGTACTGCCGAACCAGGAAGCCCCGCCTCACGAAGAAGCCCAGTCCGATCAGAAAGGCATAGGTGCCTGCGCCGCGTGACAGTCCGGTAGTTTCGATATCGATGAAAGCAGCGCGGCCCGGATCAAAGCTCGGACTGTCTGCCCGCATCCCCAAGGGCATCCACTCCTGGGACGGAAGGGTCAAGAGGTCCAGCAGTCGCAGCCCACCGTGAATGTACTCCAGGGGGTATAGGCGTTCGGCAACAAAGCAGCGAGACCCAGACGACTGGACCCACTGCCCCTCAACCAGCGATTCCAGAGGGGGCTGTACGGGGCGCGGCGACCGCTCAGAGGGAGTTGCGGGCGCGTCGCGGCGCAGGCTCATTCGCTGCAGCCGCATCCTGACATCCATGATTCACCCCGAGGCAATGCGCGCAGCAAAGCGCGCTGGAATGTCCGAAGACAGGCTGATTATACCACGTCGTCCAGCGAGGATAAAGACAGAGGAGACTCGGTTTCAGATCGTGTTGGTCAGCTTCGTCAGTGAGGGTCAACGCCACGCTCGGATGGCCAAGCCTAGCAGTTGGAACTGAGCCTGTATTCATGTCTACAATGTCATAGAACGGAACATATGGAAACAGGATAGACCAGTGTTCGCCGTTGTTTCAAGTGAGCTGTTCATGGGCCTCAAGTTCGTCAGCGTCGCTATTGGTACTATGCGCATTGTGGCATCTGGCCAACCAACAGACTTTGGAACCGAGTCGGTTGACGGAGTTTATGTCTTGGGGTAGAGTTCGGGGTCTATCTGCAGAATGCGGGTTGTGGGCTCTTCGATGTAGGTACTACGGGGAAGATGGTCCTCATGCCGCACCAGCAAGAGCCGATTCGGAAGCTCTAGGGGTGTGTCCCTTTTCTGGGCAGGGTGAGGGGCAGTAATGGATCGAACTCGGAGAGCAAGACATGATTGGAGTCACTGTTGACGTGTGGTCCTCGGTGAGCCATCTCTTTGGCGCCGGGGGGCCACCGGGAAGGGCCGGCAAGCTGGTGTTCGACACGCAGGTGGCCGATGGCGCTACCCTGGAGGACCTCTTGCGGAAGTTGGCCGCCGATAACCCCCGATTCGGTAGGGTCGCATACGACCCGCGCACGAATGAGCCATCCGCGCAGATACTGGTGGTGCTCAACCATCGTCTGCCGGAGCTGCTGAACGGCTATCATACCCAATTGCACGAGGGTGATCGAATCACTCTCGTGCAGGCTTATGCCGGTGGGTGAGGTGAGCATATCAGTGTAGCCGTAACTTTCACACACTAAGGAGTCAGAAATGGCCGATACTTACGCTCAAGACTATGTCATGAGGCTTCTCCGAGTGGACCTATCCGAAGGGGCGATCTCGCGGGAGGAGTTGGAACCGGCAGTTGCTCGGGCCTACCTGGGGGGATGTGCCCTGGGAGCGCGGATCATGTACGACGAGGTGCCAGCGGGCATCCCCTGGTCCGACCCGCGGAACCGGTTCATGGTGCTCACCGGGCCTCTAACTGGGACCAGGGTCCCTGGATCGGGGGGCTACACGGTCTGCGCTCAAGGCGCGCTGACCGGCGGCACCGCCTCCACCCAGGCCCAGGGGGTGTTCGGCGCCTACCTACGCTTCTGCGGTCTGAATGGCCTCGTCTTCCAGGGCGCTAGCCAGAAGTGGGTCTATTTGTTGATAGACCAGCAGGGCGACGCTCATTTGCGCGATGCCAGCCACCTGGTGGGAAAGGACACCTGGGAGACGGAAGAGGCGATTGTGCAGGAACTGGGCAGGCGAGAGCGGGAGGTCAGTGTCGTTTCCATCGGCCCGGCAGGCGAGAATCTGGTCAGGTGGGCCAGCGTGATGGGTGACAAGGGCCACGCCGCTGCTCACAACGGTGTTGGGGCAGTGATGGGTTCCAAGAAGCTGAAGGCCATCGTTTTGCTCCGGGGTGAACCCTCCGTGCCTGTGAGGGATAGGGCCAGGCTGGCAGACGTGGCCAAGGCCATCATAGAGCCGGTGATCGCCCGCGGGACCGGCGTCCATTACTACGGCACGCTGAACGGCGTGCAGAGCAACTACGCCAGAGGCAATCTGCCCGTGAAGAACTATACCACCGACGTCTGGGAGATCTCCGAAGAGCAGTTTGCCAAGTTCAGTGGCCCATACATGCACGAGCACTTTGAGCCGAAGCGAATCCATCCCTGCTGGGCCTGCCCGAATCGTCACTGCCACTTTATGACTATCACCGAAGGCCCATACTCTGGTATGGTGGTCGAAGAGCCCGAATACGAGCAGCTATCGGCCTTTAGCGCCAACCTGGGCATAAACGAAGTGGCCTCGGTGATGATGCTGGCGAATACGGTGGACCGCCTGGGTCTGGACACCAATGAGGCGGGCTGGGTTCTCTCTTGCGCGATGGAGTGCTATGAGCGTGGCATCCTGACTGCAGAGGATACCGGCGGATTAGAACTGACCTGGGGGAACGTCGAAGCCGTGCGCGAGATGCTACATAGGATCGCCCGACGAGAGGGTGTGGGCGACATCTTGGCCGAGGGTGTGGCGAGAGCTGTCCGCGAGATGGGCCGTGGAGCCGAGGAGATCGGCGTCTATACCGTGAAAGGCGCCACTCCCCGGGGACACGATCACCGGGGGCGCTGGACGGAGATGTTCGATACCTGTGTCTCGGAATCTGGCGCGCTGGATAACACCCTATTCGTCGCCGATCTGACACAATTTGGCTTGCCGGCTCAAGTGAACGGGTTCGACCCGGACATGCTGGCCAAGGCTGAGGCGCGGATGAAGGGAGCCATGCAATTCGAGGACTCTCTGGTCACCTGCCGCTTCAACACTCGGATGAACGTGAAGCTCCTCTCCGAGGCTGTCTCGGCGGTTACCGGCTGGAGCTTTACCTTCGAAGAGGCGATGCAGGTGGGGCGTCGCGCAGTGAACCTGATGCGCGCTTTCAACATCCGCAACGGCATCACCAACGAGATGGATAGGCCATCTCCGCGCTACGGCTCGACCCCCACCGACGGGCCAGCCGCGGGTCAGGCCATCGCTCCCCACTTTGACAGAATGCTGCAGCAATACTACGCCCTCATGGGGTGGGATGAGACCGGCAAGCCGCTGCCGGAGACTCTCAAAGCGGTGGGGCTGGACAAGGTGGCCTCAGACCTCTGGGAACAGAACAGTCCGTAGCACCATGATGCGGTGAGGTCCACCGTGCCCTTTGCCCGGGCAGTGCATGGTTCAAGGCCCAGGCGACGCACAACGCCGAAACTCGCGGCCCTGCAACGCCGCGATCAGTCGGAGCACCTGCGGCTTGGCCTCGCGGTTCGACCCGCCACCAGGGCCGATGCAGGAGGGGCAACCGAACGTGCAGTCGCAGCCGCGCACCAGCTCGGCCGCCCTGGTCAGCAACTCATCACACAGAGACAGCACTTGTTCGCTCAGGCCGACGCCGCCGGGAATCCTGTCATAGATAAAGATGGTGGGCAACCCCGTCTGTGGTGCCTGGACGTCAGAAGCGATGCCAACGTCGCGCGGATCGCACATGAGAAAGAGGGGTATCAGGTGGCCCAGCACCCGACCCAAGCCAGAGAGGGTGCTTTGCACGGCCAGGTGCTGCTCGGCCTGGCGGTGGCAGCTCGGACAAAGGGTGATCAGGTTGGCCAGCCTGTTGGCCTGCCGATGGTTCTCGTTTTGGGCGGGCACCCAGGCAAAGTCGCGAAAGGGCACAATGTGATGCACATGATGTTGGCGACCCGGCCGCTCGGGAGCGCCGCACCACCGGCAGCGGTAGTGGTCGCGGCGACGTGCACGGTCGCGCTGTTTTTGCCAGCTCGGTCCGCGATCCTCTACATGGTCCCCTACCCACCATCCCTCGTCACGCAAGCGCTTGACCACACCATCGGCCAGGGTGATCCAGCAGGCCGAGGTGAGCATCTGCTGTTCCGGCAGATCCACCTCGCCCCAGCCTAAATGCTCTCCCGAACCAAAGCGGATCCGCCTGTACCCCGATACATGCCAAGTGACCGTCGCCTCCCCTTGAGCAATGCTAAAGCTGGGCCGGCTCATCTCCTGCAACACGCGCTCGATCTCGATGCGCGTACTTTGGCTCGTCCGCGTGTAATAGTCAACCTCGACGGGTTGCACCATGGCCAGTCCCGCGTCCCAGTCGAGAGACTCTACCAGGTACTGCCGTCCGTCGTGCAGATAGATGGCGCCCTGGTAAAGCAGCAGAGAGGTCTGCGCGCGGTCGAGCTGGCCGACGGTGCGCCGCCCGCCGTCTTTGTCCTGGGCAACGATGGCCACGCTGACGGGGTCTGCTGTTCGTAGCGAGATGCCATGTGCTGGACAGCCTTCTCCCGTCCAATGCCACCTGCCCCTTGTCTTATGCACATGGCTCGATTCTGCCAAAAAGCCGAGGATCTCTTCAAGGTTCTCATCGCCGTATGTTTCGCCTTCAGCAAAGGGTAGCTCGAAAGCGGCGCACTTGATGTGGCTGAGCAGCACATGGAGATTGTCCGGATCGATGAGGGCGTGCTCTGGAGATCGCCCAAAGAAGTAGTTGGGGTGACAGATGATGTACTGGTCCAGTGGAGACGACCGAGCCACGAGAAAGGCCGCAGAGTCGTCCAGGCCGCGCCCGGCACGGCCGGCCTGCTGCCAGGCGCTGGCGATGGTTCCCGGGTAGCCCGCCATGATGCTCGCCGAGAGACCACCGATGTCCACGCCCAACTCCAAGGCGTTGGTGGCCACCACGCAGCGAACCGTGCCTTCGCGCAGCCCCCGCTCGATGCTCCGACGCTCGGCGGGCAGATAGCCGCCGCGATAGCCTCGGATGGCTTGGGGAACCCGGACCGAACGCCCTGTGTTCTGACGCAGATAAGCCAGCAACAGCTCGGTGGAGAGTCGAGACGTGGTAAAGACCACGGTCTGCACCTCGTTGCTCAGCAAGAGCTCGGCGAGAGCACGCGCCTCCACGAGCGCCGAACGGCGCAGGCCGAGTTCCCGGTTGACCACTGGAGGATTGTAAAAGACAAAGGTCCGCCTGCCGCGTGGTGCGCCGTTGCGGGATATCAGAGTCACAGGTCTTCCTACTAATCGTTGGGCCAGGTCCACAGGGTTCGCGATAGTGGCAGAGCAGGCCACGAACTGGGGCTCGCTGCCGTAGAACGAGCAAATGCGTTCCAGTCGGCGCAGGACATTGGCCACGTGGCTGCCGAATATGCCGCGATACTGGTGCATCTCGTCGATGACCACATAGCGAAGCTTGCCGAAAAAGTCCCGCCATCGCGTATGATTGGGCAGAATCCCCACATGCAGCATGTCGGGGTTGGTGAGAAGAACACGAGCCATACGCCTCACCCGCGCTCGCCGACCGGTGGGCGTGTCGCCGTCATAGCTTGCTATGGGAGTGGCCAGCCCGAGCGCATTCGCGCTGGCCTGCAAGGTGTTGAGCTGATCGTGGGCAAGGGCCTTGGTGGGGAACATGTAGAGAGCACGAGTCTCATCATCGTGCAGCAAGGCGTTGAGCACCGGCAGATTGTAGCAGAGGGTTTTGCCCGAGGCTGTGGGGGTGACCACAACCACGTTTTGCCCGGCCAGTATTGCCTCCACCGCCAGAGACTGGTGGACATAGAGTCGCTGGATCCCCTGCGCCGACAGCATCTTGACCAGACGAGGGTCGAGCGCAGATGGCATCTCGCCGTATTCGGCCTCACTCGCCTCGATGATCCGCCACAGCGTGATGTTCCTGCCGAGTTCCGCCGTCAGGCGAATCTGTTCCAGGGCACGTTGCAGCCCCTGCAAGGCGTCACCTCCGTGTCGATATCGTGAGATTCCATGGAGAGCAAGCTCCAGGGGATTGCCATGCGAGCGCTTCTAACGCTCCTCACCCGACAGGCCAATCAGTTCTCGGAGGGCCGCCTCATCCAGCGATGGAACGCCCAGCCGCTGAGCCTTGTCGGATCTGGACCTGCCCGGCTTGTCACCGACCAGGAGGTAGGTGGTCTTGCCGGAAACGCTGCCCGTCACCTTGCCTCCGTGGGCCAAGATCAGGGCGGTTGCGGCCTCTCGGCTCATGGTGCGCAAGGTGCCGGTGATAACGAAGGTCTTGCCTGCCAGGGGAACCGGTCGGGACTCGGCTGCGGCCTGGTCTTCCAGTCTGACGCCACGGCCGCGCAGCGCCTTCACCAGGTCGCGATGGCCTGGCCGGCGCAAGTAATCGACGATCGCCTCGGCTATGTGGGGCCCGATGCCCTCTATCTCTTGCAGCTCCTGGACCGAGGCAGACATGAGTGCGTCCAAGGACCGGTAATGTCCCGCCATGGTTTGAGCGACCTTGCTGCCCACACCGCGAATCCCCAGGCCCACTAGGACACGCCAGAGTGGGCGGTCGCGGCTATCGGCTATGGCCGCAATGAGATTCTCGGCCCTCTTGTCGGCAAAGCCCTCCAGGGCGGTCAAGGCCTCCTTCCTGAGGGAATAGAGGTCGGCCACATCGGCGATGACAGAGCTTCTGACCAACTGCTCTGACAACCTGCCGCCGAAACCCTCGATGTCCATGGCCCCTCGTGACGCCCAATGCTCGATTCGGCGCACCACCTGGGCCGGGCAAGCGGCGTTGACGCAGTAGACGGCCACCTCTCCCTCTTCGCTCACTACCGGCTCGCCGCAGACCGGACAGACCTCCGGCTCGGGGAAGTGGGTCTCGGTGCCATCGCGGAGGGCCACCACGGGGCCGAGCACCTGCGGAATGACGTCACCCGCGCGACGAACGACCACCACATCGCGCTCGCGAATGTCCTTTCGAGCGAGATCCTGGAAGTTGTGCAACGAAGCCTGACGAATGGTCACGCCACTGAGCCGCACCGGCTCCAACACGGCAAAGGGCGTCAGCACGCCGGTGCGCCCCACGTTGACCCCAATCTCCAGCAAGCGAGTGATCGCCTCGCGCGAGGGAAACTTGAAGGCGACTGCCCATCGCGGCGCATTGCCCACTATCCCCAGCCGTTGGTGGGTGGCCATGTCGTTGATCTTGATGACCACGCCGTCGGCCTCATAGTTGAGGGCATCGCGCTTGCCCATCCACTCCTCACAGTAGTCCAGGACGAGCCCCAGGTTGGAGAAGACACGCACGTCGGGGTTGACCGGCAGGCCAAGCGCCTCCATGTACTGCAATGCCTCCCATTGAGTCTCAAGCCGCTCTCCCCAGATGTATCCCACCGCATAGGCGAACAGCCTGAGAGGCCGTGTCGCCGTGATGCGCGGATCGAGCTGTCGCATCGAGCCAGCCGCCGCGTTGCGTGGGTTGGCGAAGGGCCTCTCCCCTCGAGCCTGGCGTTGTTCGTTCAGCCGAGCGAAGAGATCTCGCGGCATATAGATCTCACCACGCACCTCGATCATCTGGGGAGCCTGACGGGACTCTGCCACGGGAATACGCAGGGGGATGTTCCGAACAGTTCGCACGTTGGCGGTGATATCCTCGCCCACGATGCCGTTGCCCCGCGTGGCTCCCCGAACCAAGAGACCGTCTTGGTAGGTCAGAGCCACCGCCAGTCCGTCGATCTTGGGCTCGACCACGAACTCCAGGCGAGCATCGTCGGGAAGCAGACGGAGCACGCGCTCTAGCCATGCCCTCACCTCTTCTGCCGAAAAGGCGTCGGCAAGAGTGGTCACGGGATATGGATGCTCAACCTTGGAGAACTCTGGCAGAGGCTCCGCTCCCACGCGCTGGGTGGGCGAATCAGGGGCGATAAGCTCAGGATGCCGCTGCTCTATGGAGACCAACTCCCGCATCAGGGCATCGTATTCGGCATCGGTGATCTCGGGCCTGTCCAGCGTGTGGTACAGATAGCTATGGCGACGCAACAGGCTGCGCAGCTTCTGCACGCGAGAGGATAGCTCGTCAGACATGGCCCTCCCCCTCCCACGGGAATCGCTTCAGAATGGCGCCGGCCCGCGACATCACTGCTCCGGATCTCTTGTGATCGGCGAGCCCGAGTTTCCCTGTGCTTGACCGGGCCGGTCGGGACGGACGAGGCGGCCTGCACTCCCGAACCGCGTTGACAGCAGTCCCTTCGGACGGGGAGTGTCCGAACCAAGAGCAACCCGGGACAGAGCATCATACGCGCTCGGTCCCGGGAGCCAATCGCCACGGCACAGATGAAAGCGACCAGCCGCCGACTGCCCAGGTATGGTCAGTCCGACAGGTACTTGGCGGCGGCCCAGCCTGCAACCCCAGTCTGGTCTCGCACCTGCCACCAGGTGAGCTCGTTGGCCTCCTGCGGGCCACCGATTATCTCCACGACAGAGCCTTCGGGCAGGGTCTTGACCCGGGCATGACCCGTGCCCGCACCGCCCCGCAGGTTCAACCCCAGGCCTCCCGTGCCGGAGACTTTGGGCTTGTCTCCGATCTTCAGGCCCGCGGCCTCGGCGGAGGGCTGGGTCACAGGGGTCATCACCGTGCCAGTGGTTGGGGTGAAGGTGGGAAGAGGCAGAATGGGACGTGTTGCCGTGGGCTCTTGCGCGGGCAGCGTACCTGACACGGTCGGCGCTTGTGTCGGCTGCCTGGGAATGATCACCGCCGTGGGCGAAGGGGTCGGCGTGACCAGAGATGACGCGGGAGGGGAAAAGATCGCCCACCAAAGGCCGGCAACAACAACGACCACCAACACTGGCACAGCAATCCACATCCACTTGGGCCAGAGATCCTGCCCTGACCTACCACGACTTGGTGTCGGGTTACTGGAATCGAGTGACACCAGGATGCCTCCTTTTGTCTATGCTCAAGATGCCAGACAAACTCATTATAGCCCTAGTCCCACAGCGTGTCAACGCCAAGGTGCGAGAGGTGCCGAATCGCTGGCCTCGGACGCGGAGGTCTGGGCAAGTTCGGGCTGGTAAGCCACCACCATCGCCTGGCAGACTACCTCAGCTCCAAGACCAAAGTATGGTATAATACGCCCATGGAGGTCAAGTCTGTCAGCCAGGTCACCCAGTACATCAAGACGCTCTTTGATGGCGATGAAGAGCTCGGCGACCTCTGGGTCGAGGGCGAGGTGTCGAGCTTTTCTCGGGCATCATCCGGTCATTGCTATTTCACCTTGAAGGACATCGATTCTGAGCTCCGATGCGTGATGTGGCGCAACCAGGCTCAGCGGCTTCTCTCCCTGCCTGGACAAGGCGACTGGGTCACCGCCCATGGGTACGTCTCCGTCTATGAGCGTGGCGGCGTTTATCAGTTCTACGTCGATGCTCTGCATCGAAGGGGAGTGGGCGCGCTCTGGCAGGCATTTCAGGAACTCCGGGATCGCCTTCAAGCGGAGGGGCTTTTCGACGAGGCACGAAAGCGGCCCCTGCCAGAGTGGCCCAGGCGAATCGGGGTGGTGACCTCGCCGACGGGGGCGGCATTCCGCGACATCCTCAACGTTCTGCGAACGCGGTATGCGCTGGCCCACGTGGTGCTGTCTCCAAGCCCCGTGCAGGGCGTTCTCGCGCCCCTCGGTCTGGTCCGGGCCATTCAACGGCTCGACGAGCTTGGCGACGTAGACGTGGTCATCGTGGCGCGGGGCGGCGGCTCGCCCGAAGACCTGGCGGCCTTCAACGATGAGCGCGTGGCCAGGGCGGTGTCTGCGTGCAGGGCCCCTGTGGTTTCGGGAGTAGGACACGAGACCGACTTTACCATCACAGATTTCGTGGCTGATCTGAGAGCGCCTACACCCTCGGCAGCAGCGGCCGCCGTAGTGCCGGACGCGCGCCAGTTGCTCGTCCAGATAAGTCAGATGGCCCGGCGGCTCATACTGCTCATGAACGAGCGCATCGCCGGTTGGCGAGAGCTACTGGCGAGAGAAGAACGGCTGCTGCATCTGTATGACCCGCGACGCGCACTGGCAGAGCGGAGACAGCGGGTGGACGACCTGGTTCGCAGGGCGACGTCGGCTGTGGGGCATCACCTTTCGCTGGCGCGCATGCGCCTGGATGGAAGCCAGGCGCGGCTTGAGGCCCTCAACCCTCGGCTGGTCTTGGGGAGGGGATACGCAGTCGTCCAGGATAGAGTGTCTCGTGTTGTCATCAAGAGTACCAGCCAGGCTTGGCCCGGACAAGCGCTTAGGATAGATGTCCACGATGGGCACCTGGGTGCCAAGGTCACCGAGGTGGACCCAGGCCCGTGATAGACACTTGTGACTGTCTCCTGGCGGTTTCCGAAAAGCAGATACAGAAGGAGGTGCGCCCAAGAGCATGGATGCGTCAAGAATCGAGTCGCTGAGTTTTGAAGATAGCTATGCCAGGCTGGAGCAGGTTATCCAGGAACTTGAAGCGGGAGATCTCGGACTTGAGGAATCGATTGCCCTATATGAGGAAGGCGTGAAACTGGCCGAGCACTGTGGCCGCAAGCTGGACAGCGCGGAGCTCAGCGTGACCCAGCTAGTGTCAGGGGTCGAGGGCCAGGTCGATGAGGCCCCCTTTGAGGAGGGCTAGTCCACGAGTGCCGTCTGTTCGCCGTTGGGGTTTCGGCAGCACCTGGGCGCGTTGTGGCAACCAGAGGACACTCGACAACCTGCGCAACACTGGTGAGACAAGTTGACACGACCGCAGAGAGTGATACTCCTGATTGGTATATTGGGCATGGTCTTGGTCGTCCTGCCTGCTGCCGGTGGTTGGCGGGCGGCGTATTTCGACCATCGCCTGAACTCAATCGTCAAGCCTTACCGGTTCCGCATCCTGAGGTGGGAGTTGCGCCAGGTGCTGGGTCTAGCTGAAGCGCCGAGGGATGGCGCAGGGTTCAGGGTTGGCCGCAGGGACGAGACAGAGTCGGTATTGGCGTACTTTTCACTGGTTGATGAGATAGGAGCTCTGGAGAGGGAAATGGGCGCCACCGGAAATGGGCGGGACGCTTCGGCCGGCCGGGAAGAAGAGCTTGAGAGGCTGCAAGAGAGAAAGAGGGCCGTGAGAGGGGCCGTGGAGCGGGTCATCGGACGCCAGATAAGAGAGTCGCTGAGCGAGCAGGGCATCTTTAACCCGGCGGACCGGTACGTGGGTCTGAAGATCGGATTCCCGCCGATCGGTTTCAGGCTGGGGCAACCGCCCAATCTACTGGTCGTCTCTCCCAGGGATCGGATAGAGAGTGTGCGAAAGGTCATGCTGGTGCAAGACATCAGTCTTGCGGCAGTTGAGGACATAGAGGCCAGGTTGGACGCGCTGGGAGTCTCTGCACTCGTTGTGGAGCTGGGTGGTTTCGGCGGAACCTATCCTGCGTTTGTCGCCGATACTGGGTCGTTGCGGTTCACCGTTGAAGCAGCGACTGAGGAGTGGCTTCACCAATACCTGGCCTTCACTCCTCTGGGATTTCTCTACCTGCTGGATGTGATCGGCGTCTACCGGAGCTATGACATTGTGACCATGAATGAGACGCTGGCTGGCATGGTCAGCAAAGAGATCGCCAACTCAATGCTTGAGGCCTACTACCCGAGGTATGCATCTGAAAAGAAGGGCGAGGAGAGCAGCCATGCAGAGTCTGACTTTTGCCGCGAAATGCGAGAGATAAGAACTGCCGTTGACCAGTTTCTGGCCAACGGGGAGGTCGAGCGGGCCGAGGAATACATGGAAGAGCGCCGTCAGTATCTCGCAGCCAAGGGGCATCACATCAGGAAGCTCAATCAGGCCTACTTTGCCTTTCACGGTGCGTATGCGGATGAGCCGACTTCGGTTAGTCCTATCGGGGCGGAAATGAGGGAAGCGAGACGCCAAAGTGCCTCACTCGCAGAGTTCCTGACCACGGTGGCTTCAATGACCAGCCATCAGGAGCTCGTAGACAGTCTCAAGGCCAATCCCCCATGATGCACGTTCTTTCCTTGGCCACTGAATCTTGCTAGAGACCACCTGCATGTCCCCTGCGACTCACATGAGCGCCCTCGGGGCGGGCAGGCCGGGCCAATCACTGTTGGCATAGCCGGGACTGACATCAGGGCCAAGAGCATCTTTCGGCTCCCGCGGCGCTGCCGCTTCGCCATCGTGTTCGTCCGCGTCGAACTCGTCGCTCGTGCGCAGGGCCGTTCCCTCGCAGGCGCCAGCCCCAGACTTGGACCACATGGCGGACATCTTCAACCTGTTCTAGATGCTCGCGAGTTGCAGGGCCGGAATCGAGACGAGGCGTCTCACGAGCTGTCTTTCAGGTCCTTGGCCATATAGATGATTGCAGGCTGGCCAAGAAGGAGAGAGGCAAGCAGGAGGGTTTGCTCACCGCGCTCGGTGAAGCCCAGTCGCCTATAGAGCGTCCTTGCGCCAGCGTTATCCGAGCTCACGTGCAGGCTCAGGCGCCTCATATGGTTGTCGCGAGCCCAAGTCTCGGCTGCCTGCAATAGGCCAGTGCCCGCTCCCCGCCCACGTGCCCCCGAGGTCACCCCAATTGCCCCTATGTAGGCCTCGCCCGGCCTGGCGTCGTAAGAAGGCAAGGCAATGCCCAGCAACAATCGCGGAACGTGGCATAGGCCGACCTCGTAGCGGGCTATGCGCCACATGGCCGCCCAGCTCTCGGTGATCCTGGTACGGAGCGCGGACTGAAGCAGCAACATGCCTACCACCGACGCGGAATCCTGGGCGACAAAAGCGTGTGATCCTGCGCCGCTCTCAAAGCGCAGCACCTCGTCCACAACCGCGGACGCCGCTTCCAGGCGAGCGCCGAACAGCAGTGCGAACTCTCGGGGATAACACTCTACCATGAGGGCCGCTATGGCCCGGGAATCCTCTGCTCCAGCCGGCCGGACTGTGATCGCTTGGCCCACCTCGATGGCTCCTAAGGTAGAAGGGGAGTGCGTGGGGGCTGGCCCCCACTTATCTGACCGGTGGCCCACTGGTCCTCACCGGAAGTGGTGAGCGGTCGGGTGTGGGTGTTTTCGTGGGGGTATGAGTCGCCGTCGGCGGGCCGGTATCGGTCACCGTTGGGGTCAATGTGTTGGTTAGGGTGGGAGTATGGGTGTGGGTTGGAGTGCGAGTCGGTGTGCGCGTCCGTGTCGGCGTGCGAGTGGGAGTGCGCGTCCGTGTCGGCGTGCGCGTCCTCGTGGGGCGGGGAGTGAAGGTTGGGCGAGGCGTGGTGGTGGCTTCTGTGATACGAGTAGCACTTGGCGTAGGCGACGGCGTGGGACTGGGCACAGGCGTCTGCGTGGGCAGGGTCATGATCAAGCTCAGGTCATATGTGCGGTCTGGCCCGAACTGGTCCTCGTTGTGCACGGTGACGACGGCAGTGCCGTCCTCCCCAGGGGTAAACGCGACTTGGGAGGCCAGGGTTCCAGGCGAAACGTCATCATTGGCGATACGCTCGCCACCCACCAGTACCTCGAGAGACGTGTCAACCCCGATGCCGAGGTTGGCCGTAGTCACGATATAGGTGCGTCCGGCCTTGGCCCGAAACGTAACCCGGTCCACGTCTCCAACAGGGTCGAAGACGCGTCTCTGCGTTTCTCCGACCGAAATGGGTGCCGGCAACCAGTCATCTGGCTCGTACACGTCGCGCAGGCCGGCAACGGTGGGGGTGATGCTGGGGAGCGCTTCCCTTTCTGCGGGCGGGCGCGGGGTCATACTCGGCGTGGCCGTCCAGGGATAGGTTGCCGTCGCTTCAAGGGGAACCTGGGCAGCGTACACAGCTCGGCGGTCTGCCTCTACCGGCCTTGGAACCGCGGCCGAGAGACGAAAGATGCTCAAGGCCAGGCCGACCACCAGGGCAATGGCGGCGATGCTGGCGTTGTGACGGGGCCAGCTTCGGGTCAGCACGACCCGAAGCTGGCCCCAAGTGCTCTGATCGCGCACCCACGCCAGGTCACGGCGCATCTCACCGGCCGTCTGGTATCGAGCCGCGGGGCTCTCGGCCAGGGCCTTCATCACTGCGGCGTCGAGGGCGTGAGGTATGTCGCCGTTGTAGTGGCGCGGTGGGCGCCCGTCGCCCTGATAGCGACGCCCAGCGAGCATCTCGTACATGACCAGCCCGAGAGAGTAGAGGTCAGAGCGTTGGTCGAGGCATCCGGTCGAGGTGGCCTGCTCGGGTGACTTGTAGGCCGGGGTTCCAGGATGGCCCAGCGGCGGCTGCGTCCGATGGATCTCGTGCCCCAACTGAGCCACACCAAAACCGGTGAGCTTGGCCACACCTTGGCTGGTCAGCAGGATATTGCCTGGCTTGACATCCCGGTGAACGATGTCGCGCAGGGAGATGGCCTCGATTGCCTGGCAGATGTCGATGGCGATGTCGAGAGCACGTTCAACCTGCAACGGCGATTCTGTCTCCAGGAGCTGCCTGAGACTCTTGCCGTCCACGTACTCGAGGACCAAATAGATGGTCTCGTCCGCGTCGGTCTCCAGACCGTATGCACACACCACATTGGCATGGATGAGTCGGCTCGCGGTCTGCGCTTCTTTCCTGAAGCGCGTCCGATAGTCCTGCCACTCCTCGGTGGAAAGAACGGTGGAATGTGGAAGCAGCTCTCTTATGGCCACGTGTCGATCTATGCGAAGGTCGTAGCCAAGATAGACCTTGCCAAAGCGGCCTTCGCCCACGATCGAGAGTATTCTGTATCTGCCGGCCAGCACTGTCTCGGGGCTGAGCACTCCGGTGAACCCTCCACGCACGCGGGTCCAGGCACAAGCAACCACTAGCCAGGAGAAGCAGAGTCCAGTATAGCATCGGTGGCTGGCGCCGGCAACAGAGGCAACGAACGGGGTCTACACGCGATGATGTTGTGACCGGGTCTCAAGGAGCTTTGGCGGCGCGAGAGCCCTTCTCGGTGACGAGCCAGACCCGCTGGGGCTGGCCCAGCGTGCACAGAGCCTGTAGATCGCACGAGCGGCATCGCCCATCAGCGCACCCCCGCACTGTTCGAAGGTAGCCTGCTCGCTCCAGATCCAGGAGCATCTGCTCCAGCAGTTCCTGGTCCACGTCCAATTCCGTGGCAAGTTGAACAATCGTCTGGGCTGTTCCGCTTGCCAAGCGCTTGAGCAACCCCTGAAAGCTGCGGGCAGTCATTCTCGAATCCCAATCATAGAGCCACCAAGGCTAGATGGTAGGCGATGGTGCCACCCATGACAGCGAGAATGGTGAGGAAGGCAACATTGAGCAGAGTCCATCGCCAGGAGTTGGTTTCTTGCCTCATGACGGCCACGACGGCAACGCAGGGGATGAACAGCATCTGGGCGACGAGAAAGGCCAGACCCGATGCGGGCGAGAAGTGAGATGAGAGAGCTTGTGCTAGTGCCTTGGGATCCTCACCGACGCCGTAAAGCACGCCCAGCGTCGCCAATGCGTTTTCCTTGGCCACGAAACTGGTCAACAGGGCAACCAGCGGCTTCCAGCCTAGCCCCATGAGAGACCCAACGGGGGAGAGGACGCGCCCAATGGAGGCGAGATAGCTGGTCTCGATGTCGCCGTGGGGCAGAGTGGCCAGCAACCACACGATGACCGAGACGACCAGGATGATGGTCCCCGCCCTTTGCAAGAAACCCACGACGCGATTCCAGGTGGAGATGCCGATAGTCCGCCAGTTGGGCACATGGTAGAGGGGCAACTCCATGATAAAGGCGCCACTCTCTCCCTTTAGAACAAAGCGGTTTAGAATGATGCCCAAGACCGCGAGCACGACCACCGGCAAACCCGTCAGGCACCACGAAACCGGGCCGGCCCCTTGGGGGAAAAACGCGGGGACCAGAACCGCCAGCACGCCAAGACGCGCCGCGCATGGCACCAAAGGGGCCAGCATGATGGTCAGCAGCCGCCCGCGCTCTGACTCGATGACCCGAGCTCCCATGATGGCGGGAACGTTGCAGCCAAAACCGAGAAAGAGAGGCACAAAGCTCTTGCCGTGGAGTCCCATGGCGTGCATGGAGCGGTCCATTACGTAGGCGGCCCTGGCCATGTAGCCCACGTCCTCCAGTACGCCCATGGTGACGAAAAAGATCAATAGAATCGGCAAGAAGGTGAGCACTGTACCCACGCCACCAATGATGCCATCGACGACCAGGCCAGACAGCCAGGCAGGCCCCTGCGCCAGGAGCTGGGACATGACCCTCGCCACCCCGCCAACGACATGGGCTGCCATGAGTTCCTGCAGGGGACCGCCCACGGTGTAGGTGAGCCCAAAGATGAGCGCCAGCACACCAGCGAGCACCAGCAGGCCCCAGAAGGGATGGGTGGCCGCGCGATCCAGACGCTGGGTGAGGGTGATCCGGCCGGGCCTTGGTCGCTTGAGTGCGGCGCGGGTCATACGGTGAATCCACTCATAGCGGCCAGTGGCCACAGCGATGATGGCGTCCTCATGCTGTCTCCAGATGGCCTCCACCTTGGCCCATCGCTCAGGTGGCAGTGCGTCTTTCATCATCGCCGCAACCTGCTCATCTGCCTCGAAGAGCTTGAGTCCGACCCAGTCTGCAGGGTAGGGTTCGGGCACGAATCCTTCGATGATTGCGTGGAGGCTGGTCAGTGCCTCGCGATGATCATCGGCGATCTCTGGGCGGTTGGGCTTGCGCTGGGGGCCGTGCCGGAAGACCTGCAGAGCTGCGTCGATGAACGCATGCACGCCCTCGTTCCGTGTTGCGGTCATGGGAATGACGGGTACGCCGATGGCCGCAGCCAAGACCTGGGACTCTATCTCAAAGCCCTCCTGCCTGGCTACGTCTATCATGTTCAGTCCGATGACGATGGGCGAGGGAAGCGCCAGCAGCTCGGCCACCAGATAGAGGTTGCGCTCCAGAGAGGCGGCATTGACCAGAACGAGCACCACGTCCGGTTTTTCGTGTATGATATAGTCTCTGGCGATCACTTCCTCGGGCGAGGCAGCGGTCAGACTGTAGGTTCCGGGCAGATCTGTTAGGTGAATGGGCGCGCCATCGCGCTCGAAAGTGCCGGTGCGCCTCTCAACCGTCTTCCCGGGCCAGTTGCCCACACGTTGGCTGAGACCCGTCAACAGGTTGAACACGGTGCTCTTGCCCACGTTGGGCTGGCCCGCCAGAGCTATGGCTGCAACTCGGTCGTCACTCACCCTTCAGTCCTCACATCTCGCGCGAGTCACCTTTGGCGACGTAGCCGCACCCTGCGCGCCTGGCCGCGCCCAAGGGCAATCTGAGTGTCCAACAAGGAGACGATGATGGGCCCGTGGCCATGGTTGCGAACCACCTGCACGGTGACGCCCGGCGTAAAGCCCAATGCGGCCATTCGCCCGACGAACCCATGGCCGCCCGACAACTGTACCACAGTTCCTACCTCTCCAGATGCCAGATCGGACAGCAAAGCCGTGTCGTTTCTTGTCACAGCGGGGATACCTACCTCTCGGGATGATCGGGCGTGCTGTCGCATAGTGCCAACCGCGGCCCCGAGGTGCTTGCTAGTGCTCATTCGGCAAGTTAGCCAAGGGACGAACAATCCGTTAGATTACCCTAATACCAGTATAACACCCTTACATCAGGCTGTCAAGCCTCCGACTTGCTTGCGCAAAGAGGTCGCTGCCCGGTCGTGGGGCAACTGGCGGACGATCCTTCCGGTGCGGCTTGTCCCATGGGCGCGGTTCTTGCAAGCCTCCAGCCCGATGCCATCCGATGTCATCGATCTCGGCCAAGGACGAGGAAAGGAGGAGGCGCGGGAGCGCCTATCTCAGCAACAAGGGTGCACCTCTGGGGCCTCCCATCGATGGATCGGGGTTGAATCTGTCACAGAGGCATCACTTGGGCTCGAAGGGCTTGCCCAGAGCTGCTGGCGGAGTGCCACGCAACAACGCGTTGAACACGAGCCGGGCCCTCAGAGGCAGGTGAAGCGACAGGCGCTCGACAAAGCCGCCGCTCACCAGCAACAAGGCCAGGATCATCAGGGCAAAGGGCGCCGCCTGGAAGACGTGAGTGGGCACGCGTGGGAAAACGGGCTGAAGGATGCTCCCCAGCGACTTGAGTGCCCCGAATAGATAGGCGCCGAGAGCGACCCGAAACGGGCTCCACCCGCCAAAGATGACGATGGCCAGGGCGATCCATCCCATGCCCGCGGTGTGTCTGTGACTCCACCCAAGCTTTACGCTCAGCGAATAGGCTGCACCAGATAGTCCGACCAGAGCTCCCCCAAGCATGGTATAGAGGTACTGGGTCTTGGTGACGTTGATCCCTCGGGCAAAGGCTGCCTCCGGACGCTCACCAACGCCACGGAGATTGAGGCCCGCCTGAGTTCTCGATAGCCAGACCCACGCGGCGACCACAGATGCATAGCTGAGGTAGACGAGTAGGTTCTGATCGAACAGGATGGGCCCCACCACAGGGATAGTGGATAGTCCGGGGACAGGCATGTGGGGCACACTCGGCCCCGGCTTGCGCACATAAGGGGCCCCGAGGAATGAACTCAGATCTGCGCAAAGCAAGGTCATGACGAATCCGAGGGCGATCTGATCTTGCTTGAGGGCGATGCTGCCATAGGCCACGACCCACCCAATGACCGCACCAACGACCATGGCCGCAGCAAAGCCCAGCAAGAGGCTGCCGCTGGCGAAGGCCACCGCAAAGCCGGTCATCGCCGATAGAAGGATAGTGCCGTCCAGGGAGAGGTTGACCACCCCGGCCTTCTCGGTGAGCGTCTCGCCCAGCGCGGCAAAGACCAGTGGCACAGAGCTTGCCACCACCGAGGAGATGGTCTGAATGACCTGCGACCCGGGCATGCGCTCACTCCTTCTTCGGTTGCAGCCGTCGGCGGAGCCCGCGTGTCACCAGGAAGAAGAGGACCAGGCCGGCCTGCAAGATGCCTCCCAGGGATGAATCGAGCTGTAGTCGCAGCTCGAGGCGTGGGCTGCCCACCTGGACGATCGAGAAAAAGGCCACCACCACCGGAACCCACTCTGCCCTGAGGCCCGAGAGCACGACGACCAACATGGAAAGATAGCCATATCCCCCTGATATCCCCGGGATCAACCGGTGATACACTGCCGTGGCCTGCACTGAGCCCGCCAGTCCGGCGAATGCGCCACACACGGCGAAGGCCAGCATCATGTGCAACGAGTTGTTGACGCCCAAGCGGTGTGCGGATTCTGGATTGAGCCCTATGGCCTTGAGTTTCAGGCCCCAGTAGGTGTCTCGCAGCAGGATATAGATGACCGCAATGCCCACTGCGGCCAGGATTATGGTAAGCGGAGTCGCGCGGGTGTCGCCCAACGAGGGGATCCACGCCTCCAGGGGAAATGGGTCTGTGCCGCTCATGGTAGCGCCGTCGGGTGGTTTCCAGGGACCAAAAATCAGGTAGTTGGTGAGAGCGGCGGCCACAAAGTTCAACCCCAGTCCGCCAAAGATCTCATGCACGTGGCCATAGGTGCGCAACACGCCCACCAGGAGCCCCCACAGGGCCCCGCCAGTCAATCCAGCCAGGATGGAAAGGGGGATCATGACCTGCGATGGAGCAGAGAGAGAATCGATGAGCCAGGTGGCCATCAGGGCCCCGGCGATCATCTGTCCCTCAACACCGATGTTCCACAGTCCGGCAGCAAAGGTGACCAGCATGCCAGCCGAGCAGAGCAAAAGGGGCACCATGGCAACCGCGACGTCGGCCAGCTTTCGGGGGCTCTCAAAGGCTCCGAGCAAGATGTGGGCAAAGGCTTGCAGTGGGTCGGCCCCAGCCACGAGGAGGATGACTGTGGAGAACAGGAGGGTGAGGGCAAATGGTGCCAGGAAAAGCGCGACCCTGACAGGCAGAGAGCGTCGCTTCACGGTTGCCCGCCTCCAATGAGGTAGCCGAGTTCCTCGCAGGTGATTTGGGACGCGCCGACTGGTTTCGACATGACGCCTCCGGAAAAGACGACGATTCGGTCGCTATTGTGCACCAGCTCGTGGAGATCGGTCGAGGTGAACAAGACCGCCGCCCCCTGTCTGCGGCGATCGAGGAGTTTGCTCCAGATCCAATCGGCTGATTCGAGATCGAGGCCACGCGTGGGATGCTCCAGAAGGAGAAGCCGCAGGTTCTGGGGCAAAAGCGATAGCATGGCGCGCTGCTGATTCCCCCCCGAGAGTTCCTCTGCCAGGGTCTCTGGGGAACCGATAACATTGAACTCGCGAATCATCCTGTCGGTGCGAGCGTTGACCTCTTTCCAGCGAATGAGGGCGCCCTGGCCGTCGCCCACCAGGGCAAAATGCTCGCGCAGGGTCAGGCCGGGCACCAATCCCTCCTCCAGGCGCCCGGCAGGCAGAAAGGCTATGCCCCTGCCCAAGAAGCGCCGATAGGGGCACCGAGTCATGTCCCGCCCATCGATCAACAGACATCCTGAGGTGATGCGCTGGAGGCCAGCGCAAGCCTCCAGCAGGGCACGCTGCCCGCTGCCCTCCAGGCCTGCGAGGCCTATCATCTCACCGTGACGAACGGTCAACGAGATGTTCTCCACCTTGAGCCGGTGAGTGTGTATGGATACGCTGTCCAGCTCCAGCGCGACGTCGCCAAGTGGTGCCTTGGCACGGAAGGATATGGTGGTGTGTTGGTCGAACATCATCTGCACCAGGCGAGCGGTAGAGAAGGGAGCCGAGGTCCTGCCGGCCACCTTGCCCTGGCGCAAGACCGTCACCTCGGAGCAGATCTCTCCGACCTCGTCGAGTTTGTGGGACACAAAGATGATCGACAGGCCATCGCGGGCCAGGCCGCGGAGGGTGTCAAAGAGCAAGGCTTTCTGTGGGGCCGAGATGCCCGTGGTGGGCTCGTCGAGGATGATGACTTGCACACCAAGGGAGAATAGACGCACCAGTTCGAGCTGTTGCCGCTCGCCTACAGTGAGGCCGCTGGTTCGAACATCTGGGTCGAGGTTGAACCCCAAATGTGCGCACGTTCTGAGCAATTGCTGGCGGCTCTCTCGTCGGCGCTCAGAACGCCGCAAGTTGCGCCCGAGCAAAAAGTTGTCCAGCACGCTCAAAGAAGGAACGTCCAGGGGGTCTTGATGCAGCATGCCGATCCCGACGGCGATGGCCTCGGCAGGGGACGCGAAGCGCATTTCCTCGCCGTCCAGAAGAATCCTCCCGGCGTCGCATGCCTGGTAGCCAGACAGGACGTTCATGAGGGTTGTTTTGCCCGCGCCATTCTCTCCCAACAGTCCGTGGATGGCGCCGCCCTCAACCGTCAGGGAGATGCCGTCATTGGCGCGCACGGGACCAAAGTACTTTTTGATATCCTCGAGTTCAACTCTCATACGGTTCGGGGCACCCAACTGAAGTGACGAGGGAACAAGACAAGACTCCACTCCCTCACAAGACTGTGGCAGAGGCAAGGCCGAGTAGGGGCGATGCGCGAATCGCCCTACCATGGGCGGCAGGGACCTTCACGATGTGTGCCGGTCAGATTCGGTCTGCCTTTAGCAACGATGCGCGGGGGCGGTCAGGAGCTGGCGCCCTCCATGCCTTCCAAGAGTTGGGGCAGGTGCCATATCTGATCGTCGGTCGCTTCCTCACCGTCCGCCAGATATTGTGTCCCGTCCTGGAGCTTTAGCGGGCCCACGAACAACTTGCTCTTCCCCGACGCCAGTCTCTCGATATAGTCCTGCAGGTTCTTCTCGTCTTCCTCGCTTAGAGCTGCACCGAATCTATAGCCCACCGCTGACTTGTCGTGGCTGTTGATGTCCTTCCAGTAGGGGCCTTCCCATTCCCAGTCCTGCTCGAACTTGCCGTCGCGAGCTGCCTCGACGTAGCGCACGTAGGCGGGCCCCCAGTTAAAGTAGGGCGTGCCCAGACAGATCTCGGGCTTGACGTCACAGGCATCCTCAAAGTCGTAGGGGATGGCCCAGACTTTCTCGCCCCTGTCGTGGCGCTGTCCTGCCACCACTATGGCCTCGGTGGTGTCGATGCCGGAGAGAAGAACGTCAACGCCGGCATCAAACAGGTTGTTGGCCACTTCCGTCGGATCGAGAGTGACGCCTGGGATGTTGAACCAGAAGCCAATCCAGGTGACGATGAAACGCAGCTCGTCGGGATCGCCCTCCCGGTATCTTTCGTAGCACTCTCGACAGCCGAGGTAGGCCGATGCAGCCAGACGGCGCGTTTCATCATTGATGAGAGGGCCAAGATAGCCTATGGTCTTGCTATCGGTCCTGAGGGCGGCCGCACAGCCCGCAACAGCCTTCATGTATTCCATGCGTCCCATGTAGTTGGCTACATTCTTGGGTGCCTTGCCGGTGAGCGCGTGATCACCGGAGATGTGTATGAAGGGAATGTCGGGATACTTGGCGGCAACCGTATCGGTATCGTCGGCAAAGTCATCGGAAGTAGTAAAGATCACGTCGGCGCCCTGCGAGACCATGTCCTCCACGACCTGCTCGAGGGTTGTGCCCTTGCGATCGGCGGGGTTGAGCTTGTCCAGATAGATCATCGTGGCGCCTGGCAGCTTCTCCTCAACATACTTGCCCGCCTGGTAGTGGGCCTCGCTCCAGCCATGATCGTTGTAGGGACCGACCAGAACGAGCCCAATGGTGAACTCTTCCTTGCGAGCCGCTCCTGCGCACGAGGTCACTAACATGGCGGCCAGGATCAAAGTGGCCACCACCGTCCAGAGTGTCCTTCTCTCGGCCATCTTACTTCACGCTCCTCCTGGTCTGCGGGTGTGGGGGGAACAAACGATATGGCAGGCTGAGGCTGCGGCGTGCATGGAACATGTCGGTATATGAGCCTTCCGCTCCCTTCACCTCCTTCCTGGGCCAAAGGCCCTTTGGGTTCCGCGGAACCGGGCGACCGATGCGGACAGACTAACGACGACCACCATCGATGAAGTGGTCGCCGCCTCACAAGCCAATTCTACCATATATTGCACCGCTTGTCCAGACCAACTTGCCCTTGCGCAAAGAGATCGTTGGCAGGAGTGGTGTCTGCACGGCAGACGAGGGGCAGTATCGTTGGGGCTCACGACCGCGCAAGGCTGCGGTGAAAGCCTTTGCCCATGGGCTCGCCTTGAGACTGAACAGCAGACGGTGGGGCCAGGGTCAAAGATGGCTACGTCGGGGTGAGGGTCTTTGGACGCCCGCCCCCGATCATTCGACTCTTGCGAGTTTCGGTCACTTTGATTCCTGAATGAACTCGAGGGCCACGCCATCTGGATCCCAAAAGTATATGGCTCCTACCCCACTCTCAAAGTGCTGTGGAAGGTCAGAGAATCTCACGCCCCGGGCGGTCAGCTTCTCGTGAGCCTCGTCGATGTCGTCCACCAGGAAAGCCAGATGATAGTGCCCCACGTCGATCTGTCGGAGGCTGGCCTTCTGTCTGCCCCCGGCGGGTTCCAGATACTGGAAAAGCTCCAAGACGAGGTCCCCGGCCTCAAAGTATGCACTCTTGATGTGGGTTCCCGGCACCCCCACGACCCTGCTTATCATCTCCCCGCTTGATTCGCCTTTACTTCTCAGGGTCAATCCCAGCACATCCCGGTAGAACTCGATGGATCTCTCCAGGTCTGACACGGTTATCCCGACGTGGTGCTGTCCCTCGATCTTCATGGTTGCCTCCTTCACATGTTGTTCAAGTCACTGGTTCACCACAGTCTTGCAGAAGCCATCTACTTTCGCGAGACCACCCCCTGGAACGGCGCCCACCATTCTGAGCAGCGTCAGCCCAGATGGGGCGCCGCCGGGCCCCAGGGACCGTCTCTGCAACGTTGACCTCATCGCCAACACCAGCACCGCACCGTGGTCAGCCCCTGGGACGGCCGACGCCCTTTGCCTCCCCGTGGGCCTAGCCTGGCCCTTCTATGCCATGCCCTATGCGGTGCTCGCCTCGATTGCCCTCAGAGCCGCGACGGTTCTCGGCTGGGCCTTGATAGCCTATGTGGCCAGTGTGTCGGTTTTCCGCTGGCAGCGCCTCAAGGCCGAGTTCCTCCCCGAGTTCTTTGACGCGGTCAAAGACATCCGCGCTCAGCTCTCGAACCGAGACTGAACCGCAAGGGATGGTCGCTGACGCGGCCATGGAACCCGCGGGTTTCAGGCCCCTCGCGGGCGACCGCAAGCGCCCCGTCTGCTTCAAGATCGGAGACGCATCCGGTCGAGTGGCCGGGCAAGGTCGGGAGGCAGTTCGGAAGTGAACTCCAGGTTCTGGCCTTCGACGGGATGCTTGAAGGCCAGGCGCCAGGCATGAAGGAACTGACGTGGTAGGGCGACTCGCCGGCGGCGGGGGCCATAGACTTGGTCCCCAACAACGGGATGACCGATTGAGGAAAAGTGCACGCGCACTTGATGGGTGCGTCCCGTTTGCGGCATGGCCTCCACAAGAGTGCATTCCCCCACATACTCGCGCACCCGATACTCTGTGCGGGCGTACCGACCCCCCTCAACCACGATGGCCATCCGCTTGCGATTCCGGGGATGCCGTCCGATGGGCGCTTCGATCGCTGCTCGCTCCGGTGTCAGACGCCCATGCACCAGCACCAGGTAGACCTTGCGGACCTGCCGCGCCTGAAACTGCGCCTGCAAGGCAAGTTGAACCTCACGACTGGTGGCAACCACGATGAGTCCAGACGTATCGCGGTCGAGCCGATGCACGATGCCCGGCCGTTGTGGGTCAAGGTCGGCCTGGGCCAGGTCAGGCCGATGGGCAAGGAGTGCGTTCACCAGCGTGCCCGACGAATGCCCTGGACTCGGATGCACCACCATGCCGGGCGGCTTGTCTACCACCAGCAAGTGCTCGTCCTCAAAGATGATTCGCAGGGGAATATCCTCGGGAGCCGGGCGATTCGGACCAGCCTGAGGGATCTGCACCCGAACCAGATCTCCCGGAGCAGGATAGTAGCTGGCCTTGGCGGGCGCGCCGTTGACCTGAACGCGTCCCTCTCTGATGAGCCGCTGCACCTTTGCCCGCGACAGCTCTGAACACTGGTCCGCCAGGTAGCGGTCCAGGCGTCCTACAGATTCCTGCACTCGGAAGACGAGCTCCTGCATGGGCGACGCCGATACTCCTACTCGCTCAAGGCCCGCACTGCGCACCCGCGACCTCGATCAGCCCTAGCCGTCCACTCCCCCACGCGGTTCACCCCGAAGCTGCTCTACCCCCTTCCTGTGGGGGTCCATAAAGAGAGCATAGACAGCCAGAAGCGCTGTGCCCACGACGACGGCGCTGTCGGCGATGTTAAAGACCGGCCACACTCGAAAGTCCAAGAAGTCAGTGACGTAGCCCTGGCGAACACGGTCGATGAGATTTCCGACCGCCCCCCCCAATTGGAGGCCGAAGGCGAGCCGTAGCATCCAAGACCCCGCCGCGAGCTGACGATAGTAGACGATGATGGCCCCCACCACAACCAGAGCCACTATCACGAAAAAGATGCTCATGTTGGGAAACAGGCCAAAGGCCGCACCAGTGTTCTGCGTATGGGTGAGGGTGACTATGGGAGCCAGCCAGGCGATGGGATTCCACGAGTGATTGAGGGGCAAGTGGCTGCGCACCAGGTACTTGGTGTACTGATCGAGGGCAACGACCAAGAGACTGATGCCGAACATAGACAGGCCGTGCCAGTCAACTCTGCGTTTCAACGACCGAGCTCCATTGTGCTATCGAACTGCCGCCATGAGCTAGAGAGATTCTACGTGAACTCTCAGAAAAACGCAACGCAGCGCTGCCTTGGTGCACAAGTTCTGATACGACGTTCGCCAAAGGTGATGTTGCTCAGGCAGGAACCCGCAGCATGGTGCCCAAAGGCTGGAGACGGAGGATCAGCGCGCCGTGGGAGAAGGAGCGCCTAGCCGGCGAGGTGCAACTCTGGCCAGAGGGACAAGTGCTGACGATAGGCCTGGGCAATAAGCTCCTTCTTGTTCAAGTCGTAGGGTTGGATCTTGACCGCCATGGCCTCGATGCGCTGCACTATGTCGGCAGAGTCATAGCCAAGGGTGATCACTGGCAGGTCGCCCGATGTGACCAGTTGCCGGATCTGTTCCGACGGTCCCCCAACTTGCTTACAGGAGAGAATCAAGCCCGACAGGCCGGCGCCGTGCTTGCGCACCATGCGCTCGTGCAAGAGAAGCACGGAAAGTATCACGTCGTTGGCGTTCACCCCCACTATCACAGCGTCACCCGGATTCAGGAAGGTCTCGTAGCCGAACTCAAGGCTGATCACCTTCAGGCTGCGAACCAGGCGGCACCCGTTTGAGTCAAAGCTGGAGGGCGTGATGAGCTCGATCGAGTCATCGTCTCTCCCGCTGAAATGCTCCACGATCAGGCGCATGGTGGGGAAGCGAAGCTCAGGAACAGAAGGCATGAAGCCCAGGATGATTGGTGGCGGCTGCACCTTCAAGCGATTGCCGTAGAGCGAGGAGAACACCTGCCCATAATAGGCCGTCAGATAGTGGCGAATCTTGGTCAATTTCGAAGGGAGAACGTCATTGATTATCAGACCGTCGATGCGCGTGCCCAGATGATCGAGCGCCATCAGGTGAGGGAAAACCCCGTCGATAGTGCTGCCGATGCCGCCCCTTGTGACCAGAACCACAAACACGGACACTCCCATCTCCCTGAGGGCGTTGATGACATCTGCATTCGAAATCCCAGCCACAGACCCAACGCCTGGCTGCCCGGTGCCCTCGACGATGACGACTCTCATGCCCCTGGCCACATGCTTGTAGGCCGCACCGATCTTGTCCAGGAATCTCTGCCGGCCCTGCATCGGGTCGCCGCTCAATGCCTGATCGATGCATGAGGCGGTCAGCCCACCCCGCCAGACCACAGGGCTCACCTTCTCATAATCGTGACAGGCCATACCGAGCAGGGAAGTGATCAGCACGGCGTCCTTATCCACCTCGATGGGCACACCGTCACGGTTCAACACGGTTACCGTCTCCTGACCCACAGGCTTGATGTAGCCTATCTCAGCGACCGGACACCCCTGCTCGGCGGAGAGCAACTTGGCGATGATCCCAATGCAGGTGACCGTCTTGCCGATGTTGCGAGCGGTACCCAGGACGTACACTGTCGGCGGATACTTGATGGCTGCCACCTCGATCTCCTTTGTGAGGATTGTCAACGGTGCGCCCAGCCAGGCACACGACGCCCTTGCCTTTCGCCACACCATGATAAGGCTTTCCAGTTGGCCAGTCAAAACGGGCGAGTGGGCAAGCCAGGCCAGACTTGCCCATTGCCCTCCTTCGCTGTAAGATGGCCTGCCTGGATGTTCTGACCAGGAGGGGAACCATGTTGGACATGTTCTTCAAGCCAGAGGCCATCGCGGTGATCGGCGCCTCCGCCAACCCCAGCAAGCTGGGACATGGCGTGTTGTCCAACTTGATCGAGAGCGGATATGGGGGCGATCTCTATCCGATCAATCTGAGGGCTCGAACGATCCTCGGCTTGCGGTGCTACCCCTCAGTACTCGAGGTTCCCGGTCCCATCGATCTGGTTGTGGTAGTGGTTCCCAGTCGGGTTGTTGCATCTGTGCTGGAAGAGTCTGGCCAGAAGGGCGTGAAGGGGGCCATCATCATATCGGCGGGATTCAAGGAGGCTGGCGGTGAAGGCGCCAGCATGGAGCAAGACCTGCTTGATATCGCCAACAGGTACGGGATGCGGATCATCGGCCCCAACTGCCTGGGCATCATCGTCCCCTCGGTGCCCATGAACGCGTCCTTCGCCTCTGGCATGCCTCAAGTGGGCACCATCGCCTTCACGTCGCAATCGGGCGCGCTGTGCACCGCCATTCTCGATTACGCTCTGGCAGAGAACATCGGATTCTCGCACTTTGTCAGCCTGGGCAACAAGGCAGACGTGGACGAGGCCGCTCTCCTCACAGCGTGGGCGGAAGAGGAGCAAACCAACGTAGTCATCGCCTATGTTGAGGGCCTGAACGATGGCAGAGCATTCATGGCCGCCGCCAGCCAGGCTGCCCGAGAGAAGCCCGTCATCGCCGTCAAGGCGGGCAGAACGGCATCCGGGGCCAGGGCCGTATCGTCGCACACCGGCAGTCTGGCCGGCTCTGACGCGGCATACGACGCGGCCTTTGCTCAGTCTGGCGTGATACGTGCCGCGTCTGTGCAAGAGCTGTTCGACTACTCGACCGCTTTCGCCTACCAGCCGTTGCTCCAGGGAAACCGCATCGCCATCATCACCAATGCCGGGGGGCCAGGCGTCATGGCCACTGATGCACTGGAGCAGAACGGACTGGTGCTCGCCCAACTTGGCGCTGAGACCAAGGCCGCACTTGAGGCGGCGCTGCCGCCCGCGGCCAGTATCCACAACCCCGTCGATGTGCTGGGCGATGCGCGAGCCGAGCGGTACGGCGCGGCCCTGAAGTCGGTTCTCGAGGATCAGGGCGTCGATGGCGTGATCGTCATCCTCACGCCCCAGCTCATGACCGAGGTCCAAGAAACGGCCAAGACGCTCATCGAGGTCGGCAGAAACGCCGCCAAGCCAGTCATGTCCTGCTGGATGGGCAAGCAAGTGGTGTGGGTGGCGCTCGACCTGTTGGCCCGCAACCAGATTCCCAACTATCCCTTCCCCGAGCGCGCAATATCCGCCCTTGGGGCCATGTACAGGTATTGGAGCTGGAGGCGGCAGCCCACTGTGGAGGTCGAGCCCTTTGACGTGGATCGAGACGCAGTCGCCACCCTCTTTGAGTCGGTCAAGAAGGAGGATCGCAAGGGCATCGGCGACGCCCAAGCCCGCCACATACTCGAGGCCTATGGCATCGCCGCGGCCAGATCGATGATAGCGGCCGCGCCGGAGGAGCTCATTGCCCACTGCCGAGAGATAGGCTACCCGGTCGTGCTCAAGATCGCCTCGCCCGACATCCTGCACAAGTCGGATGTGGGAGGCATCATCATGGGCGTCAAGGACGACGGCGAGGCCCGCCAGGCTTTTGACACGCTCATCGCGCGGGCCAAGGCGCACAAGCCCAGCGCGCTGGTGTGGGGCGTTCAGGTTCAGGAGATGGTAGCCAACGCCCGCGAGGTTATCATCGGGATGAACCGCGACCCCCAGTTCGGCCCGCTGGTCATGTTTGGCCTGGGTGGCATCTACGTCGAGGTGCTCAGGGACGTGGCCTTCCGGGTGGCACCCATGACCAGGTTTCAGGCCGAGCAGATGGTAAGGTCGATCCGCTCTTACGCACTGCTCGCCGGAGTGCGCGGCGAGCCTCCTGCCGACCTTGAGGCCATAGTTGACGCCATCCTGCGCGTCTCCCAACTGGTGACCGACTTTCCCGAGATCGCCGAGTTGGACATCAATCCCCTTCTGGTGCGCGAGAGTGGACAGGGAGCCGTGGCCGTTGATATGCGCCTGATCCTCGGATAGCATCTGGGGCACACAATCAATGGAGCAGGCACTGGCCGGTATCATGCAGAGCCAACTCGGCACATCGGCGCCTGGACGCGAGAGATCGAGAAGCGGTGTGCATATGCTGAAAGGAGCGCAACTCAATGACCCATATCTCGAGCATTCGAGCGCGCGAGATCCTGGATTCTCGAGGGAATCCCACCCTCGAGGTGGAGGTTGCGCTTGCGTCTGGCGGCAGCAGCTTGGCCGCCGTGCCGTCGGGTGCCTCTACCGGCATCCACGAGGCGATAGAGCTGCGCGATGGCGACGCGAAGCGCTACGGTGGCAAGGGGGTGCTCAGGGCCGTTGACAACGTCAACAAGGTCATTGCCCCAGAACTCGTAGGAATCGACGCCTTGCGCCAGACCGAGATCGATGAGCTCATGTGCCGCCTGGATGGCACCGCGAACAAAGGGAATCTTGGGGCTAACGCCATCCTCGGAGTCTCCCTGGCTGTGGCCAAAGCGGCGGCTGATGGGTTGGGTTTGCCCCTGTATCGGTACATCGGCGGCACCAGCGCGCGCACCCTTCCTGTGCCCATGTTGAACATCCTCAATGGCGGCAAACATGCAGCCAACAGCACCGACTTGCAAGAGTTCATGATCATGCCGGTTGCAGCGCCGTCGTTTGCCGAGTGTCTGCGTTGGGGCGTCGAGATCTATCAGAGTCTCAAGAAGGTGCTGGCCGGCAAAGGGCTGAATACCAACGTCGGTGACGAGGGCGGATTCGCGCCATCCCTCAGCTCGAACGTCCAAGCCATCGAGCTGATCCTCGAAGCCACGGAGAGGGCCGGATACAAGCCCGGCGAGGACGTATGGATAGCTCTGGATCCCGCCGCGAGCGAGATCTATGAGAATGGCGAGTACCACCTCCGACGCGAGAACCGCGTGTTGACCAGCGATGAGATGGTCGGCTTCTATGTCGAATGGCTGCGCAAGTTCCCCATCATCTCTATCGAGGATGGCATGGCCGAGGACGATTGGGAGGGCTGGGCCAAGCTGGTGGAGGCAGTGGGTGACAAAGTGCAGATCGTCGGCGATGATTTGCTGGTGACCGATGTCGAGCGCGTTCAGAAGGCCATCGATACCCGTGCGGCCAATGCCCTGCTATGCAAGGTCAACCAGATCGGCACCCTGACAGAAGCCGTGGCTGCGGTCGAGATGGCCCACCGCGCCGGCTGGTCGTGCATCGTCTCCCACCGGTCGGGCGAGACCGAGGATACTACCATCGCCGACATCGCCGTTGCCCTGAATACTGGGCAGATCAAGACCGGCGCGCCATGCCGCAGCGACCGCGTGGCCAAGTACAACCGACTGCTCCGCATCGAAGAAGAGCTGGGCAGCGTCGCCCGCTACCCCGGTATGGGGGCTTTCCGGGTCAGACGATAGACAGATAGCCTGCGTTGTCCAACGCCCTCATCGGAGACCGTAGTATGGTCTCTCAAGCTGCGGCCTGGCGGGGGCCACGGGGATCCCTTCGGCCGAGCATCAGAGGAGAGTAGTGTGGGCTCTCTTGCTGCGTGGTGGTTGGCCCTATCGGCGCTCGGTTGGCTCGCCTGGCCCCTGGTTGCCTCCGTGTTTGGGCAGCTCCCCAGCAAGGGTTATGGCTACACTCGCACCTTCGGCCTCCTGCTTCTCTCCTACCTTCACTGGCTCCTCTGCGTGGTGGGTGTTCTGCCCAACGACGCCCGCAGCATATGGGCACTGGCCCTGCTCATCGGCGCGGCAGGATGCGTCGGCTGGGTGCGCAAGAGGGCCGAATTGGTCGATCACCTTCGACGGGAGTGGCGTCAGGTACTCACGGTAGAAGTGCTCTTTGCCCTCTTGCTTCTCATCTATGCCCTTCACAAGTCCTACGATCCGGCCATCGACCACACAGAAGAGCCAATGGATTTCGCCTTTCTGAACGGGATCCTACGCAGTCCAGGGATGCCGCCCCGCGACCCATGGCTCTCTGGGTTCGCCATCAGCTACTACTACTTTGGTTATCTGACCGTCAGTGTATTGGTGCGGCTCACGGGCCTGCCCGCCGGCGTCGGCTACAACCTGGGTCTCGCCCACACCCTGGCCCTGACGGCGACGGGGGCCTACACCCTCATCTGGGACCTGACCCGTTGCCATGGCGGCCAGCGACGGCGCTATGCCCTGCCAGCCACGGTGTTTGGCTTGGTCGGTGGGATGGGCCTGGCCATCAGTGGGAACCTGGAGGGGGTGGTCGAGTTGCTGCGGGCGCGGGGTCTTGGCTCGCGAGCTTTCTATCGCTGGCTCGACGTGCCAGGCCTGATCGAAACCCTTCGCAGCGATTCCTGGCTCCCCTCAGGTGGATGGTGGTGGTGGCGTGCCAGCCGCATCATCGTGGACCACAACATTCTGGGCAAGACCCCGACCGTTATCACCGAGTTCCCCGCCTTTAGCTTCATCCTGGGAGACCTGCATCCCCACGTGATGTCGCTGCCCTACGTCCTCATGGCCCTCGGGCTGGCCTGCGAGCTGTATCTGGCTGCACAGACGAAGCTGACCCGACACTGGCTGGCCCAGCCGCGATTCTGGGCCATCCCTCTCGTGTTGGGCGTCCTTGGTTTTGCGAACACCTTCGACCTGCCCACCTTTGTGGCCATAGCCGCACTGGCTGCCTTCGCGGGACGCTGGCAGGGTCCCAGCACCTGGCGTCGCTGGGGCAAGGAGTGCCTCTTGCTGGGTCTCTGGATCACCATGGGCAGCATCGCGATCTACTTGCCCTTCTACCTCGGCCTGAGCTCGCAGGTGCAAGGCATCGGGCTGACCTACTATGCCAAGACTCCCCTCAAGCACTACCTGCTCTGCTTTGGCACGTGGCTCCTGCCGATCGTTGTAGACATAACCGCCTACGCGGTGAGGGGCCGAGAGGAGTCGCTCCCTGTGGTGAGCTGCCGAGCCTGGGCGGCCATCTGGCTCGTCATCCTATTGCTCCCTTGGATTGGCACGGCTGTTATCGGTGGCTGGGGACGTCTCTTGCTCGGAGTGGTCTCCGTTGTCTCGACTGGGCCATGGCTGCTGCTCTTGCAGAGCGCGCTGATGGCCGTTCTCCTGGCAAGGATGTGGAGTCACCTGAGGCGGGACCGTGCCTCCCGGGATGCGGGGCAGCTTCTTTCGGATGGCCTGGCCTTGGCAGGTGTGGGTCTCACCTATGCCACCGAGTTCTACTATCTCCGCGATGTCTTTGACACCCGCATGAACACGGTCTTCAAGCTCTACTATCAGGCCTGGCTGTTGCTCGCCGCCGCGGCAACTCTCGCCGCCTTCCGCCTGTGGCGGGCAGCAGGTTGGCGAAGGGCCACAGTCTGGCTTGGCTGCTTTCTCCTGTGCGTTTCCATCTACTACCCAGTGGCGGCCGCCTACACCAAGACTGAAGGCTACGGAGGTCAGCCCACACTGGATGGCACGGCGTTCCTTCAGCGCGAATCCCCAGCCGAATATGGTGCCTACCTTTGGCTGAGGGAACATGCCCAACCCAAGGACGTGCTGGTGGAGGCGGTGGGAGAGGAGTACGTGTCGGCCCACAATCGTCTCTCTTCGTGGACCGGCGTGCCTACCATCCTGGGCTGGCCCGGGCACGAGGTGCAATGGCGAGGAGACGACGGCGAGGTCCTCAGGCGCGCGGCCGACGTGGAGAGGATCTATGTCAGCGCAGACCAGGATGAGATCATGGCCATTCTGCGGCAGTATGGAGCCACATACCTCTACATCGGGCCACACGAGAGGGAAGAGCACGCCATCGACCAGACCAGGCTGGCCTGGTACGCTTCATTCTTGGAGACGGTCTACTCCGAGGGAGGGGTGACGTTGTACGGGGTGCCTGGGCACTGAGGAGCGCACGCGCCGAGGGGCCTCTGCTAGGCTTGCCGTTGTTGAAGGGCCAAGCGGCGACCCTTCAGCGCAACAGCCACAAGCTCACGGCCATGACTACCATCCCCCCAACCACGCCCACGATGGAGAGGTGTTCTTCGCCGAAGGAGCGCGCAGCGGGCAGGAGCTCATCCAGCGATATGAAGACCATGATGCCCGCCACCAGCGCCAGCACCACGCCCAGCACGGCGTCGCTGAGGAATGGCAGCAGCAGCAGTGCGGCAAGTCCCGCTCCAATGGGCTCAGCCACGCCTGAGAGGAACGACCAGAGGAAGGCCTTGCCTCGGCTGCCCGTGGCCGCGTAGACTGGTGCCGATACGGCCAGTCCCTCGGGGATATTGTGAATGGCGATGGCGACGGCGATGGCAATGCCCAGCGAAGGATCTTTGAGAGCAGCGGCGAAGGAAGCCATCCCCTCGGGGAAGTTGTGGATGCCGATGCCCAGGGCGACAAGCAAGCCGGTCTTGAGCAAGCCCCCCTGGCCTGCCTCCTCCTCGGTGCGGTGACGTTCGGCCATGTAGTCGTGCGGGATGAGCGCGTCGATCAAGAACATGCCCGCCATCCCGCCGAAGAAGGCTAGCAGGCCCGGTGCAAAGCCCACGGCCTGGATCGCACCCTGGAGCAATTCGACGAAGGAGACGAGGATCATCACCCCGGCTGAGAAGCCGAGGGTGGCGGCCATGAAACGTGGGCCAGGCTTGCGCACAAGAATGCCGAACAGACTGCCCAGTGTCGTGGACAGTCCGGCCAGAGCAGAGAGAAGTAGTGCAAAGCCGACGGTGCCACTCATCGGGCTCTCCCTCGGCAAGAGGCCCCACAGTGCAGTTTACTGGCCCTTTGGGTAGGCTGAGGCCCACGCTCCGGCGTTTTCGGCGGATACCAACGCGCGACTATGCCCTCAAGGCGTTGAACTTTGCCATCAGGCGCGACTTGCGACGCGCGGCGTTGCTGCGGTGGATGACGCCCTTTTGCGTGGCTCTATCCAGCTCACTGATGGCAGCACGCACAGCTCTTTCGGCCAGGGCTCTATCACCCGTGGCAATGGTGGCATCTGCCTTCTTCACAAAGGTGCGCATCCGCGAGCGCACCCTGCGGTTGCGGATGCGGCGTCTGGCGTTCTGACGCACACGCTTTATCGCCGATGGTGTATTTGCCAAGCTGACTTCTCCCCACAATCCTCAAGCGCGAAACCAAGCATCGCTGTAAGCCAGCATTATACGCTGGACGCGGCCTTCTGTCCAATCTCGGGAAGTGCTGGCGCCCTCGATCAGCAACCGACGGGGTCGCGCAGGGGGCACGGTCTTGACAAACGGACACGAACTGCCGATGGTGCCCAGCGCCAGGCGGCGGAGGTGTGCGGAAGGCGACAGGACCCACGCCGTTGCCTGCCGAGTTCTGCCGGACGCCACCCACCCCACCATCCTTGACCTGCGACCCACCGGTTCACGCGCAGCTAAGCCCGAGTTGTTGCCGCCCTTATGCGCTTCAGGCGCTTCATCACATCATTGGCTCCGCGGCCAAAGTAGTCGTGCAGGGTCACATACTCGGCGTAGAGCTGGTCATAGACGCGGCCATTCTCGGCGTTGGGCACATACGACTCGTCCTTGAGATGGGCCATCCTTGCCGTGGCCTGCCTGATGTCGTCATAGCCTCCCGCAACAGAACCTGCCGCGACCGCGCCGTGCATTGCCGAGCCCAGTGCGCCGGCCTGAGGCGTTCCCGCCAGCTTGATCTCGCGCCCCGTGACGTCGGCGTAGATCTGCATCAGCAGCTTGTTGCGCTCCGGCAGACCGCCTGCCGCCACGAGTTCCTCCACTGCCACGCCGCTCTGCTCAAAGGTCTCCACGATCATGCGCGTGCCATAGGCTGTGGCTTCGATGAGAGCGCGATAGATCTCCTCGGGCTTGGTGGCCAATGTCGCCCCGATGAGCAAGCCGGTCAAGTCTACATCGACCAGCACCGAGCGGTTGCCGTTCCACCAGTCCAGGGCCAGCAGTCCCGATTCACCAGGGCGCAAAGCCGCAGCTTTCTCTTCCAGGAGCTGGTGCAGGTTGATGCCGCGACGCTCGGCGTCATGCTGATAGTCGGCGGGCACACAATTGGTGACAAACCAGGCAAAGTGATCCCCCACGCATGATTGCCCAGCCTCATAGCCGAACAATCCTGGGACTATGCCATCCTCCACGACTCCACACATGCCCGGCACGATCCTTTGCTGTGTACCGAGCACCATGTGGCAGATCGAAGTACCCATGATCATCACCATGCGTCCAGGCTCGGTGACTGTGGCGGCGGGAACGGACACGTGCGCATCCACATTGGCGACCGCTACCGCAGTGCCCTCACGCAGACCAGTGGCCGCAGCCATCTGCGCCGTCAGGCCGCCCGCGCGAGCACCCAGCATCCACAGCCTGTCGGACATCTTCTCGGCCACAACGTCGCGCAGCCTGGGATGCAGCGCGGCGAAAAAGTCTGGGCTGGGGAAGCCGGTGCGTTTCTCCCAGATCGCCTTGTATCCGGCGGTGCAAGCGTTTCGCGTTTCTACGCCCGTGAGCTGCCAGACGATCCAATCTGCTCCTTCAATGAGGCGATCGGCCCCGTCATATAGCTCGGGCGCGTCGTGAAGGATCTGCAGCACCTTGGGGAAGAACCACTCCGAGGAGATCTTGCCCCCGTACCGGGATAGCCAGGGCTCGCCGAGCTCCCTGGCCACGGCGTTTAGATGGTCCGCCTCCGGCTGCGCGGCGTGGTGCTTCCACAACTTGACCCACGCGTGAGGGTTGCTGCGGTACTCGGACAGGTCGCAAAGAGGTGTGCCATCGAGCTTGGTCGGTAGCATAGTGCAGGAGGTAAAGTCGATACCGATTCCGATGACATCGTCGCCGTCAACACCGGACTTGCCCAAGACCTGTGGTATGGTGACCTTAACCGCCCTGACATAGTCGGCCGGGTTCTGTAGAGCCCAGTCTGGCTCCAGGCGGATGTCAGTGCCGGGGAGCTTTTCGTCGATGACGCCATCAACGTAGGAGAATACGACGGTGGCAACCTCCTCGCCGTTGGACAAGTCTACCAGGACTGTGCGAGCAGATTCGGTGCCAAAGTCGATGCCGACGGAGTACTTTGCTGGGGTCACTGGCCATTCCTCCTGACTGAAGAGTCGGCAGGTCACCATGCGAAACGGGCAGACCGCCTGGTGCGCCCCAGTGCCCCGTACGGGGTACAGAGGCTCTGCACCCTCGAAAGGCAATATAGCATGCCCGCCAAGAGCGGGTCAAGCAGGGGTGAAAAGGTCCCTTTAGGGGGTAGCGCGAGCACGCACGGGCTGGAAGGGTGGCAGCCCACGGCGGTGTGCCCCTGCAAAAAGGCGGCCGAGCCGAAGGAACTGCACACAGCGAGGCGCCGATGGCCTCGCATCGCAGTCCAGGCTTGGCTGCGGGCGATTCATCATCGTCTTTCGATGCCCTCCTCTCAGGAGAGTATCGAAGAACTTAGCGTCAGCTCCCGTCGTTGTCACTCTGAGCGCAAGCGAAGAGTCTGAACCGCACAAAACAGAGATTCTTCGCCTTCGCTGCGCTACGGCTCTGAATGACAAGCTAGTTTTTCGGCACCCTCACTCTCACTGCATTTGACGTGGCAAAAGAGCTGTGTTATAATCCCAGTAAGCCTGAACTGGGCAGTTTGTTACGTCAGAGCTGACCTCTCCTACTGGTCTTCTGAATGGGAGGCCCATGAGTACAGGGTTAGTTTATCGCCATCAAAAACCATGTTGCATGTCCAGTCCTCTCTACATCCTTTC
>SDBU01000263.1_pt1 | contig 75083 bp, 40 predicted proteins | sample 2277071 | NCBI WGS metagenome assembly SDBU01 (sample SAMN10397929, study PRJNA504765) | marine sediment metagenome | isolation source: marine sediment core GS08_GC12, 126 cmbsf | place: Arctic Ocean: Gakkel Ridge, Loki's castle | collected 2008 | reverse complement strand
GCTGCGTCGTATGATGATTGGTAGTGCATGAGTCATGTGAATCAGTCGGTCTGGTCACATTACTTTGTATTACTTCATCGACTTTTCACACAGAGCCGTATATATAGAGGTTCGTTAATTGTTGAAAGGTCCCAAATTCATGGGGCACACAAAAATTTAGAGAGATTGTTATTATGGCAGAATTAAAGAAAATTGGAGACATTTTAGTTCTCCTAGGTGCGATTGTTGGTATAATTCAGGGAATATGGCTAATTCTGGGTAACGACGCCTTTGGTACCAATCTATTACTTGGAATCTTAGGTGCGGCTATGGCAGTGGTTATTGGCGTCCTTGGAATTCTGTTTTCACTAATCGCGTTAGTGAATAGCGGATTCATCAAAATCAGTGCATTAGACTTTGGGAAGAAGAATAAATTCGTCGTCGTTTTGATTATAGGTGTGCTGATGGTTCTATTCGCCAGTGACTTTGGTGGTATTCTAGTCATCATAGGTGCAATTCTCTGGTTACTGTGAATGAAAAGTGCTCATCTCCAGTTTTTTGAACTGGAGACGAGTTTTTTTTTAGAGCGATGATGTGATTGCCTTATCGAGCCGGTCCACTACATCGTCAATATTTTCCTTTGTTATAATATAACTAGGAGTTAGACGAATTACATTTTGACCTGCCCCAAGTACCCAGAGTTTCTGGTTCTGAACTGCATTCTTCACAATTCTATCTCGCAGTTTAGGAGCCTTCTCCTTACTCTTCTTATCCTTGACTAGCTCTATACCTACCATGAGACCTAGACCACGAACATCTCCAACAACCTCATGCTTGTCCTTGAGTTCACCAAGACGTTCTAACAGGTAATCTCCATGCTCAGCATTCTTCTTCAGGTATCCACCATCGTCCATGTGCTTGAAGATCCATAGAGATAGCAGTCCCATCTTTGGTTCAGCTGAAAAGGTTTCAGAATGGCGTGAACCACCTGTAAACATTGGAGCGGGACCAATTGATGCACCCATAGGATACCCACCACCCATTGCCTTGCCCATTGAAATGTAATCCGGAACTACTCCGTGGTTCTCAACTGCAGTCCACTTTCCGGTCCGACCCATCCCTGCTTGTACCTCATCAGACATGAAGTATGCACCGATTTCCTTTGTAAGGTCATAGATGCCTTTGACTGCTTTTGCCGGAGGAACTATCAAACCGCCCTCACCGCAAAGAGGCTCCATCACAGTTGCTGCAATATCGTTCCCTTCAACTTCAAGGGCGTATCTCAGCGCTTCAACGCATTCAAGGCTACAATCCTCTTCGGTTGTACCGTAGGGACATCGATAACAGTAGGGGTACAAGACACGAATCGTATCAACACCCTGTGGAAAACCAGATTTGTGCTTTGAGTTTGATGATGTGAGAGCCAGTGCATATCCTGTACGACCATGAAACGCGGGTCTGAATGTTACAAAACGCCTGTTGCCTGAGAGATCCATTGCGGACTTCATACAACCTTCGACAGCTCTTCCACCAGAAGTAGTAAAGACAACACGTTTCTTGTGATTTCCAGGAGTTATCTCTGCAACTCGTTCAGCCAATAATGTCTGTGGAATTGCATCGAAGTCAGCTCCAGGGAGTTCCTTTACTACATCATTGATGCTAGCTTCAAAATCGAGATACGGTTTATATCGAAGACCAAATGCCCGAACAGCAACACCACCGGTTACGTCAAGGTATTCCGTACCTTCTATATCGAAGATATTAACACCTTCACCCACTGTGTGGTCAATACAACCATATACATCTCTATCTTGTGTCGTAAGCGCTAGCGCATCTGCACCACGCTTTTTCCAATAGTCATTCGTCAGATCCTTCTGACTGATATCAAAACCTAGATTCTTGAGAATCTTGATATGTTTCTCGTCCATGATGATACTGTCCAATTGTTGACAGCTGTTTTGGACATCGCGCCCCATTATCTAATTATCGATATGAGCGACAAATTAAAAAAAACTCAGGAGGGAGATTTTTGATTCATCTCCATCCAAAATGAGTGGGATTCTACTTGTTTATAGCTATGAGCACACCGCCGAGAAATATCATAAAACCAGCTAGTGTAGGAAGACTACTAAGCCAAGCAATCGGATCAATTGTGAGTCCAGGATAGGATACCATCAAAATGATGATGAATCCAAACAATGCAAGTAAGAGTCCTGATCGTCTAACCTTCCAAGTGACAAAACCACTTGCATCGAAAGCCAGTACAACCATGATAATGATCGCAATACTAAGGAAGACCTCGATAAGACCATCAACTGTTCCTAAACCACCTGACGCAGCGAAAATTCTCTGAATCGCATAGATTAGAAGAACTATTCCACCAAGCACTGTATAGCCTTGTGCGGCACCTTCAGCTTTACATCCCATTGATAATTAACCTCCGCAGGAATCGTTGCACGAACGACCCCAACTAGTTGACTTTCAGAACATAAACGAGTATTAAATGTCCTGCTCTTTTGTATACTACAGCGTAATACATACCATTGTATTGGTCAGAGGGCATGACTGTATGACGTCAATTTAGTATTTAGGGGTGACCAAAACGAGATATCCTACTTATGATGGTAACAAGGTCACGGAGAGACCTGTAAGACTTGACAAGACTGAGGGTCACGTGATAATTGAAGGTAGAGCATACCCTGCACGAGAGATTGTAGAGGCTTTAACTCAAAGTGGTTATACAGAGATTAGATCCACGGGAGACTCAATTATTCTTGGCACAAAAAGAATCACCCCGATTTTCAAATCTGGACAGGACCGTGCTATGGCTTCACTGTGTCACGGTAGTCTTTCATATTGTTGTCCACTCTCAAAGAGATGTGCTGAAAGAGATAGAGCATTAGAGATAATGGGACTCACCCCTGATGAATATGAAAACCTGAAGAAAGATGCGCATCTGAGATTCGTAGAGACAGCACGCGGAATGGGTACTCAAGACCCACAATGGGGTAGTCAAGCATCCTCAGAGAGAGTTGCAAATCATCCAGCAATCGACCCAGGGTATGGTTCAGAGGATTACAGACAGGATTTCGAATCATTGGACAGAACAATGCAATCACGTGGAGAGCATCACAATCAAAGAACCGACCCATGGCAAGACCAACGTGAAGATAGACGCTCTCATCAATATCGTGAACGAGAGAATAGAGACCTCTATTCAGATATCGAAGGAGCCATTCCAACTGAAGATGCTCAAAGTTGTAGCGTGTGCAATATTGAAAGAGATGAATCACTTGAGGGCATTGGCGCTCTTTTCACCCAAGGTGAATTAAGTCCATTCATTGATGAGGCCAAAGAAGAGAAGGAGGAATATATCTTCTGCTTCTCATGTGGGAGAAATATCAAAGCAGGTAATAGAGTATGCCCATTCTGTAGCGCTAGACTATGAAGCAATTTAGTTTAGTAGTTACCAATAGCACTCTCTCGTCTGCGAGAGTAATCTGAAGGATAGTGGAAAGTAGTTACGATTCTATCAATTCCAACATCTTTTCCTAAGGCCTTCAATTCTTGAAGCTGATCAATATCTGTTACACCCCAACGGAAGAGAGATGCTCTACCACCTCTTCGTGTGAACTCATTGACAAAATAGAGAGCTTCTACAAGTTCACTGTACTCTGAACTACCCTTTGTTGGAAGAACTGGTGACCATGGATAGAGGTTAATTAATACGTTCTTAGTAGTTTCTCCAATCCGCGCATAATCATAACCATATTCATTCTTTGCACCCTCAGAGAAACCAGTTTCAGGATCTAGAAGTACCTCTACTGATAACTTCAGAGGTAGTTCTCGTCCAGTTGCATCATCGGATTCAACTGCGGCTTCTTGGAGGTATGCAAGACCTTCGTGAACCTTTTCGCTTCGCCACTGATGCCATTTCTCATGATGTTCGGGGTTCTCTGTGATAAACTGGTAAGTAAGACGGTCAGGGTCTTGATCGACTAGGGGTGCGAACTCCTTGCGACAGCGTTCGCAGAAACAGAAATGGTCTCGAATAAAACCTGTTCCAAATATTAGGATTTCATCGACGGGATATGAGCCAATTTCCTTAACAATCTCTGCACCATATTGCCAGAACTCATTTCGATTTGGACATATCTGATGCTCCATCTTGACTCCTTGTTCATTCATAGTCTGATATTTGGGATCCTTTGCGAACCATCCATCGGTGTAAAGATCAAGTCCCACAACAACGTGAATTCCCAAAGTATCTGTCAAACGAACCCATTCCTCAAAAAATTCTACATGTTCTTCTCTAACTGGAGCAGTACGGCTGGGAAATAACGCATAACCATCAGGTCCTTTTCCTACAATACCCACGTCTTCCATATAGGAAGCATAGGTTGAAATGAAGTCTCTTGCAGATGTGTCGATGTCCTCGGGTTTGAACATTATCAACATCTTTTGCATGAAAAATTCGCGATAATTCAGTTTCATTGTATAGTACCCCGTTGAGTATGCAGGAAGTCAGGCTCTCGGTCCCCTTGCGAGTAACATGTCACGGCTATAAGAATTTCTTATTTGTACCCTTCGATTATTATCAACCTAGAAGAACTTGTCAAGGGTAGTAAATCCAAGAAATTCTTCAAAATTAAGCCCCACCGAGTCAAGTACTTGGTCAAAGACACTCCTCAAGATGTCAATGTATGCATCTTTGTCGATCCAGTATGAGCTATCCTTAGCAAGTAAAACAGGCAAGACTCCCCCGGTACCTTTCACCCGGATAAATTCGATAATAGTACCAGGAAGAACCTTGCTCGGGTCCCCGGTCTGTTCCTTTATCATCTTTGCAGCTCGAACGTGGGGGGTGTCTGTTGGATATTCTGAGAGCTTTTTGGTGAGTTGTATTCTGAATGCAAGCTCCTCAGGCGAGTATGGTTCAGTTTTCCCTTCGAGCCTATCAATCACAGTATTCACAATCTCACGGATATCTTCCTTTGCCGCTTCAAAACCGTCATGGTCATCAACACGACTCAAGACATCTAACATCTTCCTGAAAGCTTCTTGGGCATAATCAGGAGTATTTCTTTTCTTCCCGCTTAATCCTTTGACTTCCACTTTTCCATCTTTGAATATTCCAATGTAGTTCTTCTTTCGGTCGGATAGTGCTACGTACTTGTAGGTCTTCTCAACTTCAAGGTCTATTCCAAGAACCTCACTTGACCACGCAACTAATTCTTCTTGTTGTTCCTTTGATGGATTATCCAAGAATACTGAATCAGTGTCACCATATAGAACTCGGATACCCATCTCTTCAGACTTCGCCTTAGTTCTCATAATCGCATCGCGACCAAAGGCGGTTACACTCTCAGCTGCGGGCATACAGAATAACTCAAAGTGTGGAGCACCTGTGACTCCGTAGCTATTGTGAACAACAATACCATTGGTGGTAACGAACAATCCATTCTCAGTTTCTAAATCAAATGTATCCTCAGGGTCGTCGCATTTCTCAATTGAACGAATCCTAACAATGTGAGTCCCATTGAAATCAATCAATCCGCGACCAGTTCGCATGTACTTGAGCCCTCTTGTTTCTACAACACGATATACAGAGTCTTCATAATGGACTGACGTATGAATATTTGTTGCACCCAATAGAGTAACTATATCATTTGCAAGTTGTCGACTTGCGGTTGTGTAACGACGTTCACCCCTTGCATTAGTATTTCCATCACCCTTGAAGAAAGCATCAAGTAGTACTTTCGACCTATTGATATCGAGTAGCTCAATTGGGATTCTCTTGTTAGCGGACCCGGCACCACAGAGAGATTCGATAAGGATTACTAGAATCTTTGAATGAATCACATGATCCTTGTCACTATAAACTGCATAGGGAAGACTCATTCGTTGAAGTAGTGACCCAATCTCGTTGAAATGTGCAGTATTCACTGTTTTGTATTGTGAGATAGAGATTCGATTCACTCCTGCGGATCCCTCTGATATATACCAACCCAGAAGGGAGAAGAAGTCATTATTCAATTCAACCTTGATATTGTGCCACTTTCCAGCCTCTCGATATTGTTCACTTTTCTCAATCAACTTGCAAAAAACTGGAAACATCATCGAAGCTTGTGAACGAAATATATCTTTAGCTTCTTCTGAAAGGTCATCCCACTTCGCACGATACCACTTACTGGATTTTGAGTATCTAAATTCTTTATTGATGACCTCTATTATAGCAACGGTTGATTCTTGTGACCTGCGGTATGAAAATTTACGATAATCACTTCGTTTTACACCTATGTGAAGTGATGTTGTATCAATGAAATCCGGGATGAACAAGTCCTTTGGAGGGTTTGGAGATAGTGGTGCTTTCTCAAGAATGAATAGTTCATCATTTTCTTCCAAGTCTTCAGCAGCAACATATTCAAGCTTCAATGGTTCTTTTGCAATCTTTCGTCGCCCATCCCGATCATGTTTTGGTAATAGTTTTGGGATTACATGGTTCGGTGTGCATCGGAAAGTTCGTCCATCACGAAGTCTAATTTTGAGAATTGATGACTTTCCATTCTTCTTAAATCCGATAATAGGTACGAAAATGGAAGTTCCAAATGATTCAGACTCCCATTTATCATTAATACTTAGTACTTCAAGATGTTTCCAATCTGCTCCCAATGTGCCGATTTTGCGTTTTGAGATTTCACCTTGTGTTGTACGCACAATCAATTCTTCATCGCAAGGAAGACACGCATTAACGAATACTTTGAGTGCTTTCTCAACAACTTTGTACCAGTTTCGAGTTTGCTCATCAAGTGACGAGTCCTTACTCTTTGGCTTAAACCAGTTAACACGGGTATCCCTGAAGAAACCAATTGTTTGACTAATCATTCCTTTCTTCTTCTTGCAGATCCAATGGTCGGTTTCTGGAACCTTGTTGTCTCCAGCGGTTCTACATTCTTCATGAGAACAATCAATGGTTTCATAGCTAATATTATGGGTCTTCATTATTGTTGGATATAGACTGGCAAAGTCAAGAACTGTAGCATTGAAATGAACACCTGCAATTGGATCGATAACGATAGCACCTTTGAATGCCTTACCACCAATCGTAGCTTCTGTATGAGCTTCAGGGTGTTTCATTGAATCAATATCAACACGGCGAGGAAGTAGGAAACCCTTGGAACGGTGTTCTTGACGGAAAAGTGACTGAATCCATGAAGAGATGTAGAAGCGAGTGACCTCACCCATTGACATCCGCGAAATACGCATTAGCAAGACAATCAGTCTAAGAAGAAGCTTGTCCTCATACTCTGTAAAGCGAAGGACTAGATTAGCATCTAACCAACAATAATGAGCGAGTTCATAGTACGATAGTGCAGAGATATCATCGCTAAGATCTAGCTTGCCCTCACCTAGAATGCCCTCAGCTATCGTATTGAGGTTCTCTCTCTGGTATGCCCCAGACAGAGCGTATATCTTGATTGAAGGATTTCCAAAGAACTTGTACATATCAACATGTATACCTCGTTTAAGATGAGCCTGCTCCCGTCGTGGGTCCTGATTGCCACGCATAACAATTGGGCAGTATTTGTCTAGGTCTATTCTCAATTTCTTCGCTCGATTGTAGAGATACTTGAGATCGAAGGAGTCCCCAACAAAGGTGAGTACGATGGGATATGTGTCTATGACTTGAAAGGCTTTAACCAGCATCTCAGCTTCATCATCAAAGTAGACAATTTCGAGTTCTTTTGGAAAATCCTTGCTTTTCTCACCTGTAGAGAGGTCCTTGCGTTTTAAGACAAAACATTTGTTGTATCCCTCGCTACCTGATAGACCAATAGCAGTAACGGGATGCTGCGCAACAGATGCATCAGGAATCCTGTTGATTACAGGAGTATATACTTCAATGTCAAGAGCGATTCGTTTGATATCAGGAACTTCAGTGAAGAACATAGGAGAATATGTTGTGATTATTGATTCAAGCCCCTCTTCTTCTGGAATGGTGTTCTTGAACTCCTCTAGGATTTTCATATCCACATTAGGCGGACAGGAAAGTAGATCTCCCTTCTCAATCTTATACATCATTCCTGGAATAAATTCAGTATCGTAAGTGTAAGTTAGATGATAACGGATGTTTGCCTCCCACGCGTGACTTATTCCATCTTTATCCTTCAGAAGGTTCCTCATCGCAGAAGCTCCTCCACCAATAGCGAGGGGATTATCGCCAACAAGTTTGGTCATTGTCACAGGTTTGTCATGCAACAAATCATGGAGCTGTACGGTTTCTGTTCTGATAAAACCGGGATTTCTCTTTACCTTTGACTCAACCATTTGTGCAGGCCAGTCAGTGTAGAGATAGGGTTTGTGACCGGTATTATCAATCCAGAAATAGATTTTCTTTGATTTTGGATCATAGAGTTTGAGAATGGCTTTGTTAAGCGGACCAGAATAATCTATAGAAAGCAAGAATGAAGGTGGTAGATTTTCTGGTGTTTCTATTTCACCCACTTTAATATCAGATAGTACTTCTTCTTCTTCAGGGTCAAGTGAGTCTAATTCTTTGTGAGATTCTTCATCATCGTCATCAGAATTTGAGGATGATGGATTAGAAGGGGGATTTTCTTCTGAACTTGGATTTTCTTTCTGAGGACTGACTTGTTTTTTCGTTTCTGATTCAGTTTCATCAAATCCGAAATAGTCCTCTAAAGAGGATTGGTTCTCATCATTCGGTTTTTCATCCTTCACCAAGGCTACCCACAGATTTTATTGTTGGTCAACCATTGATAAGCACTTCCCAATATCTAGTAAAGCAACTAAACGAGCGCTTCATTAGTCACCGTTGTAGATTCATGGTTCGTACAAAACCCATAACTTACAATTGTGCGTGAACTGTAAGAAACTTCTGTGTTCCACCTTTCTGACTACTGCTGTCACCAGCTTCTGAAAGACCAGAGTCTTTCAAATTGTCGCAAGCTTTGCCCTTCTTCACTGGAACATCGTTCCTCCGATGGGACCCGGCTTCTGTTCGCTGCATTGATTCACACTCACCAGATAATGTGATAGCAGACGGTATTTCCACAGCATTTACCATGGCAGGATCTTTACTCCTCGCAAACTCCACAAGTGAAGTCTGGTCATTGTAGTCGGCCACGGACTCCCCTTTGGAGGCCGGTGTCCTCTGGGGGAGTTCGGACTTCCCATGAGAAGAACGAGTCTTCCTCCGGGCTTTCAGTATGGCTCTATCTCTAGGAGTAAGCCACATCCTTAGTCCGTTCATAATGTTCTATGGTCGTGTGAGTATATGAACTCATACGAAAATGTGATGGTCAACCATCTGACCGAGGTCAAGATTCCAGATGGACTTATACATCGAAGTCGAAGGGTTATTAGAGCCCTCGGTGAAGGGGATAGGTTATCTTTTTAGTGGTAAATCTTACATATAGATGGAGATGACATCTGTGGTTCGTACATTCGTAACTGAAAAGACCGGAAAAGTGATTGTTGTTAGATTGGAACCCGGAGAGGATATTCTCAAATCAATTGAGAAAATAGTTGCAGAGAACTCACTCCAATCAGGGCATCTCAGTCTCATAGGCGCAGTATCGAGAGCTCATCTTGGATATTTTGACCTAGAAGCTAAGGTCTACAAAGATTTCACAATTGATGAAGATCTTGAGATTGTTTCATGTGTAGGAAATATATCACGACTCGTTGATGACTATGTTGTCCATGCACATATTGTCGCATCTGATGTGAATGGCAAATGCTATGCAGGTCATCTCATGGAAGGTTGTGAAGTTTCAGCCACCATTGAAATAGTCATTACTGAGTTTCCTGAAATGAAGCGAGCTCGTGATGAGGCGACTGGGCTTAATTTGTTGGATCTCTAGATGGCATCTTTGATTTTCTTTGATATCTCATCTAATTCAAATCTATCAGCCATGGACTCGCGATAATTCGGTGGAAATCTGAAACCGAAATTTGAACCTTTGCTGCGAGGAATGGTATGAAAGTGTAGATGTGGCACGTCCTGTCCAGCTCCAGCACCATTGGCAACAATGGTTAATACTCCCTCTTCGCCAGTTGCATTCTTGACTCCTCTAGTTAATTCAAGAAGCCTCCTTGCCATATGAGCAGCAACATCAGAATCTACATCAAACAGATTCACGTAGTGTTTCTTAGGTATCAGGAGACTATGACCTTTACTCACTGGAAATACATCAAGAAAGGCCATACACAAATCATCCTCAAATATGACAGATGAAGGAATCTCACCACGCACAATCTTGCAAAAAATACAATCATCTGAATTCATACCATAATCCATGCTAAATGAAGAGATAAAGCATTCGAAGTGTTATTTAGTAATATCTACACAAATCTCATTAGCGCAGATTTCAACGTAACCTGCAATAAAGGATGTGTTCTCTTGAGCGGACGAAGAAGGAAAATTTACTTCGATGAAACACAAAATGAACGTGGAAGACTTGACAGCACGTATTCGGAACTTGGTAAACTTTTGAGAGATAATGACTATGATGTTGAGCCATATACCGAGTTCATGTTATTAGCCAAGAGTCTCAAAGATGCAGATGTCCTAGTGTTTGGTTGTCCTAATAGCTCGAAAATTCGTCCACCAGAAATCGATGTGCTCAAAGAATTTGTTAAAAAAGGTGGAGGCCTGTTGCTACTTTCCCTATCAGGTGGAGACCGAGGGTTGATGAACAATATGTCTCAGGTTTCAGAGGAGTTTGGCATTATCTTTGACAATACCGCAGTGAAAGATGATCGAAGTAATGCAGGACTTCCAACAATGCCGATAATCACAGATATTATTGCACATCCAGTAACTGAAGATGTCGATGACCTTCTAATTCCTTCTGCTTGTAGCCTTAGAATTAAGGGAAAGGCAAAAGCTCTTGCGCTAACTTCTGAGATGGCAGAACCAGTAAAAGTTCCAGTTGTTGCAATAACAGAAGCCGGCAAAGGGAGAATTCTGTGTGTAGGAAGTTATGAGGTGTTTCGAAGAGGTGGCGGTTTCAAACATAAAGGGAATAAGATTTTTGCTGCTAATGCATTCAGGTGGCTCAGTGGCGAAATCCAGATGGCCAAACCTAGCGCTGTAGTAAAGGCGCAGGAAAAGAAAGCGAGGGCAAAGGCAGATTCAGGTGAAAAAAATTCAGCTGAGTTCGAGAAGACTCTCAAAAGACTGGTCAATGCTGTTTTTGATTTGCAGAAAGACATCTCTAATGTTAAGGAACAGGTAGGAAGTGTAGAGAGTAATATCGAACTGCTAAGAGACCAGTTCCAAGACTTTGCAGAGAAGACTCAGCAGCAACTAGGAGTTATGATTCCTTCAAAACAATTCAAGACATCAGAGGAACACAGGACAGCAGACATTGAAGCAGATATCAAAGGTCTCAATAAAGAGATTAAATCTGTGGATAAGTTGAAAGATCATGTTGAAAAGCGGCACTCTTCTGGGGCTATGCCTAAAGAAATGTACACTGAACAGGTAGAGAAACTAGATGCTCGTCTTTTGAGCCTAGAGAAAAAGCTCGCCAAGAAGCAGCAAGAACTAGCCAAACTCAAGAGTGAGTAGTAGCTGTTTCGTCAATACTTTGATCCATATCTGTTTCAGAAGTTCTATGATAGAATAATCTCATTTTACTTGGGATTTTCCGAAGACCGTCATCTATCAATTCTATAACTAGTGAGAATTGTTTGTGAGCCAAATACCCTACAAGTATCAGTAAGAGGAATGCAAGATAGACGTAGCGACTCGGAAAGAGTATCAAAATACTAAATGCTAGTGGGTTCAGAATCATAAAGATTGACAGTTTCACATTTTCAGATTTTTGTGTGATCATCTTTGATACAGGCAGAATAGAGAAGAAAGGAATCAAACCCACACAATAGTACTTGTAGATTCCTCGTGGTGAGAAGAGGTGTAGACATATCATCAGGATAAGGGTCAGAAACAACATCTTGCTCCAATATTGACGAAGATTTCGGTCATCCTTCACATGTAACAACATTAGAAGAAGGAGAGGAATCATTGTGAGGATGAGAAATACTGTATAGTAGGTTCCAAGATTTACTAGTTGGATTATAGATTCAGGGATTTCAGGAAGGGCAATACCAAGTGATGCATTCAGGTTCTGAATTACAATGTTAATATAGATTAGAAGAACTGTAATTGTGATGGGTTGAGATGGATTGGGAAGTACAGAAACGTCAGTGTATAACATACCACCAGGACGTTGAAAGATATAGAAGATGTAATTACCAATGTCGGTAAGGAATGGTAATGAAACTGCAATTGCAAAGATTAGCACTTGAATCGCTATTTTGGTAAATCCCCTTATATCAAGTTCATCACCAGGAGGTTTCAATTCATCATCAGTAACCACGGGATCATCTATTGGAGGTTTTCTTAAGAGATAGGCAATTAATGGAAGTGCAAGAAAGAAAGCTGTTTGCTTGAATAGAGCTGATATGACCATAGCCAAAGTTCCAGATAGTCTATTTCCTCTCATTAGTAAGAAGAAGGAGAGCATTGCAAAGAATACGAATGGTGCAGGATTCAACCATTCGAACACAGTATAATAAAGCACGACGGGATTGAAGAGATATGTTGCAGCGGCAACGGCTCCAACCCTTTTATTCTGTGAAAGATAGGTGGAAATCCCATAGATTGGGATTGCTGTTAGATATCCAAACATTGTGAGAAGAAAACCAATACCAAAGGGATTTATTGGTAGAACAACTCCAAGAGCGCACATGTATACATAAAGTGGAGGGAAGAAATAGGGAGTGTTGAAGAAAGAATCGTCAATCTCAATTCTATTGAATGCGTCAGTATATGGGGAGATACCATTTACAAACTGCTGACCCCAAGAGTAGTAGTAATAATCATAGTCAAGGTATCCTTCAAAATTGACTTGAATTGTAAATCCGAAAATATCAATGGGTCCTGAACCATTCCATACTGCTCTATAGGGTTGAGTTCCCCCAGTGATGAAATCAGTTGAAGCAAGTGAGAATACATATGACCAAACTATTGTTGCTACAATGAGAATCAGAATAAACAAAAGATGTGTCCTAATGAATTGCCTAACAAAAAATACACGAGAGTCAGTATTCGTAGTCAAGAACAAATCCCTCATTTTCTATTAAGCCAGAGTTTCAATCTCTATTGGTTTTGAAACATCGGGACCATCATCGGTTTCACTAGAAGCTAAAAATTCAAGTAGTGCAAACAGGATGTATAGAATCAATCCTGCAATGCAAGCAAGACCGAAGTTATACATTACTGCATCATTAAGTATTAACCAAGTCCACGTAGCAAGAGAGGCTCCAGAAAGTAGAAGAAGACCTGCAAGCAACCGGATGTGTTTTTTCAGCTTAACAACAAGCGAGAGAGCCCAGATGGCCATGACTGTACTTGAAATAACTAGTGCCTGTTTTTCAACAACTTGTTCAATATTCCAACTTAGTGCATAAGTAACCAGTCCAAAAATCAGAACAATAACAACGATGGTAAAGGATAGCGTCTTGAGTGTATAATTTAGGTCAGAACGTCTTTCTGCAATGGGCAACAAACCATTGACAGTAATAGAGAGTATTTGGGCTCCAATGAATATCATAACGCCTGCGACTATAAAGAATTGAAGTATGACTGAAATGGCTGCAGTTACTCTTGAAAAGCAGATGAATACACCATAGAGAAGTAACAATCCACCAATTAGAACGGATGTAATGAGGATGATGTACTCCAGAACTTGTAGCCGTCGTGAAACAGGAGAATCATATTTCACTTCAGTCGTTTGTAGGTCTAGTTGGATCTTTCTTCTTGATGCGAGGTTTTTCATGAATCGAAATGGTCGTTTTACAATATCGTACAAACGAGTAATCAATGGAGCAAGAATGTAAAGGATGAAAATCAATACTACGTACAAGAGGTAAGTATTCCGTTCAGGTATTAGAATAAGAAGTGTGAATGCAAAAGGCATCAAGAACATTGACAGAGAAACAGGAACGTGGTCTTCCTTACTACATATCATCAGTCCAGACGCGAAGATTGAGAAGAAAGGTCCGAACATCACAAAATAATACTTGAAAACTCCACGTGGACCTGTCAAGCTGACCCAAAGCATGAGAAGCATCGTTAGGAATAGTATTTGGCGAAGGAATATGTGCTCTTTTCCTTCTCTCTTATCGAGGAGGACCATCACTCCTGCAAGCACAACAACTCCAAAAATAAGAGGAACACCTGTGATAAGTATTGAATCTAGCAGTTGTGCAAGGTCTGGCATACCAGCAACTATTGGAAGTACAGGAAGAGACATAGGAACACCATATGAAGGAACATCAACATAATTACCTTCAAAGGAGAAATATCCCATTGCCAACCGCCAATAGTCCCAGAAATGAGGTTCTGCAATTAGAGTGGGAAGCATGACTACACCAGCGTATGATATTGCAACAACAACACTCACAGCAAAACTACGGAAATCAAAATATTTGGTCATGAATGAAAATCGATTTGATTTGGATGCAACATCAACGGATGCAGGAACAACTTCCGGGATTGAATCAGTTTCATCTGAATCATCAGTATTCGGAATCGACTCTTGAGGTTCACGTGCACGCATGATGAGGTAAATGACAAGAGGAATTCCAAGGAACCAGGCAGTCTGTTTGAATAAGGCGGCAGTTACGATTAGAATTGTGCCTATGTGCTTTTTCTTCTTCAATAAAGCATAAAATCCTGCAAAGAAGAAAAAGTAGAATGCCGATGGATTAAGCCAGAGATAATCAATATGGTAGAGAACAAGGGGATTGAGGAGGTATGTCAGTGCTGCAATCTCACCGACTCTGGGATTCTTTGAGAGCTCTTTTGCAATACCATAGACAGGTAAAGCAGTGAGATAACCAAAGGCGGCTAGTAACAGACCAATACCCCAATTTCCAGGACCAATTATGGTTTCAAGCCAGATTCCGGCACCGTAGAGATATGCAGTTAATGGTGGAAAAATGTAGAGTCCGTTCTCATTAACAACTCCATCCATCAAAAGATAACCAAATTCAGGAGAGTAAGGCAACACTCCATCAAGCACATTGTATCCCCAATGGACATAGTAGAAAGAGTAGTCGCTATATCCCTCAAATTGATAGGGGATAGTGTACCCAAAGAAATCGAAATTGGCGGGCCCGGGAAGAGGTCCCATCCATACCGCTCTTGAGTTCCACCGGCTTGAATTCAAATAGTCCACTAGAGCTATGTTGAAGACTACAGCCCAGATGATGAAACCAATTAACATCACCGCGATAAGATAGCGATACTCGCTGATGAACTGTGCCTGTCGACGCCCAATACGAAGCAAGAGATTATCCATTCTTTGGATGCCATTTGTCATTCGGCTTCGGTAATCTATTGGGGAGTCCATGATGCAGTGGCAATACACATCACTGATTAATATTTAGCCTAGCGCGGAAATGGCTCCAGACTACATCTTTAGAGTTGCAGTACTACTTGGTCCCTCTTTTGCAACTTCAATAGAGGGCACATCTTCCCATCCTTGAACATCAGTATGAGTGATTAGAAAGATCTGCTCGAAGTTCTTATCATTGACGAGATTTGAAACTACAGCCTCACGACGCATCTTATCCAGACCGCCTAGAGGTTCATCCAATAGAACGCTTCTCACTCTAGGTGTAATAACTGGACTATCCCTCAATGGGCGAATACTACTCATTGTTCTACTAATTCCAAGTCTCAAACCAAGGCTTATTGCAGTTCTATCACCGTAGCTCAATTGTCCAGTCTTCTTCCAGGCTTGGTCTCTCTCATCCCAAATCTTGAGTATTAGACCGGATCCAGACCGTTTAGTAGCCTGTGTTGGTTCAAGATCAATGCTAGTGTATTGCCCATTGGTGAAGAAGCGAACGTATGGATTTGTTGCACTTCTGATAATTCCGATTAGTCTCTTCTGAAAGACATAGTCCGCAACAAAGCCACTCACGAGTTTACGTCTCACATATTTTGCATGCGCATTGAGAATCTTCAATTCCTCGATTTCTGCACCCATCTGTTTCATTAGGATTTTTTTACCCTCTAGATCAGAAACCAGTAACTCCTCTCTACGAACATTTTCCTCAATCTCGTCTGTACTTCTCCTTGCTTCCTTCAGTGTGCTCTCAAACTTTGCGACTCTCATTTGAAGATTAGATACACTAGTCACTTTGAATTTTTGAAGGAGTACATCAATATCAGATACACCAACTGCTCCCAGAATTTTAGAGAGTTCATCTTCACTTTGTAATATTTCAGATTGAATCGAATCTACTTGCTTCTTTGTTTCCTGTGCTTTGATAGTAGCGTCGCTTGAAGTAGAAATTTCTCGTAATCGTTCCTCGATGGCTTTTGTGCTATTTGCATGTTCTTTACGCTGTTTCTGAAGGTCCTTCAGTTTTGTAGATCTAGATTTATTCTCTTTCATATATTCAGCAATAAGATTGTCCCGTTCTTTTGGTGAAAGTGGTTTTGAACAAGTAGGACAAGTTGAATCATTCTGATCACTACTTGATTCCGTGAGGGTAGCGATTTTCTCCTCAATGTCTTGGTTTGTCCCAACGATTTGACCAATTTCTTGATCAATTGTTTGCTTCAGAGTATCTATTTCTTCTCGCTCGGAGTTTATTCTCTCTTTTACTTTCTTTAGAGAATCTAGACGCGCTTGGACTAAGGCATCAGCAGCAGCAAGCAATCCCGCTTTTGATAGGTCTTTTTGAAGCTCTAGATTTCGTCGTTCTAAGTCCCGATTATCTTGATCTAACTTGCGAGATATTTCATTAATTTTCTGAAGAGAAGCAGCATCAGGAATATCTTTGAGCATTTTCTCAGTGGACTCAATCTCTTCATTTCTTCCTTTTATTGATTCACTATAATTAAAGATTCTATCAGAACATTGTTGGACCTGTTCCTGAATAACTTCAGGAGGTAGGTAATCCTCAGACAATGCAGTGATCTTAGCATCCAGATTAGACTCAAAATGATCAAGATGATTAGTCATGCGATTCAAAATTTCAATATCATAGATATCGACAAGGAGATTCCTTAACACGGTGGGTGTTGCATTTGCAATTGTTGCAACTTCACCTTGCCGAACTAAGAGTGTGTTTAGAGCCTGTTTCAATTCAAGACTAAGAATTTCATCTAGTTTTCTAGCAACAGACTTACTCTTGTCAGCAATCCGTTTCCAAGATTCTTCCTGCAGCATGAAGAGAACAACAGCCATTCCATCAGCGGGATTGTACGTCCTATCAATCTTATAGCGAGCTCCAGCAACTTCGAATTGAAGTATCACTCGACAAAACGTCGAGCTAAAACTAACTAGTTCATCATTAGTAAGACTTACAGAATCTGCACCCCATAGACTCCAAAGAATCGACTCGAAAATTGAAGATTTTCCAGTAGAATTAGGTCCTTTGATTATAATCAATCCTTCAGGAAACTCCATTTCATCCTGTGGTAAGATGAGCTCGCGAAACGGCTTGAAGTTCCGAACTTCCAACTTAAGCAGTTTCATTTCTCGTCCTCCTGAAGTGCATCAGCAGTCATTTTCCCCTCGCGTTTACCAACCGCGAACTCAAGAGATGTAACTGCGATTTTGGTCAGCAGTTCTACATCAAAATTCTTGTCAACCTCAAGTGTATCAAGATAACCTTTGAAGTCCACCTCAGGATCCTCGATAAGATACTCAGATTCAATTTCGGGATAAGCAGCAGCAGTATATTCTGCACCAGACGATTGTCGGATGTCCCATACATACTGAGCAATATTGTAATCCGAGTTATGTGAGAGAACCTTCTGACGGGAATTTTCAAGTGCAATACCCAAATCAAAACCACTGAGTCGCTTTGAACTTCCTTCAAAGACCAAGCGAACCCTTGCTGCAGTATTTGGATCCCAGCTTGTGACTAAGCCCTTTTCAGCAAACCACGATTCAACCTTCTCTGATATGGAATCTACAGTATCATCTTCACTGATTGCCATTTTCTCATTTAATACAGGACGCTTGAAGTCCAGATGATATGGCGTGATATCTGGGTCTTTTCCAGCCTTGATATCAACAATCAAGAATCCTTTCTTACGGGATGTTTCATCAAATCGCCAACGTTCAGGAGACCCTGCATACCAAGCATTTGAGCTGTGTTTGACTTGTCTGTGGTCATGACCCAGGGCTACATAGTCATACCCCATACTGAAAATGGCACTATAGAGAGTATTGTCAAGTTTCATACCATGGGTTACAGCTATACTGGGTCGTAATCGCTCACGCTTCTGATGGGTTGTTATCCAGTCATCATAAATGTCAATCATATTGGAAGATCTAAGTACAGAAGAGTCTATGAACGGAAAACAGAATACATCAAGTTTCTCAAAGGAGAATTCTAATGGAGTTCCGTCGCGAATCGCTTTTTTCAGGTCTTGTTGGGTAGCTACCTTTAGACCAGGAACAGCGAGCCGGAGACTATCGAGTAAAGAAACCTCATACAATTTGAACAGACCATGATTTCCCTCAATAATGAGGACAGGAATTCCAGTTTTTTCAATGAACTCTTGTAGAACCTTCATAGCAGTTATTTGAGCATGAACAGGTGGTTGAGTTGGATTACCTTCCCATGGAGAGTTGTACAAATCACCAGAGTGAACAACGAGGTCAACTGGAGTGTCAATCTCTGCAATCTTTTCAAAAAGCTCTGCGAATCGCTCGTAGAAATCATTCTCTAAGAGCTGTGCCTTCATCTCTTCTCCCCAGATATTATGGCGTACACCATTCCTTGGCCTACTTCCTAGATGAGTATCAGAGATGTGAGCTATTCGTGCAGGCATCGAGTCATTCCTCAGAGTATGTGTTCTTTTTCCTTCTTCGGCTTCTTGTCTTTGTATCTATGTCTATCTTTCTCATATACTGTGTCAAATAAGGGAATCCGAGCTGGTAGAGGTAACTCTCTGTAAGAGGCAGTTACGATTGCTTCACCACGGGACATAACACGAAATTCATTCTCAAATCCGTTAATATTCACACTGGCATTATCTATACATGCCTTGATTTCCCTTTCATTACCAAGACGTAAGTTAATTTCAGTGTTCATTTGGCTCAATATAACATTGTCAAGAACACTCACCTGTTGGCTTACGACTAGTAAACCTATATTGAATTTCCGTCCTTGGCGAGAAATATCTTTGAAAACAGACTGCCCACGCATCAGGACAGGATTCAAAATTGACGGAGCCTCTTCTACGGTTATCTGAATTACTGGTAGTTTCCGGGGATCACGAACTTCAGATGAATCTGCAACACCATCTTTACCATAGAAAGTTCGGGCTTTCTTTTTGACACGGTTGAAGAATCCGTGGGGCAATCGCTTCTGACCTTGAGTTTCAAAGTCACCCAAGTTACCACTACTCTTCAAAGCTCGACGCATATCAGATAGTGTTCGAGTAACTATGGTGGTTAGAAGGAACTGCTCCGTATCACTCATCAAACTCGTGTTGACAACAAGAATTCGCCCAGTTTCCATTGCAACGAAGATATCATCAAGAATAGATGTTCCCGAATTGACGAAAAGTGGAGACCGTTCCAAGAAACTCAATCTACGTTTCACTGCTCTCAGTGTATTCACTTGACCAGAAACTGAGTCCTCATCCATACTCAAAATAGAATCAATCCAGTTCTCTCCTGCAGTATGATATTGCGCATCAATAAATGAGGACATTTCTGAAGAATATTCTCTAATTGAATAGAGGTCTCTAGGTTGAATCTCAGAATAGTGGATACGAATCTCTCGTGTATAAGCCCGAATGTCTCGGGTTGTAGCACTCTTGTGAGTTGTCAGATAGTAGAAATCACCAATTACTTCAGATCGAGTTGTAGAACTCATATCTTTGACAATACTCTGAATTCCGTACGTGTCGACTCCTTTCGCAAACTCATCATGAGGATCGATACAGAATGCAGAGAGTCTAGGCTTGTCGGCATTCGGATTACGAATAGCATCAAGATTGGTATCAATAATCGATTTGATCAGGACCATCATTAGGTTGCTCTTTCCAGATCCGGTTGATCCAAATATGCCTACATGCATTGGTAGATACATAATTGGAATCTTAACAGGAACATCAAGTGTTTTTTCACCCACCTGTAAGTCCCCAATGTGTACTTCTCCATCAGTTTGACTTGCCAACATCTCTCGAACGAACTCGTCTGACGTACCAGGTATTGGTCGATACACCGAAGCCAGATGGTCTGGTAATCGACGTGGAGATTTGAATGTCCATTCACCCTTCTCATTCTTTTCAGCATAACCAAGCATTCTTCCACTTAATGAGAGAAGCATATTCCTATCAATTCCTGAGAGATATGCATCACCTTCTACCATGAGTGTGCCGGCAATTCGGGACATATCATCTACTTGACGAAGATAATTCTCTAGACCAAGAACCCGGAAGAAGAATACTCGCTCATGATCGCCACGATCAGAATATATCATGAATATTTCTCCAACGCTGATATCACGATTACGTCCCATTATTCCTAGAGTGGTTTGATTTCCAACACCCACTTTTCCGTAGAGTTCACCAAGTCTGTCTTTGTCTATTTTCATATTTCATTCCTCAGCTTACAAATCATAATCAGCACGAAGCTCCTCCGCTTTTCGTTTATCAAGACCCATCTCGGCTCGAACATCCATACATACCTCCTTAGCTAATCTGAGGTCCTCGTAACTCAATTTACACGTTACATGGGCTAATGCAAGCGGTACAGGATATCCATACCATCGAGCATCCCTTGACATGAACTCAAGCTCTGCAAAGAGTGCTTTCTCATTTGCACGGGTTGTATTTGGGTCTCCGGGGACAAATATATTCTCTAGCCACCATATCCTATCAAAGTCGATTCTAGATGGTCTGTTGTCCCGTGAGAAACTGTACAAGTATGGTACAGCCAACATAGGGGGAATGTATGTTCGATCCTCATAGATATGCAGACCACCTTCTGGATCTTCCTTACTTGGCAGATGGCAGAACCACTTTGCGTGGTCCCCAAAGACTTCTCGTGCTATACCCGCAATACGATGAGCAAAGGGTATTGTATGATTCTTGCTCACGGCACACAAGATTACATTCTTTTGCCTTGCCAAAGCACATACGTCTCTAAGCATGAACCCACTTGGCATGGATGGATAACGTCGTACAAAATGCATGAAGATGGAGAGTGCTCCATCTACGAGGAGGTACCTTGGTTGTATATCACTCATCAGAAGTTTACGTGCTGCGGCAATCTCACTCGTCTTTCTAATTTCTTCATGGACTGTAACATTTGTCAATACTTGTTCACGGGAAATCAATGACTCGATTTCACTCAGTCGTGGCAAATGTTTCTCATAGTCTGTATCAGTAAAATCAGAGTATGATGATATCTTACCTTGAGTAAAATCTTTGAAAAAAGGAAGAATTAGGCTAGCAACATCTTTCAAAGGATAAATATTAGCAAGCGTTTCAGCTAATTTTGAACGAGCATCCCCTCGTACTCCTGAGTGCCAGTGGATATCTATGTGAGGTTGTTCTCCCAACTCAGTTTCCAGAGTATTTCTGTCAATGGGAGAGAATAGATTCTCAGACATTGTGTTAGTGTCCACTACAATGGAAGATGTACTGAGTAGATGAATCCGAATATCATCGAGGGTCATTAAACTATCAGTACCAGACCCATCAATTGCAGCGATTCGGTAATCATTCTCTAAAATGATATCAGGACTATATGGAGTGAAGCTATCGAGAAGTCGTTCTTTGATTCGGACCTCGTCTTTGGCAAACTCCTGTTCATCACGACGATCCTGCTGGTTCTTGATATCAGTGAAAACTATCTTTAATGTTCTTCTAAATTTCTCCGTGAGAATCTTATCTAACATAGAATCCAATTCACTCCGCACAAGATGATTGGGACCTAGAATCCATCGATACATTGTTCTGACCCAATCATAAAAAGATAGCACTCGGTGTTGAAGAGTTGACCAAAAGAGCGCTTCATGATGAGTAAAATAGCATCTACTCGCAATTTCCTTATTAGCAATGATTTCTTGAAAAATACAAGCAGCAGTGATTCTGGCTCGACCGTGTTTATGAGCTGACGGGACGTGATTGTTTGCTAAATATCACATACTTTGGACATACATCATTCGCATTGGAAGCAAAAGGAACTACAGTTCTACTGAACCCCGGAATCTGGGATGGCAATCCAGTTGTCCCTGATGATTTCGAGGCAAGAATAGTAATTGCAACAAATCATGTAGATGATGCCCTTGGTAATGCAGCAACAATTTCTGTAAACTCCAAAGCCTGGTTTCTTGGAAGTAAAGATGCGGCTGACAAAGCAGCAGAACAAGGTGTAAAACCATGGCTACTTCATGTTCTCGAAACTGAAGTACCATATGAGGTTCCAAATGTGACGATCATTCCATACTCTCTCTCAAGATCTGATGAAGGGGGTAGAGGGCGCATTGAGAATCTTGGTCTCATAATCGAGATGGGTGGCATGAGAACAGGCTATCTTGGTGATAGTTCTATTCGTGGACTCTTTGAGCAGCTTGAAATGGATATTCTCATCGTACCTATTGGTGGAGGAGCAACATTCCAAGTGAAAGATGCCGTTAGTTTATGTATCGACACAAAGCCGCGTATTGGAATTCCTATGCGATGGACTTCAGATGACCAACCAAAGAAGTTCTCAAAATATGTTGAGCAATTTGGACAGGGTACTAAACCTGTACTTATGGAGCCCAATCAAGTTCTTGCAGTTCAATGGGCTGCAGGAAACGAATTTCGATACGAGCTAAACTGATATTCTCTAATGAAGTGAATATTGAAGTCAGAAAATTCCCTGACTGGATGAAAATGACTATGGGTGTGCATTAGATGAGTGAGAATACAAAGAAGAATGTGATCATCGATCTCGAAGAATCTGAAAAGATTCAACTGGACGGTGTTAGCAAGCTTGAGAAAATTGATGTTTCAGGTAAGTTGAGTGTCATCAACGTTTCTGAAAGAAGTCGTATCTGGAACGTAAAGGTTCACCTTGGTGATACACGTGATTCAACTGATATCACCGATGAAACACTTTCTGGAGGCGAGATTGACGTAAGTGGCACATGGGAAAGTGCGTACAGTGTTGAAACAAAAGCACCAATCGTGACTCTTACAGAAGTCTTTGATACTTATGGAGATGTTGAAACAGATGAACCGCACTGGGCTTATGTTAGCAGTAAGGATAATCCAGTGAAAATCACAATCACTATCAAAAATGAAACTGATGGTGAGATTGATAGCATCATTCTCAATAAGACAATTCCACCGGAGCTATCCGATATTCAAATTATTTCTTCCAAGTCTGGCACAGCTGAATTCGATGAAGGCACAAAACAGATTGTGTGGAAAGATTTTGTTATCTACCCTCAGGAGGAAACCAGCCTCGTCATCGGAGCTACAGGACAGGTCCATGACCCTGAAGAGAAGAGCGCAGGTGAAATCGTTCTTACATACAAAGGCGAAGATCAGCAGAGATCAGTATTGAATCCAGACCTAACTGCACTCACAGAGTTTCTAATGGGAATTGAAACCGCTGAAACTGAACCAAATCAATGGGAATGCACACTGGAATGCTCCAATGAGAGTGATATGATTGTAAGACTTGACAAAGCAGAAGTCTATCTCACTCCAGAAGGAGGCGGTGAGAAACAGAAGATGATTGATGCCGCACCCAGCATCGAACTTGCACCAGATCAGGAATGGTCAGCATCTTTCGAGGTTTCAAGTAAGGAAACACCAAAATGCACCCAAGAAATCCTTTACACCCCTGTGAGAATACTAACAAAGAGAGTACTAGGTACCATTGAGAAGACTTCACAGGTGATTCCAGTCTGCAAGATAGAATACACAAAGGAGTTTGACCCACCATCAGTGAATAGTTTTGACAAGACCCCAGTTGAAGTTACTATTGAGGTAACCAATGCAGGTACTGCTAAGCTAAACGATATCATCATCGAAGACAATCTCCCTGATGATGTTATGCCACCAACCAGTGAGCATATCACTGTCTGGATACGGGGTGAAGAATTCACTGGAGAATACGATTTCACTATAGATCCAGAAGATCAAGACCCGGAAAAAACACACAAGATTTCCTTCAAGATTGAGAATCTAAAGGATACTATTGGAGAACTTGAACCTGGTGAAAGTGTCAAGATCAATTATGCAGTTATGGCATGGAGAAACCGACCAGAGAAAGAGTATCCATCACCAATCAAATGTACAGCCAATACATATCCAGCAGGAATCCCTGCAGAGGTTGCTAGCCCAGAAGATGGCCACAAGCTTGGTGTCATTTACAAGAAGCGTGCAATTTCAACAAAGAAAGCTATCAATAAAGGCGCAGGTGCTGGTGAGTACATCATCGTGTTGGTAGTTTCTAACAAGGGAGAAGTCACAGCAGAGAATATCGAAATGACTGATTGGATTCCTCCAGGTTTCGAATATGTCTCAACAGATCCTGAGGATGACCAGCCAGAAGTTGTTGTTGTATCAGATGGTACAAACATGGTATGGAAATGGGCTCGCATGAACCCAGGTGACCAGAAAAAGATAAGAGTCACCGTACAGGGAGAAGGCGAGTACGAACGCCGTGAACCAGAAGTGACTTCAATATAGTATCAGAAATGAGCGAGTAGGCGTGGGAATTTACCCACAGCCTATTCAGTTCTAATAACAGATTATTCGCCTACTTCTTCGAGCTCTTTTCTAGTCTGTTTGAGCTCTGCATCAAGAGCATCCAAGGGGAGGATATCAGGTTCCTCTTCAGTAATATGAGTGTCAAGAGTATAAAGAACTTTGAAACCAGACAGGGTCTTGTGAAGTGCATCGGATATCTCAAGGATCGCGGTACCCAAGTCAGCCTCAGACATATCTTCCCCAGTGTGCATATACACAAAGTCATAGGCCCCCTTGATAGGTTTGAAGCTCAGAGCTATTAGTTTCTTTGCAACTTCAGATGGAGAAGCACCTTCACTGTAGAACCATATTTGTACACTTGTTTCATACTTTGGCATAATACACTACCTCATTTTCCCAGAACAATAACATCGCCAATCACTTGGTTTATGATTTCTGTGATGAACTTATCTATGCACAAGTAAAGACACATCCTCGTGTGTGAGCGTATGTTCCCACAAAATCTTGCAGTCGCATGTCAAATTATCAAAGACATGAACATCGGATGTTAATGAGAATTGGCGAATAGCAGTAACAAAATCGGTATCGCATTTCCCACAATTGTGAGTTCCTCGTTTCTTCCCCGCAGCCGCGGGATCACAGACTACATTTGCTGAATCCTTTGCTGCATCATGAGCATAACGGAGAACCTCCACAACACTCCAAAGCCAGGGAGGTCTAAACCTCTGTTTCTTCCAGAGCTTCTCAACAAGTGTACTGCTCTGAACATTGACTGGATTAAGGGAGATAGTGGACACTCCTGCGTCAATTGCATCTCTAACTGTCTGTTGTGCATCAAGAAGAGCATCTCGCTCAGTAAGGAATGGAGGTTTCAACAGTACGTATGCACGGGTTCCAACGTTGTACTTCTTGCCAATTTCAACCGCCTCTCTGAATGCTTTCAAGTCAAAATTCTTGTTTATACATAAAGAGCGAACTACATCACTGCTACTCTCAAGACCCATTCCAATCTCAATTATTCGATCATCTAGAATCGCACGCACGTCAGCAAGGATGGAATCTTGTACATACTCAGGTCTTGATTCTAAGACCACCTCTCTGATTCTATCATCATCTGCTATCTCTTTCAGTATCCGATTTCGTGCGTCAGAAGGTATCTCTTCTGTATCCAAGAAACTACCACTTGTGTAAATCTTCACTGTAAGAGGAGCACTTTCTTTGTCTAGCTTGGACATAGCATCTTGAAACTGATTGAAGAGCTCGTCGGAGGTGGGATTTCTGCTTGAACCATCTAAGAGATAGCTACACATTGTGCAGCCTCCTTCATCACTCCGTGCATGAGCACAACCAATTGTTGAGAGTACGATTGAAAGAGCTGTACCGCTCTCAGTACCTATCCTTGATGGAGTAGTCCATGCAGCTGAGGGTTTGTTTGGGTTCTTTGCACGCCTCTTTTCTACTGAGCGACCTCTAGATTTGAATGATGCAATCTTCACTGCTGATTGAATCTGTTCCAAAGTATCATTCATTATTATACCTCCACCTTATGGCGTACAGAAACTGCACGCCCTCGTTTCAGTTCACACATTTCGCGTCCTGACATTTCACTCCGTCCAACTGCAATGACCTCATCCTGATTGTTTAGTACTATCACTTCATCACCAGGACGTATTGACGAGTCAGCTTCTTTGATTCCTACTGCAAATATGGAACCACCTTTGACAATTGGTGCATCAAGTCGAACCCAGTATCTGTCTAGGGGAGCAATAAGTTTCGCACCACTCAATGTAAGTGATAAGAGTCCTGTATCAGCTATGAATGAGCAGATCTGTTCTTTGTCGATACGACAAACAATCTGTCTATACGGCTTTCCACCTAACTTAGCATTCTTTGGGACTAGAATATTTCCTGCTCCCGTACCAAACTGGAAATCTGCAGTTGCTCGGACTATTTCCTCAAGCTGTTTCGGAGGAGTGTCTTTCAATTGAAGTACTCTCTTGAGGTCAACAAGTGTTTCTTGCAATGCTTGGCGAGATTCCCAGCTTGTGGCGGACGCTTCGGGAGTTGTGTAGATGATACTCTGTGAAACTCTAGATTCAGCAGCCTTTACAATCCCCAGATAACCACCAGATACATGCGCAACAACGGTGCAACTTGGATCAAGCTTGTTTAGATATGTGATGAGTGCTTCTGCTCCCAGAGAGGTCTCTTCAGTATCCCAGTCTCCAGTAACAGGAATATCGTAGCTTGCAGCAGGGAATATTCTCTCAAGTTCTCTTGGTACTATTCCAAGAGGTGATGTGAGAATGACTTGAGCAACTCTACCTGATGCTCTACCCAGAGCACTCTCTATCGTTTCCGAAAACCTACGATGAGATTTTGAGTCAGAATACGGTTTCTTCGCAGAGCAAGGGAGTAAGAGTACAATCTGTTTTCCTTCAGGTGGAGTATAACGTGCTGCTAGAAAATCACGATAGCGTTTAACTACTGGAGAGTTATAGGATTCAGGACCGATGAGTGGAACATTATCTGCTCCAGTTGTTGGTGTAAATTCCTCTATGAAGGAATAGATTTGTTTATCCACCTGTCGCTGAATCGATGCGTGATTAGGACTAACATGTGTCATCGACTCAACTAACCATCGTAAACGACCGGATTTCATTGCATGAACTGATTCAGATAGAATAGATACATAGACATTCAGGTTATGATTTTGGAGAATCTCAACAATTTCAGAATGTTTCGCTTCTGCAATAGATTCACAATGCATGCAAGAACAGAATCTCTGTTGCTTCCCTGTTTCTATATGTTCGGAATCATTACGCCATAACCGAACACCAGTTGCTGCAGTTTCATATGCGTAACCAGTATCTATGACATCAAAACCAGTATAGTAGAGAAGTGGTACTGTGCTCGGAGCTATTTTCCCCAGAGCTAGAGCAAGCCACGAAGCAGGAAGATTGCTTCTGAGAATTATCGAGTCGAGGTCTGTCGAACCAAGATAACCATCAAACATGAAAGCTGCTGCTCGGATACCCTTGGAATGAAAATCATTAATGTAAGATTTGAAAACATCAATGTCTATGTTCTCAGGAATTCTAACTATTAGGCGAGAGGAGTCAACAGTTTCTTTGATTTCATCAACAACATCTAGCTGATGACGTAATGTTAGAACACTAGTTTGATCATCCAGAGATGAGAAGGATATTAGTGAGGGGAGTAAGACTGAATCAAATTCTCCAAGTCCTGCTTTGCCTATCTCTTCAAGTTTCATACCGAATGGAAGTGCTGCGATTGTTGGACTGGCGTGTGATAGGTCTCTTCCTATAGTTCCATATTGAAGCATCGTCTCGTGCGAGATATTGGGACCAGTAAGCAGCGGAGTTTCGAATACTTCAGTACCCATTATGTATTCACCTAATCTTGCAGGACCATCATGTCCGCGCCCAACTCGAAATTCGGTCATTCTCTTCATCTCCATTGAGTATCCTATCTCTCTCAGGGTCTGTCCAATTAATACAAGAATTCAGAGGCGAATTAATCGCACACCATGATTCATGTTCAACGACGTATCACATAACGCAGCCAAAGCTCGCCGCCATCAATTTCTCCTTGAAGTTCTTATGAGCCTTTGCAATATGGTCCCTGTGGCGCAGTCGATACCCTCTACTCATTTATGCTTACGCCAAGAATGCCCACATTTGTCGAATGTTGATACTACTTGTCAGGATTTGAAAACCATAGTAGGTTGAATACACCTCATAGAGTTCTGGTTCTTTGCTAAGATTCTCCACTTCTCTGATGCATGAGTTCACACATCCATGTTCATTGAGTAGTCTTCATAATTCTCCACAACAATATACCAGATACCTGAGGGAATTGTGATTGCAAATGCTCCACTGTAGAAATATTCGTGGTCCCAAAAGCGTGTGATGTTCTCATTACCACTTATCCATTCTGCCAGATTATCAGAGTCACAGATGAAGATTCTGAGGGCTCCAACCGTATTGGTGAAGTACCTTCAGTAGAAATGGGTCCCTTCATCCAGATTGATGAGGAGGTATTCGTAGTCGTTGGGTGCAATCCACAGGTCTGATAGGAGTTCCTCTTCAAGATTGGTAGTTCTGGATACTGGGGAGGATTGGTAAGCAGATATGTCGTACACTGGTAGGAAGAGTATGAGGGATAGGATAAGTATGGGATACCTCCTCATTTTTCATTGTCCTCCTAGTCGCGAAGACTTGCGTACACATAGTCTGAATTGTGTACATTGATTGTAACACTTGGAAGAACGTAAGGCTCTGAAATTGTACTATACCGGCCAGACCCACGGAAATACCACCCGTCTAGAACGGAGAACGATACAGGTGTTGTACCCAGTTCAAGATAGCCCTCAACACCCTCAGGGAGGTCTATGTCAAGAAGAACAATCTCCGGACATATAGGATAATCAAAATGAAATCTAGCCCATTCCTTTACTGTAACATTCTCAGTGATTGCGAGGCGAAGAATACCAGTTGCGCTATAATAAATATCATCTCCAAACTCATCAATCTCATCAAGAATTGCCCCATTGTCAAAAATCATTGTAGTATTGAGGGCTGTTTCACCCCAGACACCCAATGTATAGGGCAAACCTGTTCCTAAGACCACTGTCATTGATTGTATTCTCATCTTAGCCTCCAGAAACAGCCAATGTTCTAAAACCGGATTAATGGTCATTGCCTGATCAAATGTTGCAGGTTCGTAAAGAGTGAAATCAACCTCGTAGAGAAGGGAAGAATCGTTTCTGTACGTTATGGTGAGGTTCGTATCCTCAAGTCCACTTAGACCGAAAGCAAAAACATCCAACTGATCTGGCACTCTCTCTTCTAGATGATGTGACACTCCATACGTTAGAAGAGGTCCAATGTATGTTATGGACACACCTAGACCACCTAGCACTAGCACAATGACAATTGCAGCCTTCTTCGTTCTTTTCTCCATTGTTATTCACCCAATCATACATTACCGGACCATTTAACCTGAACTAGCGTCCATCACCGGCATCCGCATCATATACATTGCCATAGCCAGAGCAAGAGAGGTTATCAGGAGACTACCAACCGCAATTCTCGCAGCCTTCTGTCCCACAGAGATCTTCGACCACGACAGCTTACCAAGTTCATTCACACCAATATCTAGTGAACTCCCTACAGACTGCAACAGTCCACCCACAACAACAGTTACTGACATCGTGATCAGGAAGGTATCTCCACCACCCAAAGGTCGCTCGTCCTTGTTGAACCTGAGCATATTGTCAAAGGCCATCTCGAAGATGACCTCTCCCAACAGTTCATAGTACTCTCTGACTGCCTTTCCTACTATCCTTAATGCTGTGTTACTACCGAGCTTCTGTGTCAACTTTTCAAGCATAGTGGACTTGCTGGCTATCCTGCCCCAAATCCTTGCAAGGAGTCCTGCTTTTGCAGCCCCCTCCCGTGCTCCTATGTTCAATATCCGATTGACCGTTGAACCTACTGTTCCTGTAGACCTAGCCAAACCACGGGCAATTCTACTCCCTACTCCTCCAAGACCAAGTGATATAGCATTAGCCATAGCTTCAGTGAGTAATAGATTCAGACCCTTGTTCGATGTTATCTGCCAGACACTGAAGTTTCCGATATAGTTCTCATCAAAGACAGTAATACGTCCAAGAGCTCCATAAGCGTTGGAGAGGTGCATTCCACCATGGATGAGATGGTCGAATAGGGACTTACTGGTCATAGTGCTGACAATCATGTCAGAACCCCAGAGTATCATTACTCCACCACCCCAAGGTATAGTGAGTACACCCACTCCAATCATAGCAGCGCCCATTAGCACGAGCCACTTCTTCGTAGCTTGACCTTCCTCTGCTAGCCTGTTTTGCTCTGAGTAATAGGTATGCAAGTAATCCTCGTCATATTCCATCCTCAGATAGAAGACATCTGCATAGAGAAGGTTCCTCACCTTGGAAACAAAGTCCGTGATGTTGGTTGGGTCTTGGTTATACACCATGACAGAAATCACTGGAACTGTAGTCATAGTCCTGTTGTCAGAGATCCATATAGGTACTGAGGACTCGTCACTGAACCTGTTAGTAAGTTCTCCCAAGTCGATTACAATTGGGTCAGGGTCTGCACTTGTGATGATTGTACGATTCACCCAGTAAGGAACTCCTGCCAGATCGAGCTGAATCGTCACATACACTTCAGAACCCACATCAAGTCCTGACCAGTCTAGGTTGAGGGTGATCTTCTGACCACGGAGTAGTTGATGACGTAGTATCGTGCCATCAGCTTTTGCCCACTCTAGACCTGGAGCTATGAGATCAAACCGTGGGTCATCGGAGTCCCAATCGGAAGTCTCCATGAGGGATGGTCGCACCAGCATTGTACTATTATGCATCCAGATAGTGCTAGTAGCGACTGTCCAGTCAGATGCATCGGGATCAGTGTCTTCTCGATACTGTCCCTGTGAGAACCAGTCTGCACCATCATAATCCACATCAGTCTTCTCAATGAATGTATCAAGTTTTCCGTTTCCGAGACGGTTCCAAGCCTCAGTGTCCCAACCAGAGGGAGTATCTCTAGGCGTATTGGGATTGAACCAGTCATAAAACGTATTTAGGTTGCCTTTTATGTTACTACCAATGACCTCATCCAGATAACCTTCATTGTTCCACAACTCCAAGCGGTCCTCTACAGAATAGTCCATAGACACTGTTCTAACCACATCATCAAGACGAGAATGACCCCACATGTTCATATGGTAGACCTTGGAAATATAGTCCATATAGGCCTCGCTTATCGAGATGTTATACCACGAGTGTTCATGGGATATCATCTGTGAGAGACCGTATGTTACTATTCCTCCACCGTAGGAGTCAGCTTGGAATGAAACTGGATTTGCGAATCCTGTTGGTGCCCCACTACTCCAAGTACCGTACTCGATGAATCTACGATTGTTATCGCTTAGATATCTTGTATCAATAGACCACAGGGGTTCGTAAGTAGAGAGGTCTCCAAGTATCATCTGTCCTGTTGGCGAGGCCTGCGTACCTAAGTTCGCCCTTTGCAATGTTACTGTTGTCTGTGGCATCCAGTGCTGGTATAGATTATTACTACTTGTTGGGTATGGCTCCTCGGGATCTAGATTCCGTACTTGCCAATAATAGCCAACTGCCGCCAATGGAGACGACACTGTACTTGCAGGATCGAAGGATACACGCCAGCAATGAGAGTTTATCTTCCTTCCATCAGCATCCTTGAAATCTGATTCAATGAGTGCTATCTGTTCTGAGATTGAAGTTGAGTAAACATCTGTTGATAATGTTGATTTTGACTCAAGAGTTACCTGTGTACTAACAGCTCCGGAATAATCAGTAATTTTCGCACGAACCAGATCATTCCAGAGTGGTTGCTCTTGACGCATGTACCATAGCTTTGAATGTTGACTCTTCTCCCAAGTTGCTTCCATCTGTTGGTCGACTTGCGCCTTGTGTGAGGGCAGGATGTACCTTGTGAAGCGCATATCACTAAGCACACCAGTATCAACAACTGGAAGTGTCATTGCTAATGCTTCATCGATTCCTCTATGTGTCCGGACCATGAAGTTCTTTTCAATGTCAATATTGGTGAAGATGAATGGGACATTCCATGGCAAGCCAGTATAAGCGTCGTACTGGATAATATTAACCTCGAAATCCAACTCGGTCAGGAAGGTATCATAAAATATATCAAATTTGGAAAGGTCAAACTCTACACTGAAGGGAACCTCCTCTTGAATATTATAACATTGCACAGATAGAGGATCTAATCTACTGTATTGAGGGTCTTCACTGATAGGGGTCTGAGAGTCCCAGACATAGTAACCATCGAATGAGATCGGTCCAAGAATCACCGAGACCTCATCGTATGATGCTGTAGGTATCAGGTCTAAGATAATCTTAGTTTGTCCTGGAGCAAACATGACCCTATAACTCTCCAAGTCATAATTTTTGATTTCGTTCCAGCCATCAATAAAGGAATGATAACTGACCGTCAAACCTCTAGGTCTTCCTGACGATGGTATACTGGAGAGGTTGACACGCTGTTTCTGGTAATATTGGCTGATGCTAGGGGTTGGAAAGCTGTATCTATAGGAATCAGACCAGTACTCCGACCCATCGTCAGTGAAGAGACCTTCATACTGAATGTCCTTTGGTCCAAAACTTGTATATGCACCACTTGCATGATACCACGTTTCATTGATATCAAGGTCTAGGACCTTCTCAGGACCACGAGGCCACACAGAAGCAGTACCATCCGCGTGGGTAGTCATGTAGAATGGCACATTCCCATCAAGGACCAAGTACCCGCTCATCTCAAGGTATCGTTCTACAATGCTATTCGAGTACTGACCCTTGAAGATAGTATCTGGCAGGGCATCGCATGACATGATGACACTTCCAGCAGTCTCGAATAGTGGAGTCTCACTATGACCCTCGTTATTGAAGCATCCACTGTTGATATCTCGAAGCATGTAGGATAGAATATCATCAGCGTCAAGGACCACCTTCATTCCACCTATGGCTGTTGTCGCCATCAAGACATTAGCCTTATCGAGCATTGCCGCAGGGTCAGTGTAATAGCTGGGAGAGTCAATATCTCTGAGGCGTTCCATATGCTCAGCATCATAGTAGACAGCAGTCATCCGACCATGGTGAGGTACATAGGCTCTGAATCCGTGGTCAGCACCCAGACCCTCCACCTTGACTCGGAACGCATTGATGTTCTCAGCACCGTCAGCATAAGCTCTTACGTAAAGTGAATGCAGTCCCGTTCGTAGATATATCTGGACCTGCCCACTAGTCACTTCCTGCTCTACACCATCGATCACCAGTAACTTGTTGTCTTGACTGACATCCCATAGAGTGATTGTATAGTACCCAGTCTGTGGAACATCAAGCACAGAAACGTAGTGTTGATAGTACTTCTGCCCAAGATAGCTTGCCATCTCAGCGTCATATCCACTATAGTATCCTTCTAACTCTGGACTGGAGGGATCATACATAGTTGGTCTGTACCATCCATTATGGAACTCCAACTGAGCCTCCGAACGATAGTACATAGACAGGAGCTCGGGGTCGATTCCGAGCACGGACCTGCTAAAGCCCATGTTCTTGCTCGTTGTGAGGTAGAACTGAGCGTTCTGAGCATAGCCGTCCCATAGAGGCTTTAGGAGCATCTCATCGATATCCGCATGGCTGAAGTCCTCATGAGCCATAGAGAGCGTACCATTCCTCGCCCAGACACGAAGGTCATCAAAGAAGTACCGAGTTCCATTTGTAACATCTTCATAGAGATGGAACCGTGTTGCAATAAGTAACTCATGGTCAGAGCTAAAGGTGATTCCATGATAATCTCCTATTGCGTTTCCAGATACATCAACCTCAACTATCGACAGAGAATTGTTTCCAAGGTCAGTGGACCACAGGAACCACTTTGCATGGACCTCTGATGTTGGTCGAGTGAAACTCCCAAGCTCCACATCCCCAGGAACCAAGGGGTCATCATCCTTTGTCACACGGAACGTATAGACATCATCACAATCAGTCGCACTTTCAGGGATCCACCAGCCAATCTCACCGTCCCATTCATACTCCCAGAACACCCAGAAGGTTCGCTTCATATAGACCGAAAGACACCTCTCAGGGGTATGGCTAGTATCTTGAAGGCTATAGAGAAGATGCTCGCCATTTGAATAGCTAAACCAACCAGTCTTGTTCGATGTAAATGGCTGAGGTCTAAACTCTGTCCAGTGATTATCAGCCCAGAACCATTCCTCTGACTCGATCATTCCTTCCAACCATGCATAGAGGTAGAAGTCAATCCTACAGTCTGTAGAGCTCTGACCACCAATATATCTGGAGATTTCACCAAAACTCGCACTATCGCTCACATATATACTCCTGTCCATCAGGTCTCGTGGTGAAGCAATCCATGATGTGATGAACCCATCAGAGTCTACACCTGTTTCGCTCGAATCATAACCCATGAGGGTGGACAATCGATTATAGGTCTCATGATAGCAAAGTGGAACCAAAGGTTCTGGAGATGTGATGTATACTACACCAACATCACCATCTTTGGTGAACTTGTACGTTACGGGAACCTCAGTCATATTAAGACCGATCAGCAGACTCGACACATCAATGGTCACAATTTGCCTTGTTTCTTCTGTATGGTTCAGATACTTGACAGAATCAGTTGATACTCCTGATAACGTGGAAACTGTAATGTTGGTTGAAAACATTGTACCATTGGCATAGTAGTAGATGAAGGTTATATTGGCGAAACCACTCAATGTAGTGTCAGCAAGATAGAGGATATCCCCTGATTCAACAATGTCTTGACAGGTCGCTCCATCAGTGACTTGACCATAGAATGACTCAGTATCATCAAGCGCGCCTACGAAGAGTGAACCAGATGATTCAGTAGTTGATACTGTATCAACATCAGGTCCTGTAATCACATCACCTTGGAACATAGATACGCCATCACCATACACCATAAGTCCTGACCTTGAATCCAGACGGCACAGTCCTACTCCAACACTGTCAGTGTATATCATATCGAGGTTCAAGTATTCAAGGTAATCACTATCACTCGCCTTCAAGACACTCCAGAGTTGGTCATCCAGTGCATTACCAGTACTATTACTGATGTAGAGGTCATCTACCGTCATATTTGTACCATAGAGTGCCGATGTTGAGAATAGTAGCTTGATCTCAGTGATAGTCCTTCCATCTAAGGACTGACTCAGGTCGTGGAATATCGAGAAGACCACTTCGGTAATGGTATCGGTGGTGAAATCTTCGCCCACATCAAAGGTTGTATCATTATCCCATGAGAGTGGATATACACTGGTAGAGTCATTCAGAACTAATTCAATCTGAACAGACTCTACATAACAATGAGCCTTGTAAGATAGATGGATGAATGATGCGGTTGCGTCACTGATTGATAGGTCCTTTGCGAGAGTCACTGAACCAGTGGTAGCCCCCTGAGTATACAATTCAACCGACCCTATTCCTTCGGAAAGCGGTCCCACAGGATACCACCTGGAGTACGTAACAGGACCTAGGGTCACTGATGTATAGTACTCCAATCTATTCAAGTAGATCAGTGAAGGAGTTTCAACGAGTTCATCTTGGATGATTGTAACATTCTCAGTCTGGATACCTCCACTGTAGTAGGTTGTCCATTGGATTTCTCCAGCATGAGTAATTGAGAAGGTCCTATTCATTGACTTACCCTCGAACCATCCATACATGGTGAACTCCAATCTGTGTGTTGACCAATCCTCTACACTCAGACTATCAAGAAGCACTTGACTCTCATTTTCTCCTACAGAGAATGACATGGTATCAGTAGAAACATAGAGGTTCAAGTCATGACCTAATGTATAGACCCTCAGACCAGCTCTTGGCCAGTAGTCAATTGTTTCTGGAGCCCCATCCTCAAGGAATGCAACTGTTTCAAACGCAGGCCCAAGCTCGCTATAGTTAGCATCACCCAAATACAATGATACCAGTCCCTCAGTATGAACCTCATTCGATGCTCCAACCATTATGATTGACGAGTCTTGTTCAATGTAATTATCAATGTTGAAGACTGAAACTCCAGAGGATACTCCTCCAATGAGGTCAACATAGTCAGCTCCCTTCTCGATCATATGGTCTTCCATATTTGTAAGAGCAAACACATCCACACCAAGCGAGGGGGTCAGGGTCTCATTGGCCACTATCCCTAGACTGGTGATAATTGAGATACCAATACTATCAAGGATTGATGAGAGATTGAGATGAAGGTCATTCCATCCATCAACAAGATTAAGAATCTCAGTTGAGCAAGAAACCTCGTCAAGGTCAGAGGTCAAACCTTCAATCTGCAAGAAGACACGAGGTTCGCCCGCAATATCTATTGTTGCATCAAGATAGAGTGAATTCCTGACACTAGCATCTACTTTGTTATAGATGAAACCAGCCACTGAAGAACCTGAAACACTGAAACCATAGGGTTCAGTATTCAATGATGTAGATTGAACTAGTTCATCAGGTAGGAGTAAACCTGTGGTCGAGAAGACATCGCTACTGAGCGTGACATAATCTACCTGAAATTGTCCCAGTGAGGAAACTAAGTAGATCTTGTCGAGTGAGGAGTCTGCTGGAAGTACATCATCCAATAAGAGAATGAAGACAAACCAGTGGCTTAGACCCTCAACCATTGGACCAGTAAGCAGGTCAAGAGTAGTATTCACTCCATCGTGTTCAAGTATTAGAGTATAGTCGCCTAAAGTTGGTGTTGTGGTTGTGTTATACCTCCAGCGAAGGATGATGGACTCATCTGTAACATCCAAGTCAGGAATGTCCCAGCAGGCTGTTAGGGCTCCAGCATTCTCTACAGAGTCTAGCTCTGCGTAAGACTTGCTAACCGTGACCCGCATGAGCATGGGAATGCCATCCGTAGTCCAACCCTCAACAGGTGATTCAACTACTGTCGAGATTTCACTCGTAGATGATTCTTCAATACTTACTGTGCGGAGATTAAGGTGGTCAATGATCCATGTATCCTGTACTGGGTCAGAAGTTTCAAGAGTGCCAACCAGTCGTATCTTGTAAAATGCACCTGATAGACCCTGAGCTGTCAGGTTAGTCCACCCAGTGGTTGAAACTGTACCAAGGGTGTGCCAGCCATTGTCCTCGTACTGTACGGTCAAGTTGTCATTCCCAGAGTGGGAAACCACATGGATACAAACTACCTTCACGTCAGCCTGATACTGTGCGTCGTTCCAACTGAACTCAACATTCACTTCATAGTTAGAGGTAGCTTCAGTCCAAGTATGCAAGGTGATGGCATCTATTTTCCAACTGTCAAGTATAGTGTCACCAGTCTCAACTGAACCAGTTAGTCGGATAGTGTAGTTCAACTCAGTGAGGCCACTGGCTGTGTAGTTGTTCCAACCAAGACTGGGTACAACACCAGAACCAAGGTCTGACCAACCGCTTCCAGTCCAGTAGTGAATTGATAGGTTCTCTCCACTACCCTCACTTACATAGATGCACACCTCACCATTAGCCTGACCAGTCTCTGCACTGGTCCACTCAAACTTCGTTTCAAAGACATAGTTGGATGTGGGATCTGTCCAAGTATGAAGTGTGACTATGCTAATGTCCCAGTACTCTGGGTCAGTGTCCGATGATTCAGAAGCTCCGATAAGGCGGATGGTGTAGGTCGAAGACAGTCCAGTTGCAGTGAAGTTAGACCAACCTGTAGAACTGATGGTTCCAAGGTCAATCCAGCCATCGTTGTAGTACTGGACCTTCAGTCCCTCTGTTCCATTGTGGGTGCTCACATCTATACAGACCTTCTTGTTGACAGCACTGAGTTCGCTTGAGGACACACTAGTGAACTGATACTCTAGATCAACCTCGAAGTTGTCACCACCAGCCTGTATGAACTCAATGCCCACATCATCGATGTCGAAATCCATGTTGAAGGTATCTGCCTTCACTGTGTTTTGGATGCTGAATTCCACTTGTAACTTGTAGCTGGTAGAGTCTGCAAAGCTGTAAGTCAACGAACCACCGTTCATAGTCCAGCTCGTTTGCATTGTGGTAGTGCTGTAGACCTCCTCCAACTGACTGTCGGAAGAATCAAGGAGCCTGAGGCGAGTCTGGAGTCCTGCACCAGAGTAGCTTCCTGATGTCAGAGTGTACTTCCAATTGAACGTGGTACTCACACTATCAGCCGAAGATGCCCAGTTTGGACTTGTGAAGGTGTATGTGATACGCATGATGTCTGTCGCACCAATTGGTTTCTTGGTGCTGGTGTCATCATAATCGAAGTTGTACCACTCGTTAGTACCGTCATATGTCCCAGTGGCAAAGCCCTGATTGTCTGACTCTGAGTATGTCCAACCTGTGCTGGTTGTGAAATTCATGTTTGTTATTGGGTACACTGACTGACCTGACTCGACAAAGTTCTCTTCAGTCACTGTCCATGGACCTGCTCCAAATGTATCTGTGCCCTTGTCTTCTGAGTTGTCCACGTCTGAGATGCTGTTATCCACGGCATGCTCGTTATCATATCCTGAGCTACCATTGTCAGCCTCTGTTAGTGTCATGTCGTTTTCGTCAAGTATCTGAGAATTGTTGAACAGGCTCACAAGCCCTGTCCAGATGAAGTAGTCATCCACACCATCTTGGTTATCCACCGCCGGAGAACCATTGTTCTCCTCTGTGATAGTGGGGTAGCCTGCGGACTCATCAATCACACCGAGATTACTGAGAGAATTATCATAGATGACCGTCAAAATTGTGGTGGAGCTTGTTTCCAGACCGATATAGTCGATATCCCAATTGTCTTGCTCCGAGTCACCAGATTCACTCACACCAATAACCCTGATTGTGTAAGTACCTGAGTCACAACCGGTGGCCGTGAAGTTGTTCCAGCCAACACTAGTCAATGTTCCAAGGTCCTGCCAGACATTCTGTGACTGCTCGTACTGTACAGTGAGGTTCTCGCTACTTCCAGAGGCTACAAAGATACAGATCTCCTTCAAGTCTGCTGTGTGGTCTACCTCGACCCACGCGAACTCTACATTCACCTGATAGTTGATGACTGGGTCAGTCCAAGTGTGCAATAAGACCTCATCAATCACCCAAGTATCCTGAGTGTCATCCGAGACCTCAATGGTTCCGTTCAGACGTATCTTGAATGTACTTGTGAGGCTGACTGACGTATTGTGCCAGCCTATCGAGTCGATAGTATCAAGGTGTTGCCACGTACCATCAAGGTAGTAGACATCCAAGCTCTCGGAACCCATTGAAGTGACATTGATACAGACGTACTCGTATGTTTCGTCAAAGCCTACTCCGGTCCATTCTATCTCAACACTTGCTTCATAGTTATCGTCGGTCGTGCCCCATGTGTGAAGAATGATTGTATTGATATCCCAGTCATCCTGAGATGTGTCAGAGACCTCGGTTGCACCGAGAAGTCTGATAGTGTAGCTCGTTGATATGATTGTACTGTCTGCTGTGAAGTTCACCCATGTGTTGTCAACTGAACCTGAGATGGTTCCAAGGTCGGTCCACCCTGCACCGTTCCTGTACTGGACCTTCAGCCCCTCAGAACCATTGTGAGCCCCAAGGTCGATACTGACATTGGCATAGTCAGCGTTAATCTCCTCAGTGGTGAGACCAGTCCACTGGTACTCGAAGTCAACCTCGTAGTCTGTAGAACCTCCATCACCTGTGACATTGAGCCTAAACGCATCAATCTCAATCCACTGGTTCTTTCCAGCTGCCCATACGACTCTGATCCGTAATGCATTGACCTCTGTGTCAATCTCTAGACCTGAAATCGTACCAATATCAACCCAAGTTGATGTGGAACCAGTGGTCTGTATGCTGGTTTCAGCTGTGGAGTCTCCTGTCCATTCAAACTCAATCTTCACATCACCCATCCACTGAAGACAATATATCTGAGCGTTCACTGATACTGTCCCTGAGAGTGTTGTCGATGGGAAGTCGAACCAGCCTTGAGTTCCTGCAGACTTGTCCTTTACAGAGGTACCATCAACAGCACCAAAATATGGACTCGACCCAACTGCCGTCCAGTCAGTGTAGGTACTGTCGAAGGTATTCACAGCAAGTAGTTCTGAACCTAGACCACCGCCTTGGTCAGCCTCTTGAATATTCCAAGGACTCGAACCCCAGTTATTCTCTGTACCAATATCCTCTGGATTGGTTCCATCCTCGTTTGATGAGTTGTTGATGTTAGAATTCTCATTATGTGTGGTCACTCCACCATAGTTTACTTCCTGAATGGTCATGTAGTCACTCACAAGACCTCTCCAAGTTGTCCTATCTGTAAAGTTATGTTCAAAATTACTACCAGCAACATCTGACCCCGCTTCGTCAATTCCGAAGAGGACCAAGTCCGTTCTCTCCAAGCTTGCAAGCACTCCACTGGTCGTACCAAACACGGTGCTATAGAAATTAGGTGCTAAACTTGCCTCTGTGATGATAGTTCTCAGCGTATAGTCAGAACCAAGGTGTGAGAAGGACTGGGTGAGGGCATTTGAGATGAGAGGTGTGGTCAGGATCTTCAGTTCATACACCTCAATCCAGAGATGCTCATTTGCACCTGCATCCCAACTCATCTGAACACCAACAGATGTGATATTCTCATCGAGGGTCATATCACCAAAGCGAGCAAGGAATGTCCTACTACTATAGGACAAGGGTATCTCCTCAGAATAGACACCACCTGTTGTTTCAATGATTATATTCACAGTGAGCCCATCAGATGGTACTGTCCTGTAATCAATAAGGACAGAATCAACAAGTCCAGCTGGAAGACCATTAACAGGATGCTCTATTCCATAGGTATCAAGGATAGCTGTTTCATAGACATCCAACCTGAATAGCCCAGCATCACTAGCGCTTGCTGATGGGGCCACTGTGGTTCCAGTTCGGACCCATTCATCATTTCGAGAGAGTAGTTCAAGGGAGAGTATGGTTAGGTTACAGGCTTCTGTTCCATTGAAGTTGATTCGGTAGAAAGTGCGATTATCTAATTCACCATCAGCAACAAGGTCGATATAGAGAGTATGGACAATATCATCACCTATGAGAGTATTCTTGAGAATAGTTCCTGCATCGGTCCAACTCGATTCTTTGGTCACAGGATCACCGTAAGCATTCAGACCCCAAGCCTGTACATCTGGTGAAGATGAACCATCAGAGAGAGAGTAAACGATGGCGATAGTTGGGAACTGGATTGTCGAAATTTGCTCTGGTAATGAATAGTCTGCACCCCAGTTCGTATCCTCAGCACTGATTACCACAGAGTAGCCGTCAGTGGTTATGTCGCAACCAGTGGACCTCCACCCAACCACAGAGTCCATGTATACGCTGATACCAGTTCTATCGGTAATCAGAATGTAGTCAAGCACCACATACCCACCCGATCCCTCAAGACCAATGATTACTTCATTGACATCAAGATATGCATAGTCAGTTAGTGGAACGTGGTATCTTACTGATTCATTTGGTGTATCTGTGAAAATCTCGATGACCGTACCATTGCTCAACAGGAAGGATACGGTGAATGCATCTACACTATCAAGTCTGCTTATCTCTAGGTCAAGAACAGAATCATAGGTGATGCTCAACATCACATCACGCTTATAGCTAACAGTGTCGGAAACTTGGAACATCGTTGCATCATAGTCGTCTTGCGAGCTTGGTGTAGCACCATTCCCACTCTTGAGGGTCCAGTCAGAGGAATCAGTAAAGCTCTCTGTTACGATGTAGTCCCTGTAGGTGGAATTGAATGGTGTCAGGTCATCAACAATGAGAATGGAATCGATCCACAAAGTCCACTCAAAGAGGTAAGGTTCAGGAGATGCCCCGATAAGATATGTTTCCCACTGGATACTTAGACCAGTGATCCATCCTCCACTTACTTCCGTTTCGGTGAGATTGAGATATACCTTGTCTTCACCTGCAATCATTTCGTGCGCGTCCCCGCGAGTAAGGTATACATAATATCCATTCATCCCCTCATGAGATATACCACTACTGTCAACATATTCAAGAATTAAGACAATACTCTGAACATGGTCAGAATGGTACCAGTCATCTGCTATGCTATATTCAATCTCTAACTGGTCATACTTGTAAGTGTCAATATTTAGGTCTGTTATATTGGCTATGTAATGATACTCATCACCTACTTCAGTGTGGAGATAGGATGCGTCAATGACAAGGTTCCCTGAATTATAACCCACTTCTGACTTGTCCTCAATATCACCAGTTTCCCAGCTTCCCATGTAGTCAAATGGTTCCACAAAGGAAGGATAATACCATGTTGGTAGCGAGAGTTCTTGTTTTCCGGCATCCTCGTAGACCATTGCTCTGTCCCTGATTCCAAGCCAGTCAATCTTCACAACAGACTGTTGTGTGGTCTGGATTGCACCAATTCTAACACTATCGATCGAGCTGCTTAGACTCAAGTCAACTGTGTGTCTACCTGCTTCTGTGAAGTTATATGAGAATACGAGTGGGGTTCCTGAGGATGTGTCAAAGAGCTCTACAAAACCTAGACAATCCCTGATAACAAATACATCAAATATTAGATAGTTTGCAATATCACTTGATATTGAAAGTGAATCATACTCTACCCACATCTGGTCAGTGTTCTCAAAAGGTACTAGGATGAGATTGTCATCATCAGATGCATATATTGCATTCTCAATATTGTCGATATCAAACACATAACTGAAATCCCTACTGAAATAGGGTGAATCCACATTCTCTTCTGCATGATCAATGTCTGTTGTAAGTGTATAATATGGTGATTCCATGAAAAGAAGACCAGAGAAATCAAGCAGACTGTCTGACTCAGCGTCCACAAAATAGTCCCTTATTGTATTCTCCACTGAATATGTGAATCCCATGAGGACCTCGTTGGAATAGAGTCCTACATCACCCAATTTCATTACCTGACGGTCAAGGGTGACAAATCCAGAATCAGAGATGGTATAGGTATCTGTTATCAAAAGTCCTTTTCCAAAGGCTCTCTGGGAAACTATAGCAGAAGTTTCCCCTGCTACGACAGATTGTGAAACAATGTCATACCAAGTATTATCGGATGTACACAGGGTTTCGCCATCGTAGTCTATACTGTAGTACGGGGTCTGGGAGTCGAATATACCATCAGAGTTCACTAGCTCGAACCCTAGTACATCGGTACTCCATGTCATTGTTGTGCCCCAATATGGAATGTGTACCATCGACCTCTCAATCTCAACTGTTTCAACACAGTCAACAAGGGTCGGGGTACTTGCAGTGAATACAAGCTCTTCCAATAGAGCACTTGAGAATGAGATACCATTCTTCTGAGCAACCTCAGCAACTGCGAGGGCAAGTGGAATCTCATAGAGGGACCACCCAGATGTCACTGGTAGGACAAATGAAAAACCAAAGGACCACTCATCTGTCTGGGGAACTGTGAAATTGTATCGTGTTCCATCCAGAGAGACACCAATGACCACACTAACACTTGCATTCGACATGAATCTTACTGCACTGGGAAGACCCATTGAGATTGGAACAACTAATGGTGAATCTAGAGTGACAATGAAGCTATCGTATCCATGGAAGGCATTCGTGCTCCTATCACTACCAATGAGAACTTCATCATCCAATAGGAAGATATCATCTCTCATTTGGGACATTGTGTGAATATATCCAACACGTGACTTGAACGCGGTCATGATCTGCACATGTTGAGTACCATTAGCCTTCAGTCCATCTTGAGATATATCTGCAATTTGAAGTTCCAGTTTCAGTAGTCTGTCAAAGAGTCCAGAGGACATGCCATACATTGAACCAGCCAATCCTGCCAAGTCCACAATGATCGTGCTATCTGCAATACTTGTCCAGTCCGTCGATACCCAGACGCTACCTCCATTTACTATTCCAAGTGAAGCGCGGTATCTGACAAATAGACCAGTACTGTTTGAATTGAAAGATGATGTGAGTACTGGAATTGACCGGATGTCGATCTCATTCACACTCTGCAGCGTGATCGAGTCAAAGGTAGAATCATCATCATTCTCCATTTGTAGATGCATGTCAAGGAACAACTCAACATCATCATCTATTTCACCAGAAACCCTAGTTTCGTTGATGACCTCCCAATCCTCAGTGATAATAGGGATGTAGGGCGAAACGACTTCCGATGTTACAGCCAATAGACCGGAGGGTTGACCATTACTTATCACAGTGACACTACTGGAACCTCTCTCAAACCTGAGATTCAGACTGTCCTGTGTTGCATTGGCTGCTTGCAGATAGACTGCGAAGACATTCTGACCAGACTCAAGCCATACAGGAATGGTTGACGTAGAATTGATAGATGCAATGATGATACCAGAGTGATAGATGTCCAATGTGACACCGGTCAGTTCAGCCCCATATGAGATTGTAAGGTTTCCAAGACCACTCTCTTCCACAGTGACCTCGGTGTATGCTGCATAGTCACAGGTCACCATTCCTCCATTGAGTCCCAAGACTGAGTGTGGCGAGAGGTCATCCTGTAAAGTGACATCCCAAGATGACTTGACGGTGACAACATTCACCAAGGCAATGGTATCGACATAGAGATACATGTTCGATTGACTGTAGCCACTCTGTTCAATTCGGATACTGGATATATCCTTGTCAGGTAATCCAAGTCCGTAGCGGGTCCATTGTGAAACCTGATAGATTGTCAGAGTCATATTGTAGTCGGTACCATCATGGAACTCCACAGAGATTGTCATATTTGAATAACCTGATATATCGCGCTTGTAGAACAAGGACAATGCTGAAGCTCGGGTTCCATTGGGATAGTCATATTCTATCCATCCTGATACAGCTACTCCTTGATTATCAGCAAGCCTAACAAATTGAGAGCCAGTATTAGCAGGGAGCCAGTCCACAAGAGTTGTGTCATCATGTGTCCATGAACCATATCCTGATTCAAAGTCTCCTTCGATGGATTCAATATCATCGTGTTCATATGACGCAAAGAATTCCATTAGAGGTAGTATTCCAAGAGCCCAGCTATCTTCAATGTGTAATAGTGATGCAGGAGGAGCTGGTGCAATGATGTTGAAGGCTAGAAGTCCTTCTTCACTCACCATCTGGGTCTTCATATTGCAAAGCTGGATTGCCCACCAAGCGCTGGTATCTCCAGTTGTCACCTGTACCATGAGTATGTGTACATTCGTGTGCAAAAAGACCTGAGCTCCTGATGGGATCACCTGCCCGTCTAACCACAGAGTGATGTTTGCCACCGCTCCGTTCACCACAGGAACAATGCAGTATATGCCACTGGTTTCAACAGAGAACAGTGTTCTGAATGTTCCAACCGAGTTTGCGGATTCAATGAGATTCATGAGTCCGGAGTCAGTACTTGTCGGGCCGTTCATCGACATTATTGTGTAACTCATCAGTGGAGTAGTATGGGGGTTTCCTGCTCTATCCACAGCTCTGAACGAGTAGTCAAATATGAGCCCCTCGGTGCTGATTGCGGTTAGATTGAAGACCCAAGTGTCAGTTTCTGGATTGTATGTCATGTTATAGACCGTGAATGAGGAGAATCCTCGGAGAGAGATATTGACCTCGACAAAATCGACACCAGAAGCAAGTAATGGTTCGTACCATTTCGCCACAAGGGTACCATTCACTCCAATAACGACATCCATCATTCTTGAGTATTCAAACTCAGGAGCAATATCGTCACCTATCAAGGGTGTTGTGCTCAATGTTGACACAGCCACGTTACCAGCATGATCTAGCACTGTCACATAATATTCCAAGGAGGTATCATACATGAGTGGAACAAGTCCAACATACCATGTGAAGACAACTCCATCCTCAGTAGTGCTATTGACATAGCTCATCTCTGAATAGAACCACTCATTGTTGATAGAGTAGTTCAGGAATGAATCTGAAACCTGAGAACCATCCTCAGCCTCAGAGCACAAGATCCAGACTCTGTTACCATCGTAATAGAAAAGTGGTTCTGTCAGTCCTGCTATGTCTAGAATAGTTGGTGCACGAGTGTCAGTTATCGTTCCCATGGTGACACTACTCTGGAACATAGAACGGTCCACATCACTATTCAGATCATAATCGTCGTCGGTAGCAACCACATACGCATAGAATGGTGAGCCCCATACGGTTTCACTTGATGAAACTACGAACTCGTAGTAAGTACTTGTAGAATTATAGGTCATTGACTGTGATGTAACTCCACCATTCTGCCAGTAGTATACTATCACACTATATACACCTGAGATATCAGTTACATCAGCATAGATCGTGAGGTCCTGTTCATGGGTCACTGTTGGTATCCATACATTAGCACTTGGAGGAGTGGTATCATCATCTAGAGAAAGAATCTCATAGATATTGGATGACCAAGTCCAATCTGAAGGTCCGCCAGCATCATCATCGTGCACGTACACCGTGATGTTATGATGACCAGGAAGGAGTGCAGAAATTTGTACTCGCCACCATTCATTCTGTCCTGTGGTTCCGTTGACCCATTCACAGACGGTATAATTGGAACCATCGACCTCAACTACTATACCACCAACGCCATCACTGGCGTCACTGGCCTGAACGTATAACCATTCACCTGTACCATCATTGATGAAATAATCATCTACCTGAACAATGATTGGTCCTATACTATCATCATCTCTAATTGTATGAGTTGTATAATCCATTGATAGCGTACCGATGCGGTCAATGGTTCCTCTATCAGTGTCATTATCCTTCGCGAAGACCTTCACGTAGAGAAGGTCACCCTCATGAGCATCACCTATGCATGATGAGTAGATAGTATAGTCGATATGGTCGCTGTAAACTGTGAATTCTCCGTTAGCGTTTCCACCATAGGGAATATCCCAGTATGTAGAGAAACCAACTTCCCATGAGAAGCGGACATAGAACTCACTATCATAGAGACCTGAGATATCGCTAATTGAGACCGAACCAATAGCATCCTCATTACTGAAGGGACTGTTAGGCGACCAGTTGGATAAGACCGGCACAGAATTATCATCATCTGTTATCACTATGCCCGAGTATGATATTGTCGATTCTGCTGGGCTATTATCACCGTCCCATGCATGAATCGTAAAACTAAGAGCCCGTGAGTGGTCTGTTGGAGTATACCAGTCAATGTTAATCCATGTTGAAAAGTGGACGTGGTCACCTTCATCGTACATCGTGACATTTGTATCACTCTGACCATTGTGCCAAGAGTAATCCAAGGTGACACTACTAATTAGTCTCTCATCTGAAACCCAGCACCATATCTTGACCTGTCCATCAGACCCACCACTCTGGATCCCTCCACTATAGGAGTCATCATAGAAGCTACTGATTGGAGTAACATCATGGAACTGTGGACCCTCGATATCGTCATCAAGTACTAAAATTTTAAACCACTCAGTCCCATTGAGGAATGTATGACTTCCCCACGGTGTAGTGGTCTGCCACTTGTAGTAGACATAGACACTATCGACATTGGGAGTGAGCGCATATTTCCATAGTCCTCGGCTAGTTAAACCACCAAGGTCTTCATAGTAATAGCTGGAACTTGTGACCTCTGTCCCGTTCTCACCGTATTTGTACACAAACTCCAAGGAGTCTTCACCATACATAAAGTCCACATCTGCACGGAATATGGATGACTCACTTACGGTCAACTCTGTTATCGGTGCACCAGTAATGGTTGTCACTGATGTATCATACAGGTCTGGAATAGTGATATAGAAGCCCTTGTATTCACAGTATCGTGTGAGTCCGTCAACACCTGCGTAGGTTGTCCTGTAATAGAGAGAATCGACGTAACTCGCATCCAGTGGTGTGTTGGTGGAAGTGAGGCTTGGGGTATATGAGGACTGAGTTGTCTTCAGTGATGCACTATCTCCAGTAGTGAGGTTCCATGTGTACCCATACACAGTGTAAGTTCCAAAGTTACCAGTCGCAGCATACACATTACTCCATCCATTTGTGGCAACATCTTCTGGATCTGTAACCTGTATCGAGTTATCAGACTCTCGCCAGTACGTTGTAAGATCCAGAGCGGTATTCTGCTGTGTGAATGTGATAGTGTAGGAAGTCCCATAATCCACATTGGTCACAGTCACAGTATTTCCGACAACTGATACACTTGGCCCAGTCGGGTTGATGGATGAGTAGGTCCAAGAACTTCCCTTGATGAACTCGAACTTTCCATCGGTACTACTTAGATGATCTCCGTAGTCAGTGAGGGCGAAGCTGTTGGGCATATACCAGTAGGCGATACCTGAATCTGGGTCAACTGAGAAGGATGCACTGACACTGGCTGATGGTCGCTTGTAGTAGGTCTTGACATTTGTTGGATTTATGCTTGTGACATCGCTGTCAGTAGATGTGATCCATACATCATCTGCTCCAGCATGGTTCACCGTTTGAGGACTGGTTGTAAGGCTTGTATAATGGTCGCCACTACCATCATGCCAATTCACTCTCAATCCATAGTTGAAGACAGCAGAGCCTGAGATGGTTGTGTACTTGTGTATCTTGACTAAGAAATCATTACTATCTGAGCCAGTTGTCCACCAACGCATTCCGCTAGAACCGCTAGGGCTCGCATATCGCCAGTATGGCCTACTATACACCAACTCCCCAGGTGCATCTGTACCCTGCTCGGGTTCAAATTCTGGAATAATTGGTTCAAAGTAGTTCCCCTGTATCGATATCCAGTACCACCCCGCAGAGGACAGACTGGAGAAGGATATAGTCTTCCATGAGTAACTGCTAGATGCATCAAAGCCACCACTTCTGAGAACACTCCCCGTATTCGGTGCTGAAGAGGTTCCTGAATAGATTAACCATCTGATGTTATCTCCAACAAATCCACTCTCTTCTACCACTCTGATGTAGACCTGTAAAGAGGAAATTGAATGACCTGTTCCAAGTTCAAAGCTCTGACTATACTTTCCACCCAGATAGGTTCCGCAATCCTGTTCAGGCTGGCTTCCATCGCTATGTAGATTGACCCATCCATAATCCTTGCTCAAGGTTCCAAATGTCCAAGTTGTATAGTCATAATTAGTCGCATCATGGATAGCAACATGACCTCCGTTGCCATATGCACCTGGGTCTCCATTATAGCTGGCCCATCGTTCAACAGACTGCCCTGACTGACTTCCAGTCCAGACAGCATCTATCTCATTTTGAGGATCGCTTGGTGGAAAGCCCATGCCCATCATAATGATTCCACCCCAAGGTTCCCACGAACCATCTGAGAAAGCAGACCAGTCGTATCTTGAGGCAAAGGGCTCAACAACTCTCATCCAGTCAAACTGAGCAAGACCTTCCTCTTCAATACCTCCGACAAGAGAGATCTCTATCGCTGTCAGGTCCATCAATTCTTCGATATCTTCAGTGATGACCGCCCAATTCGTATTCTCAGTGTCAATCGTGTACGAGTTTGCTGTACTATTGATTGCTCTGATATTGACTTGAGAAGCAAAACCCACCCGCTCGCGCCACTGGAAGTTATTATTCATTGTCACATTGATGGTTTCGATCAATTCTCTTCTAAGACGAATCTCTTTCCCTTCTTCAGAATTGAGTGTGAGAACCATACCATCTGAACTTGCTACAGAGAGTATTGAAGAATTGATTGTGTCAACATAATCCCAATCTTCAATCTTGTAGAGATGAAGTTCATCTAGGACCACTGACTTGTTGGAAATAGATGACGGAGTGACTTCATCTATCCGTACAAACACACTCTCAATCATCCAATTCTCATACCCATTATTGTCATCTATTAGTTGCCTGTAGATGTTTCTTTCATCTTCTATACGAGAGGTGGGAGTATATGATACTACATCGAAGACTACTGATGTATCTCCATCAGTCAGTTGCAGTTGTATAGTAAGTGATAGACTGCCATCACCATCGATAATCCATCTTAGGAACGTGTAGACTGAGGGCTTGCTGTAGATGTTGTTCAACCGCAGAGTAACAAACTCAGACGCCTCATCATCGGCATTCACGGTGACGTTCATACCACCACCAGCACAGTTGATAGATGTCTTACTAAGAATATCAGTTGATGACTGGTTCTCGTCTATGATCCATGAGCCTTGTGTGTCAAATGTTTCATAGATTCCATATTCTTCATCGAAGGAACCATCCCAGAAAGCAAAGCTTTGTGTTTCCATCACGCCTGTCCAACCAGAGAGGAGTCCAGACTGATCCAAGTCGGATATTGAAACTACAAAGTTAGGGTCTACTTCTATTCCACTGATGAGTTCGAACCTTGATTGAAGTAACGGTAAAAGGATAACAGACCTGTTGATATTGCAATCAATCCTGATATCACTTCGAACAAGGGATGCAATGATACCTTCTTCATAGAGTCCCACAATACCGAATCCCATTCCTTCGGTGTACATTGCTGCAAAGGTAGGTGTTCGGACAATATCATCGGTGATGCTTGAGTTAACAACTCCGAATGAGTCGCTGTACTTTGTAACCACACTACTAAGCACGAAGGAGAGGTCCATATCTGCATCTGTGGAGATATCCACAGTTCCATCGAAGAAGAAGACTGAGTTGACTGAGGCATCGCTACCGAGGCATTTCTGTGATACCACAATGGAAGAATCAGTCCAAGAAACGATAGAGGTCTGGGTACGTGTAAACGAATGAGTCTCATTCTCAAGAAGGATAGACCCAGTTCCCCACGATAGTAGGTTCTCACCAAGTGTAAGTGTGGTCGTACCAACAGAGGTCCTGTACTCAATATCTACTTGGACCCTCTGGTCGAGAGGGATCTCATTTGGCGAGAATACTACAGAATCTACAGATAGCGTTCTATTATTACCATCAGAGATCATCTGGAATGCAATACTGACAATGTATTCAGGTACATTAGAGATATCATAGACTACTACTCCTGTGTCAAGAGTATAGGAGTAGTTCCCTGAGTTTGTGATCAGCAGGATATCCGAGGTCGTCATATTATTGAATACAGAATCAACATGAAGGAAGGGATAGAGAACAGGGTCAATTCCAATATCTTCAATGGTAGTGAGGGTTTCTGTCATGCTGTCTGTGGTCATTGACAGATACTCATCGTTCATATCTACACTAAGGTCCCCATCAATTGAGTAGGGGAGATTATGAGCCATGGTGATTGCTCTGTCTGAGTCAATAGCCAGTTCAAACCAATCTAGGTCCCATACTACATCTTCCGCTCCAGATACTGTGTACTGTATCGAGCCAACATCCCTCAGAGTAACTCGTTCACCGTGTTCATTAAAAATAGTAGTAGGAGCTAGGGTAATTGTCTGACTTACACCAGTCCCATCCGTTCCTGAGAAGAGTTGCACTTCATAGAGGTTGGCTGTGCTGACGCTTACCTTATGCATTGTCTCAAGGATAAGACTGGACTCGTGGACAGTGTTAGTGTTGATCAAGACTGAACTTGTTCCTAAAGAGTGACTGATAGACAGAATGTCATCGGAAACAGTGAAGCTGGCATCACCTGCGATATTATCATCAGTGAGGAAGTTCTCCACAAACACTTGATTCTCACCAAGGACCGAAGGAGCCTCTGAAGTTGACAACCAGAACAGCTCAAATCCTGCTCCAAAAGAATTGGGAGAAGCAACGAACGTCAGATCAGTATGCATACCCATTGGAAGTGGAAGGATGTTCACCCCATGTTCTAATTCACCAATATATCCAACAGTACTGTTCACTGAAACGGATACATCATCTCCAAAGAAACTGATGATGAGATAGTTAGCCTTTGAGCCATCAATATCTACATCACCCAGAGTCATTGAAAAGAGGCTTGAATTCCCAGCACTCGATCCATTGACATAGACCGAAGCTCCACTGGACCAATCAGTAGTCGCATTCATTGCAGTCGTCTGTATGCTGTTTGAGAATGAGTTGGCATAATGCCCATCATGCTGAAGATCCATATCAGGAGTAGCAGCCTGTGCTATTCGTTCAACTACATCAGGTGTGTTCACATCAACAAGGAGTCCACTGAACTCAGAACCATAGACCTGAGGAGAAGAACCTTGAACAGAGAGAGAACTACCGAGGAGAACTTGCCTCCAATCTCCGATTATCCCTGTAAGGACATAATTGAGCTTTGCAAGGGTACCCCAGTAACTATCTTCATTGACAAGGTCCATATCGATCATGGTGAAGAGGCCTGCGCCCACACGGACCGTTGCCTCACCAAACCGCCCTGATAGGTCTGTGGAATAAGTGCGATAAGTAGACACCTTGGTAAGGTCAATGGCATACAGGGACCTAGAACGTTCAAGACCAAGGCTGTTACTCATGGTGAATGATTCTCTAGCTTGCTCCCACGCTGAAGTGACAATGTCAAGACCTGTGACTGCAAAGATTCCTGCTCCGATGTGAGGAGTTCCTTGATACTGTGATTGGATTGTTCTGAATAGGTCAGGGCGGTGTTCCTGTTCCCACTCCATGAGATTGTCCATGTCAAGCAGCATAATATTCTGAGAACCATCGTTATCTTCTCTGTCTATAATGGAGATGAAATGCTCTCCAGCAAGCTGGGGTTCTAATACTGTAAGATAACAGATGTAGTTTGCATCAAATCGTCCGTTGTTGGATATGTCTCCAACATGCTGCATGAATAAGCGAGCATCCCAGTCAAAGATGGTTGCAGACATTCCTAGACCGGTCTGGGGATCCCGAAACTGGTCCACTGCAATTCGCTCAAGAAGTGGTACATTATCAAAGTTGATATCAAAGGACTGGTAGTTACTTCGAGTTCCATTAACGTCTTCAATAGCTATAGAAAACATATAGGTCATTGAACCACCAGATAGTGGCTGTGTGCCTTCCAATGTGATACTTGAGAGTTGGGTTCCTCCAAGTTCCATGACATAGGCATTTGCTGTAGAACCTTGATATGTTTCCTCATCTTGATACACAAAATCAATGTTAGTGTAGCTCAGTAGTCCAGCCTGAGTTAGTCTTTGTGTTCCAGTACTTGAAAGCTCCGAGTAGTATAGGTGTTCATAGGTTGATAGACTCTCACTGCCAGTCTGAGTGTATTCAAATGGTAGAGCTCCTGCGGATACAATCTGGTTCCCTGCACGAAGCCAGCTCTGAATCATAGGATAGCCGTCATTACCAATATTGAAAACCTCAGCTGGAATAGTATCAGTTGCAAGGACCAAGACCCCTGACTTAGATCCATAGATTATTTCTAATAGACCTCCACTATCAATGATTGAAACTTCTGACTGGCCACTGATGAGTAGCCCGTTAGCAACCAAGTCTTGAGGAATTACATCACCATAGATCCATACAGGAGTGTTCTGTTGTGAGGTGTCTGGAATCTCGCTATAGATCTGTGTCTGTCTCACGTGATACTCCTCAAACCTTACATGGGTGGAGTTAGTGGTTGTGTTGAAGGATGTACAGGCAATCCAAGACCTTGGTAGACGGTCCTCAGGATATGATGTGAAATATGCATCAAGGTAGTTCTGTCCATTTCCAACCAATGCTTCTACTGTTGTATCAATTCCACTCTCGAATCTTGTTCCTGTCTTCTGCCATCCGATGATTGTGCCCTTGATAGCGTCATGGAGCCCCAAATATACATAGGAGTCTTCAAGAGCACTATTGCCAACTTCCGTCTGACCACAAATGAGGCCAGATGCTTCTTGTTCAAGAGCATTTGAGCATAACCACAATGAGCCACGTAGTGCCTGACTGGGGATAGTAATCTTGAGAGTATCAGAAGCTGAGAGGTGTAGTTCCCTATCCAATGGGACCTCAACAATTCCCTCCTTTGTTATTTTAGCACTACCACGCAATATTTCTCCATTAGCCTCTACTCTTACTTCAAATGGGACTGTGGAATAGAGCTCATTAAGATTAGTAAGGAAGAACTGTATGCGGTCAAGGTTGATATCGATATCAACTGTGATTTCTTGCTTGATTGTTTGGTCTCCAAAAGCAATGTTGTTGACCATTGATTCATGATTTCCTAAAGTATACCACTCACTCGCTCCAACTCCCACAAATCTCCACTCCCCTAATTGATAAGGGGGATAAGGCCAATCATCACACAGAATGGTTGAACCCATATTTTGAAGAGCATAAGTGTGAAGTACCGTTTCCTTAACATCCACGTTCAAACTTGCGTCAGCAATCATTAGTGATAACCATGACTCCGTATAAGTTTCGTAAGGGTTTGTTATTCCTAAAGGTTCAAATGAATCTACAGATAATTCATCAAGATTATCTCCAATATCGGTTTCAAGTCCAATATACCAATGAAGCCAAGCTACGACATGGTCCCATGCAATATCGGTAACATAAGGACCTGGATCAAGAATCAGTATAGCAATCATACGGTCAATGAAAGACCTGTCAACACTTGATAGGGCTAAGTTAGCAATTCTGTGGGCTAGACTCTCAGCTTTAACTAGATTAAATGCAGCTTCACGAACCACATCTCGGTCTATTGAGGTTGTGAGAAGCGAAGCAAGATTACTTCCGGGGCAAATCAATTCAAGCTTTCTTCTCAGTAGGGCTTTCGTTGGTTCTCTATATCTACTGTCTATTTCGTATTTTTTCATATAATAATCGGTCTGAAGAAACTCCTTCGCATATGTAGCTAGTGCGGTTGGGAGGTCTATAAGTTCGGGATAAATACCGAAACATGAAGACACAATTGATAAAGTATTGGAGCCCTCCTTATGTGTGAGTCCTGTGACTATTCGGGTTGAGTAGGTATCTCTAAGGGAGTCAGATGTCAATCTATCTCCACTGAGACCTTTGTGTGGAGTCATTGTATCCTTACGATATTTAGCAAACATTGAGAAGTCGTAAATACCCTCAATGATGTCTTTCCCTGTGCTATCATCTACTACAAGAACAATTACACTAGCATCAGTAGAATCAATAGGGTCTTGTAGGGAAGCCTTTCGTGGGTTCTCAAGAGATTTAACTATCAGTTTTCTACCCTTAGTATCACGCCAGACAGAACCACCAGAGTAATCACCAGATACCACTTTCATTTCTCTCAAATAATCCCATACAAGGTAATTAACTGAAACTGCCTGGGCGAGAGCCCCCTTTACCCATGCAGCATGTCTAACATCTAAGTTGTTAGAACTCGCTCCAATATTGCCATGAGTTAGTGAGGAACATATTTGATAAGCAAAATTTGGACCCAAGTTAATCGAGAAACCATGTGTTGTACTAACAATTCTACTGACGAATGTTTTCGTTTCTATGTATTTCTGCCACTCAGGACTACTCCGGTCGTATCCTGACAGTTTATTATTCCTAACCGAATATTGGTCTGGAATTGTAATCAATTTCGCTAGTTCGGAGCTTGATTCAGTAACCTTATCTTGTAACTTTGCAACTTGATTAGCAAGTATTCCATAACTCGCATCATTTGGGTCAGTATTTGCTAGTTTGTTTGCAGCAACGTCTAGATCTTCAACAATTTTCTGATATTTCCTTACACTATCTAATAGATGATTACCATCGCTCAATTTTACATCTTTCATCTTACTTTGAGCAAGATCAATAATCTCATCCATCTTCTTCGATGCTCCAAAAATAGTCACCCCCTTTCCATTAACTACATCAGACAACTCACCAAAATAAACGGTCTGTCTTCCACTATTTCCCTCAGTGGTAACATGAATATATCGCTCGCCATCATGTCTGATATACTCTATTCTAATAGTTTCATCAGCTTTTTTGCCAAAAATATCAGCAATATCCCCGTATCGATTTCCCGCGCTCCAAGATAACAGACTAGTTGTATCGTATGCTTTACTTTCCACTCTGCTGAATGACTTTCGGTCTCTAACACCATCACCAGTTATTACTGGTTTTACATCATAAGTTTTTATATTGTCAATTCTATATACCTTCGTTCTGCTAGAACCCCATAGCTTGCTGTCTAGCATAATTATCTCATCAATGAGTGGTTGAGGATTATCAAAAATGCTGTTAAAGTCACCAACTTCTCTTCCACATCTATTAGCGGTCACTGGATCTAGGAGAACCGGAGACTGTCTTGGATTGTGTGTACGGATTATGGATGGACTATATGGTGCTGATCTACTTAGCAAGAGTCGCAGAGTTGTCCAGTGTGAAGTTTTTGCATCGAATTTCCACGTCCTTAAATTCCCGTCAACTTCTATTTCTAATGATTTTTTCAGATCGAATTTCATATTAGCTACAAAACCAGCCAGTATCCTCTCTAGACTGTTATATTTAATAACTTCAGTAATGGTTTCAACTTGTTTCCCGATGGTGTCAATCAGTACAAGACTGGATGGACTATCAGTTGCCAAGTTATGTAAGACTTTAGAATCCACAACAACTCGAAAGATATAGCCGGATTCATCCTTCTTCTGTTTCCACGCATCTGAGATTTTCAGGAGACCCTTTGACTCTTTGATTAACTTGGCAATCGAGTCTGGAACTACTGCATTCGTCTTGTCCGTATCCTTACTTTCCACCTTGGTTCCAAGAATTTCATCATATCTAGGATCAATGCCCCAGACCCGCTCTATCTTACCATTTTTTATTTCTAATACACAGGTTGGAGCCTGAAAGCCATCCTTATTGTCTAATAATTCTTTGAAACAATGCATTGTCTTTCCGTCTACCCCAGCCACCAGACCCGCAACAACCCCTGAATACCCAACAGCTTGATGCTGGCCTGTTGTTATGATAACGGTGTGTTGCTTTCCATCATCAAGCTCAGTTAGCTCATTTGATACAGTGCTTAAGGTTAAGCCTTGGATTGTAGGTAGTATATAATTGAGGTACTCTATTGGGTCAACACCGAATAGGTTCTGGAAAATATTCTGTGCGTATCTATCAAATCCCTTGCCATCTATAGAAAGAAATTTCTTTCGTACTCCTTCGAAATCTCGGTATCTAGCTGAAAGAAGAAGGTAACCAAGATCGGTAGCTTTAGAACCTAAATCCGCAACATCGACATTGTTACTGATACACCATTGTGCCACCTCATATTTAGCTATATATTCAAGAATGTTGTAATCACTTCTTTGAACAATGTCACTATCGCCAGGAGTCATCTTTCTAAGAATCTCCATCAGTTCAGTGTTGTCAATCAATTCGTCAGAAGTCCAATCCACTCCCTCATAGCTACCGATAATTCTCAACTCGTTAAGACTATCCATTTCCTCTCTTTTCAATTGAGAAAGGTGTGCCAGCTCCTTGAGTATCATTGCCCTCTTAATCACACCTTCCTTTCCAGAATTATCCAAATCAATGAAAGCCTCGTCTGATAAGTGAGCACCTAGGACACCACCTAAGTCACTGGTGAATGATTCAGGTGTAATATGTACTAACCTAATACTATCATCTTCTTGCTTAAATGCAATTGTCATTGTTCGAGCAGGTTTTCCAAGAAAGTGACCTGCAGTAGTCAGTGCAGCTCCTGCTAGTGAAGCTCCCCCTATACCATATCTTCCAATCACATAATCGATCATACCAGACAATTTCGATATATCAAAATCACCAGTTATGAAACTCCTAAATGCCTGCTGGCTCAGCTCTGAAATTTGAATAAGAACTCCATCAACTATGACGTTCCGCATATTTGAAACACGGGCATTCAAAGTGTTCTGAAAAACCTGCTCAAAAGAAAAGCTGTTAGTAACGATATCATATCCAGAGATTGATGAAACCGTGATGAGTGCTCCCGAAATGATTGGTGTCCTCAAAAGATGGGGGAATGCAACAAATCCATCCAATGAAAAACTAGGAATTGTTGGTGTGAAGCTGGGTGCGAAATTGTTCACTCTTGAAGGTTCAAAATCAGTAGAATCTTCGTCTTCCAGAGTTGAAGTCCCATTAGAATACGTATTCACATACTGAGTCCCTATAGTCCTCATATCAAATGGTTTCTGACGAGGACTTGTCAGATACGAACTCACCATTCCTGCTACCTGAGAGATTAATGCGTTGTCCATGTATAGTGACTGACCATAGAAGCAGAGTATCGCAAGAGCAGCTATGAAGAACTTACTCCACTTATCATCTACCGAAGCATAGACAACACCCAACAAGAGAAGAGGGACAAAGACAAATAGAGAGTTAATAATGTCAGGAGTTCGGACACCATCATCTTGAGCGCTATAGGACTCCCAGAACTCATCGGTCAACACAAGATGTGTTGGAACCGTTCTCTGATCTTTCCAGAGTGAGATTCCAGTTTCACCATACGACTCACCAAACTCAGGTTCGAATGTAACGATAGGACTTGAAACAGCTTCCAATAGTTCTGAGAACTGTCCAAGGGACTCCTTCCGAGATAGAGATGCAATATTATAATCAACAGACTCCTGCCATTCCTTACTCATAGATTCTGTCTGGATAATTGAATCTGCCAGTTTGTACGCTGCTGAATCTCCCTGAAATACTCGGTCCAAACATCCCAAAGTGTCAAGTGCTGAGAGAGCATTTGTTGTGGCTTCAAGTGAAACCTGTCCATCCTCACCCATGAACATCTTGGACTCTTCATCATAGTACTGTAAGGTTTCATCTACAAACTCATTTACATCAAAGAGAAGCGGCATGATAGTCGGACCCACGACTTCATCACCTAACATCATCTCGAAACTATCGATCAAGTCAAGTTTTCGAGAATATGACTCTCTACTGAACCCTCCTGCATATTCGTTATATGATGTAAGAAGCGATTCACCCCAGACAAGATAGGGTTCAGGAAGGTCAAAGTCTGCAACATTGACATTGGGCGCAAGTACATACTTGAGGCTGAGAGGAGTGATGCCAAGCTCTGCAAGACTATTGATTACTGTCCCATCATTGGCTACCGCACCATCGATTGCCTTAGCTGCTCTAAGCAACCAGTACTTGAACTCGAAATCACCTTCCGTGGCCCAACGGTTGATCTCAAGTCCATACTTGCTGATACCATCACCTGATGAATTCAGGTACGAACGGACTCCATTGAGTGAGACCGCATCCAGACGCCCAAGTAGACTAAGTGTTTCAAGTACAAGTGCGGTTGTCTTCGGATCTGGCTCAAAGTTATCATTATCAGGATGGACAAACCCATACCTGTAGGGACTCTGCATACCTGCATATCGTTCCGTGATTGAATCGAGTGCGCCTCTCAGAGCGTTCGACCATGTCAATGGATCAGTTTCATACATGAGAAGTTCCACTGCATCCAGAGTTGATTCCAGCGTAGAACCATACCCCGGCATATCTCCAAATCCGGGGTTAGTGGAATCATAACATCGATAGATATAATCAGCTAGCGCTACTGGTTCCTGAATCTGTTCATTAGCTGCTGCTGTTACAGTCAAGCCAAGAAACAGTGTCATCATAATCGCTAAGATTGCAATAGTATTCACAAATCGTTTGGGCCTAAATTTCACTACACTCTCTCCTAAGTGTTTGAATAAAAGAAGAACAGAAAACTAAGAGATGGTGCTCACGCTGACTCACACTAAACGTGCAACCAGCTACAAGCTCCTCGAAACGCATCCTGTACCTTCTCCCTTCTTATACAGGATTCTCCCATTTTGCCAAGCAGCAAGCCCTCAAATCACCTAAAATATGTTCCGAGTGTGATAGCATATCGCAGGTATTCTTTGAAGATATTATATACTAATAATTGTTATTAGTTATTTGATAAGAAAAAAGGAGTGGTGGGCGGACCCTACGTGGGAGTAGTCTGTGGGTACAGGATATATCCCATTGCCAAGGGCACGTCCACCACCTGATTTTCTATATTTAGTACAGTGTATAATGTAACATCTGATCTAAAAAGATGGGAGGGAGCAGTCGTGGGTGTAGAGTGTATTGCCTTCCGAGTATATAATACACGTCGAGAAAATCAGCGAAAATGTGAACCTCGCCAGAAGGGTTCTGGGTTGAATTGAATCCATCTGTATGTGTGCAGTGAAATACTAGTTGTTCCTGAAAATTCTTCATCAATGGTCCATGTAATATTAGGGTAATACATGATTTGCCTACCTTAACATTTGGTCACATCTCTGTTTTTCACGTGTTCTGTATATGAAACACAAATAGCCATGATAAACTTAGAGTCATATAGGGGCACACCCCTCATAATTATCAGCACCTGACCCTCACCACCCATCAGAGGCGGGGTGCTTATAACTTCAGTAATCCCTCAATGAGTATGGTCCTTCCAAGAAATGTCGAGGTCGACCCCAGTATTCCAGACCTCAAGTCAGGTAGAGTGAAACGCCCAGAGGAGATCACCATCACCACACAGGTAAGCGGTCTCTTCGGTCCCATGACCAACACAACAATCTGGTTGACCCAGTACAATCATGAGAACGAGGACTATCGCGAGGATATCGTCTTCAAGGAGGGCTGGCTCGTCACAGGGAGGAAGAAGGAGCGGGTCATGCCTTGGGATGTGGCTGGTTCCCACATCAAGACCATCAGTCTTGTGGGTGGAGTCCTCTTCAAGCGGAAGAAATACACCATGCATAGGCTCTATGGAAGTCGCAACTCCTATGTCGATATGATCTATGAAGTGAGCGCTGAGGACTCGAAGGGGGAAGACCATGCAGTTCTCCTAGCTAGCGAAAGTGATGCCAGCCTGTGGCGTGTGCTCATGAGGGCACTGCATCGGATAGAGCTTGGCGTTACTGAGGTCGAACAGTTGAAGGTGAAGACAGCAAGGAACAGACACCATCCAACCTTCAGCCTTGCAAAAACTATCGATCTGGCGCGGAAGAATAGTCTTCGGCTGAGGTTCAATCTGTTCACGGCCATCGAGGATATATCACGGGGTAAGATAATCCGTACACTCTTTGATTCACTGGAGAAAAATGATATGGATACTGTGAAGGAGTGGACCAAGATCGTCTGGGACACCATATCTGATACTGAGTGCCCGAAGGTTTGGAAATGAGCTAATTGGGCCGATACTCAGCTATCACGTGGTCAATCATTTCATCTAAATGGTAGAGAGCACCAAAGGTACATGGAATGATCATAGCAATTGAAACTAGTGGGATATCAAAGAAAGTGAATATGTCTAAAGGGGAGAAAATGCTAGAACCAACTAAGATACCGAGAAATCCTACGACAATGAATGATATGACTACCAATGGTAGTAAGATGCGAGAGGTACCTGAGAAGTTCTGTGCATAGATAACACCAAGGAGAACCATTGCAATCCCCATTGTGATGGTTCCTATGCTAAGTAGCAGGAAGAATAGGTCTAGAGCTATAAATAAAACAGAACCAAGTTCAAACAGTTTATGTTCCTCTCCATACACCAGAGATATTATGATTGTACAGGTCCAAGTAATCTCTGTGAGTAGCACCATTAACGCGGCCATTGATCCAAGTGAGCTTCGATATTGCCTGTGTATGTTGATAAGAAGATAGTAAAAGACAACACTCCACAATATTACAACTACAATATAATCGAAAGCATTACCACCAAGAAAAGGAACGTAATATTCAAGACTAGAAATCCAATAAACTCTGGGCTCAGAGAAGTAGGGGTCAATTCCGAAAAGTCCTACAATAATACCTAGACAATAAGCTGAAAGACTCCAAAATCTTGGAGGGAGTTCAACTTCTCTGACTTGTTCACTCATACTCTCATTTCCTCTCCTCTTCAGACTCAACTAGATTTTCATTAATCCTGCTTTTCTTTCTTTGGACTTCCGATATTGGTTAGAGCTCTAAGGTTGGGGAGTGATATGCTCATCTCCGTTTCATTACCACGAGTCCCACTACTACTACACCTGCCACTCCTGCTCCTCCTATCAGATAGAGAGTTGTCGGAGGTGAAGCTGGGTCCATCTGTGTAGTGTACGACTTGGTATCAGAAACTGCCAGATTACCCAGACCATCCCAAGCAAAGATCTTGTACCCAACTATAGTATCTGCCGCTTGATCAGGAATCGTTCCATTCCACTGAGCACCTGATTCGCTCATTGTCACGTTGGTCCATGTATAACTATCAACGGAATATGAGAGGACAACCTCAAGGATTCCACTGATGTCTGACACTTCCGCAGATACCTCTACGGATTCCCCTGCTAATCCAGACACTTGTGCAAGAACGATACTGGGGCCAGACGCAGATTCCACTGTCACGGTCACACTATCGCTAACACTCATCCGAGAGCCAAAGTGGGTTGTCAATTCGAACTCATGTACACCGGCAACAAGGTCATCAAGGTCAAAGGTCAGGATTGAGCCATCCCACGAATCTGACTCTTCAATTTCACCATCAATCGTCAGTACAAAGGACTCTGGTAGCGTACCATTGGATGACCATGAGATAGTCTCAGTCGTTCCAATCTCCACGACAAGGTTTGCGGGATGAGTGATAACTGACTCAGTAAACATCTTTGGATAGTGGTCGACACCACCTTGATTCCCTGATACAGTATACGTACCTTCTCCATCATAGTCCGACCAGTAGTTACCTATACTAATCCCATCATCCCAGAAGTTAGCAGCGATAACCTCCACTGCCTGCCATTCGTCCTGATTGAATCCAATAAAGTTACCATAGAGAGTAGAGTTATGTCCATCAACTGAGATACCCGAACCACTGTTTCGAAATACACTGTTACCGGTCACAGTACAGTTATCCCCCAGAATGAGAATACTACCAGTTCCATCCTTGATCACATTGTCTTCGAGTCTGAGAAGTGGAGTATCATAGGCACGAATACCTGTATTACTTCCCACAATCACATTTGCTGTGGCAATACCCCCAAAAACCTCTACGTATCTAATCCCCAATGGACAATCTGTCAGTATATTCTCAGCAATGGTTGCATTCACAACTTGTTGGATGAAAATCCCGTTGGCAGATGGACTCCCTTGATGACCGTCAATACTATTATTGAAAATAATTGCATGATCTGCCATAAAACGAATCCGGATACCATCAGCGTTCGTATCTTCTAGGATTAGGACATTGTGAGTGATTCGTATATGGGGACTATTTGTAGACATCCCACCAAACAATCTATTGCCTGTTACATTTGAGTTGTACGAATATTCATGCATAAAGCATGTCCCTGATGATATCACAGTACAATTCTCGATTCTACTGTTATTCGCATTGAAGAGCCAGACTGCGGGGATGGCTAATGAACCAGTGTAATGAAAGTACGAATCCCTGACAACAAAGTGCGAATTTGTATTGCTTATACTCAGACATTGATCATCTAAGGTGATGTTGATACCCGATATAACATAGGGTTCCTGAGCAGTTCCAGCTCCAGGCCAAGCCTGAAGACCAGTTTCATCAGTTATGAAGAGCTGCCCATGCGGAGTCAACTCTGTAAGGGTACTCAGTTCAGGAACTTGTTCAAGTGTTACATCTACTGGTGTGTTGTTTCCAACAGAAATTGTCAGAAGCAACAGCACTATTCCAATCATTACAAAATATCTTCCTTTCATTACTATTTCACTCCCACACCACACCTATTCCCTAGATGTGACGGTATTTCTCTTTTTCCTCCAAATAATTCTCCACACAGTATTTCTAGTTCTGTAAATTTCATTCTTCAACTATCTTCCGTTTCTGTTGTCATGCTTCCACCCCTGTTCCAAAGTTCTTGCAGTCACAGAGACCTCCTTGCACGCTACAGGCTTCAGTCCAAACCAAGGGAGTGTTTGGTCCCTTGTCGAATGAGATACCAACCAGCCGGTCACATACAGGAGGGCGTTTGTCAATACCTGCAATATAGACCTCTGGAACGATGTGTAGAGTGTAGTCAGAGCTCTCGGGTGACAGAGAACTCCAACATGATGCAGCATCTAGAATGAGCGGGCGTAGAGGGTTGACAACGACACAAACACCGTTCACACGACAGGCCCAGTCCTTTAGTAGGGCCAAACCCTCTCTCTGTCTTTCTGACTCCTTCCCCAGCCTGTAGAGGTCTTCAACGATGATGAATTGGACTCCTTCCTCAGTTGCAAGAGAAAGACCCTCAGTGACGTCAAGCGGAGTTTCTGAAACTACTATATTGTCGATGGCCGTGTCAGCGTTCAGACCGAACCTGTTCGCTACTTCCCTCAACATATCAGATGGGAACCTCTCATATTCGAACCACATGACTCGGGATCTGAGACCCCCCTTCGATTCTGAGAGCTGGGCGATGACAGACAGCTGTATGGCTAGGACCAGACCACTTCCATGCAGACCTACGAGCGAGCCACGACTGATACCTCCAAGGAGGGCTGCATCCAGATCAGTGAGTCCTGTCGACAACGACATCTCAATACTCATCCTACCTTCCCTCCTTTCAGACCAATCATTACAAAATATCTTCCTTTCATTACAACTACCTTCCAATGTCACTCATGTTCCTCGCCATCTCTATCCAGAAGTCATGATGCTTGTCCCTCTCACAGGGCACGCCTATCTCACGTATTACGTACTGTATATTGCCACACAGGTGTTTCCCCACTAATCCCCTACCGTACATGTGTTTCAACAGACCCAAGACCCGCGAATCCCCCCTGAATATCAATTCGTATATCGCACGGTCTGCATGCCTGCCAAGACTCACCCTGAGCAGATTCTGTAACAGGATGTGCATCTCGGATGACACATGGGTCCAGAGGAGGTTGTTCAGGGGGAGAATCTTTCCCTTTCCCTTCCATGTGATCTTCTTGCCCATGTCCTTGGCCAGCCTTTTGAACGCCCTCTTACCTTCACTCAGAGTGTTCCCCCACGTATGGTCAGAGTGGGTGGTGAAGATCCTGAAGCCATAGTAGGTCGTGAAGACCTCTGCAAGTGTTGGTTCGGACGAGAGTTCCTTGACCTCTGCCCTCCTTGTGTCCCTTATCCCTTTCACATAACCTTCGAAGGGGGTCCCTCTCAACTCTTGGGTGTCGATGAAGAACGTGTTCCGTTTCTCTATCTGCTCCTCCATCCTCTTCAGTACAACCTTCAGGGCCTTGTCTCGAATGACACCGAGGAACTCACCCTTGAATCTTCCCAGCTCCTTCAGTAGATTCACATCAAGACCCAGCACTGGAGCCAGACCAAGTACGTGAAAGAGAGCGTCCCGTGTTTTCCCAGCCATCCCTGTGGCACCCTCACTCCTCCGGAAGACCATGATCGACTTTGGTATTGGGGTCGAACTGGCGCACTCACGGAGGGCAAGGAGTGTGTCCTTCCATCCCTGAGAGTCTATCATCCACTCTATATACTCCTCAAGCAGCGGATAGTTACGGTGATCTATCAGTGTGGGTAGATGCTCTCTCACACGTTCGGTGATATACGACCCGATGAGGTCTGGATCGTGTTCGTTTGCCCTATAGAGATAGATTCTCCTCATCTGTGGGTCGGCAGTGGCCTTGGCCAGATTGTACCATGTGTCGGTCAAGACATCGCTCACTATGCTCCATCCTCCACACTGGCAGCTTCTGTACTGGAGTGAAGCAAGCTGTCGAGGTAATCCCTAATCACTGGCTCAATCGCTCTCTTCTTCTGTCTGTCTTCAAAGATACCACCCCAGCCAATGTGGGTTTCCATATCAAACTCAGGCAGATCTACATTGTCCTTCAGGGTGAGTTTTCGTTTTCCATTATTGATCGGTCTCACAAAGAACCTGTGTGTAGGCATATGTCCTATGAGGGCGTCGCCAACTGGAGCGTTCCTGTTGCCACCCCACGACGAGAACTGGTGATAGACCTGATTGGTATAGACGATGACACAATCGAGCATCAGTGCTACTCCACAGAGTGTTTCAAATATCCTAAGCAGTTCATTGGATAACCATCTATGATTCTCTAATCCTTCAATATCAAGTCTGAAGAACTTTCCAAGGTTGTCTATCACGACCAGAGAGATGTCCTGCTCAACAACTAGATGAGGGAGGTCCTTTATGTGGTCGACCAGTTGATCTCTGTTCAGGATTGTAAGGACTTTGATGCGTTCAAGGGTACTATCTGGATCCAGCCCCCATCTCAGGGCATTGGCTCTGATGGTTCGAGGGCTGAATGATGACTCTGTGTCCAGCCAGAGGACATTTTCATTCAATCCCTTCCGTTCCTCAGGCAGAAGGTTCCTAACCGCAAGATGATGACACCATAGAGACTTGGAGCTCCTTGAAGGGCCATAGAACTCCACCACCGACCCAGTCTTGAAACCACCTCTTAGACCATCGTCCATCCTTGTGAGTCCAGTGGTGAGTTTCCTCCTCCGGAGTAGTTCATCCTCCCTCACTGTACCGCTATCGACTAACCCTATTCCGAGTGTTTCTCGGGCCCTCTTCAGTATCTTCTGAGACGTATATTCTCCTAACTTGGTCCTATGGTTCAGTTCACGCACACTGAATAGTGCGAGTGATTCGACGCAAAGTATTCCAGCTGTTCTAAGTTTCTTGGCGACGGCAGGACCTACCCCTTCCAGTGTTTCTACTTCTGTAAATTTCATTCTTCAATTACCTCATCTAATTTCTGTTATCCGTGCTTTCTCAGTACGCTCTTTCGAGAACGCACATTCCCAAGACGCTCCACCTCGTACTTTCGTCTGAAGTGGTCATGGAAGTCCTGAGCCTTCTTCTTCCCGCAACCCCTGATACTATCCTTCAGTTCTGCAGGAGTAGCCTGAATGATCTCCTCGATGGTTCCAAAGACCTCCAGACCCCGTCGTGCAAGAACCTCGTTCCATCCAGGTACCGAAGCCAATGTCATCACCAGCAGGTCGTTCCCTGTCACACGAATCTTTGAGAGCTTGAGTACACGGACCTTCTCTTTCTTTGCAAGACCCTTGAGAAACCGTGCAAAGGCTTCATCATCATAGAACTCAAGGGGGATAACAATACCATCTGCTCCAACCAGACTTCGCTTGAACCACGTTCCAGCCTTCACGGACTGAAAGATGGAGTTTTTCAGTGGGTCATTCTTGATCTGCGTCTGGTCACCGATGATGGCAAGAACAGAAAGATGGGTATTCCGCGACATCTCAAAGAGTTGATTGTTCAATCGACCATCATTGATAGATTGGAACAGATCATCCACCGTCTTACGCTCGATGATGATTCCATTGACAATGTAATCACCCAGTGGAAGGGTCTGTGAAGAGAAGGTGAAATCTGGTAAGAACCCTCTCAGGATATCTATGTACTCACTTCGCTCCCGATTGTCATAGATGCAGGTGTTTCCCTCAGCCTCATTCAGAAGAACCTCAACTTCTAGTGAAATGACCCTCTCAATCTCAAGGTCTGGGACCATCTCCAAGGGAACCTTTTCACTTTCCACACCTAACTCCTCCAACTATTTCCGATAATTGTTTAGAGGTCAATAGTATAATACCAGTGAATAGCAATACGTTCACAATCAGGGAATACATCAGAGAATCAAAAGGTAGTCTTCCCTGAGAAAACATGGTTACCAGTGGAAGGAGGGACATTGTCAGGTCTGCCCAGATAAGTATGATTCCCCATATGCCATAGATTATCCTTTCCACTAGATAGTGTTCTTTTTTTTCTCTGAAGCGAAGTAGGCCGCGATCAGGATGTTTTACTTGAATTTCAGCCAATTCCCATGTTTCATAGTGAGATAGCACAGGTCTTACGGGTCGTGTTTCAAGAACTGAATATATCATGACTACAGGGATGACAGTAAAAATGAAGACGAGTCCAAGATTATGAAGTATGAACATCAGGGAGAACAAGGTCATGCCAATAAGTGAACGGTTTGGATCTCCGTTCATCTGCCTGAGATCGATTATGTGTTGTAACTGTGGCAGGAATATCATATCTGCTTGAATCCGCAATGACCCCTCTCTGTCCCCAGTGACCCAGACTTCACTCCCTACTGCAAAGGACACGGCTATCCTCTTTGGGAGCGTCACAAGAACCTCTCGATCATCAACCATGAGGGAGAATGACTTGATTTCTTGGCCGAAGAAACCTCTCTTTCTCTCGATATGTGTGATTTTTCCCTGTTGCAGTCTTGAACCATTATCACCCAGTTCGGCATTTACCGTTGTATTAGTATTCATTGTGTACTCGCCTCCGAAACTCAATATCTTGATCGTATGCTTTAATCTCCATCTTCGCAATTCGTATTTGCCCAATACCATCTAATAGAACAATACTAACACCATAGAACATGATGATTGGAACCAATGCCCCGCTCAATCGTAATGAAGCTATCAAGAATCCAATTGCAATATAGATGCATAGAAGTCCGATAAGACGGTTCATGAATTCACTGAGTATTGCGGGGTGTCCCTTCTTTGTGTGCTCCCATGTTACTATGACTAGTGAGGAAGTATAGAAAAATGCAGACACAGATATGGTGAGCATGAGCATGATGGTGCAAATATTTTGATAGACATTAACGAATGTCCCTGCTAAGAATGATTCATACCAATTGTTTGTAAGAAATGTAAAGTTCAGAAATGAGAGATATGACAGTGAAAAGAGAACTATTGCTCTTAAACAATCAGGGGCGTCTAGTATCTCTTTGGCTATATCTAGCAGTTCATAAACTGGGTCTCTATCGTTCTGTAGTGTTTCTTTCAATTTTGTTTCCATTACATCCAACTCTCCAGTGTGCTCTGTGATTTTCCAAACTCTCTCCAAATTCCAACCAGTTCCTGTGACTGATCAAGTGCCCTTGTACTCCCAAATACAGCATCCAATAACCGTTTCAACCTAGGAACTATGGGCGCTCTAAGTGAAAGGCTAACTCCCTTTGACGAGATGTACTCAGCTTCATCAAAGGTTTCACGGGCGATAAGATACTCTTCTCTCTCTGAGGGCGGGATACCCCGGTCCTTCAGGACTGAAGCAAGGTTTCCATGGCGTTGTAGCTCGGTGATTCCTTTTCGTGGTCCGAGACCCTTAACCCCCTTCTTGTGGAAATCACACCCACAGATGATAGCGAGATCTCTTAATTGCTCCAGAGTCAAGCCAGTTGAGGACTTGAGATTCTCAAGAGTTGTAGACTCCAACTTGCCCTTGGTCATCTGAAGACTCCGTGTCACATGAGGACTACCAAACAACAATACGTCTGCATCCGAAGAAACAACAGTCCCAACCTTTCCTTCTCTGCACAGGACCGCTGCAAGCATCTCAGCCTCTGAAGGTGCAGTGATGGCTGGAATACCGATAGCACTGCACAGGTCCTTTAGATGACAGGCTGCAAAATACATCTTCGTAGCAGGGCTCTGGTGCAGAACATCAGCTAGCTCCCGATCATGGACGTCCTGAGTGCGTGAGAACTCCTGATACAACTTTGAGGCGGTGGCAACAAGGTCGGGGTTCGGTCTTCTCTTCAACGCCTCTGGTGGTCCATCGAAAATGAAAACTGAAAGGATATCACGCTTCAGTGACGCACGGATTGTTCCAAGTGCTAGACGGATATGAGTAAGAGGAACCCTGTCATAGTTCTTGGTCTGAACAACACTCCCTCGCCTGCTCATGTAGTTAGGGGCATCAATGGCAATCACTGGGACCGAAAGCTCACTGACATCTATTGTTTGCCAGTGCATGAGGTCTTTCCAGTTCTTTACGCCCATTGTGTCCATTTTCCAGCGGTCTGCCTATGTTCCCATGTTCAAGGTCCCTGTAACAGAGAGAACCTCATGTTCAGGACTCAGTTGGCAAAACGAGAGAACCTGTATGTTCAATCATTTTCGAGTCCGTCACATCAAGGTCTACTCTGTCGTCAGGGTTAGATATGGGTGGGAGAAGAGGAAGCGCATCTTGGTGTATCATAAGATCAACCCCAAGCTTTTCAACAGGAACAGGTCGAACGCTAAATCCCACTCGTCTCTATCCCCTTCGGACCTCGCATCCTTCATTCGGTGTGCTTCGTTTGTCACGTCTTCCTCTCCTCCTTTCGGTGAGTTCCTGTTCCGCAGTGAATGGATCAAGTCCATCACAGGATACTCTAGGCAATGACGAAGAGATAGTTTAGTGATAGGGTGAAGACAGAAGTTCAACATGCACCCTCCTTGCCTGAAAAGGACTCCATACGGTCTTGTACGACGCCAAACCTAGTATTTGTTCCTTCTATTTCGTGGAAGGACCTACCAAAACCTAATTCGGTCTTTGTAAAGGTCCTAGTTTGCAGTATCTGAGCACTCTTTTGTTGAAATTCAGAAGTAGTTGTCGTACTCTGTTCTTGTCCCTTCAGTAACACTCTCTCTTCCTCAAGGGACCCACGGACTCCGACAGGACACGCTCTGGATTTTGTTGTTATAACTCATGTGATTTTTCTGGAGATCAAGAGAGAATTTTGACAGCTTTTTGCTTGTTTGATTTGCATCTAAACATACACCAACCTCTTTCTGAGTGCTAATTATTTCTCTTGAAATTTCTTCTTTCAAGAACTCGTGCTCCTCTTAGGGATTAGTGCTATGAGCTGGGCACTCAAGTGTGCAATATTCTAGATAGCTGGACATTTGCCTATATAACATCCACTAATTATCTGGCAAGGCGCATCTGAAAAGAAAAGGAAACTGCATTCTACTTGATAGAATTTGAAGATTCTCTTGTCCAGAGGCATATTGGTCATAATCAGGTGTTTATCTATAGGCGCGATTACTCGTTTCTTGAAGGAACGGCATCGCCCCTAAACTAGGACCTTCATCCAAATGTGATGTACGCAGATCTGAGTGGCGATAAAAAATGGTTTCACTAAGAAATGTAAATGATGAAACAGTTGTGGTGAAGTCTTCGCAATATTAGAAGGAAAAATATAATGATGAATAACCGTAGAGTTCTTTCTGTTGTGGTTTTAATTGGATTGCTAGTGATTCCATCTAGTACACTACCCGTCCAAGCAGACAGTGGGAACTATGAATTGATTGATGTAAACACTGCTCAAACTATGATCACGAGCGGTCAACACACGGACCTACTTATCTTAGATGTCCGTTCCAAGGTCGATTATGACATGAGCCATCTATATGATGCAGTTTCGCTGCCTTTTGAGCAGATAGAATCCAGAATTGATGAATTAAGTGGATTGGAGCAAACTGAGATTATAGTCTACTGCAAATCTGGATTAACTAGTCAAATGGCTGCTGAGATATTAGTCATACATGGATACACAAAAGTGAGCAGTATCGTTGGAGGAATTATATCATGGCTAGACGCCGGATATTCTATCTGGACAGCTTCTCACTACGTTTCAGTTGGACCGGGCAGCTCCATTAGTATGGAACCACTTCTTGCATACCTGACTACAGTATCCATACCTCCCACTCAGTCAAACTGCACAGTTCAGGGATTTAATGCAACAACTGACTTTGATAGTGTAATTATTGAACAGAACGAAACTTGTACGGTCGAGCTTGTGACAATTGAGATAAATGGCACGAATATCGAGTCCATAAGAATAACTAATCGTATTTGGGAATTCACTGAAACTGGCCAGAATATGAACAGGAGTATCGCATTCGTTTCGATCAAAGTCAATGTTTCAGGCGTGGAGATGCTTGTGTATAGATTGCAGTACTTGATAGACCATATTGATTACACTCTGCAATTAGACACAACACTCACTCCTCTTGACTCAGGTTCGTACAATAGGTCTATCACGCATGTTATATTTACGCCTGTTGAGAATCCAGACATAGTTTCGATAGAAGGAATCGAATTCCAAAACCCAAGTAAACTTTCGAAAATCTATTCGGACATAGCACATGTTGTTCATAAGATTGGACAGGATTACTGTCGTAGCGATGATGACTATCTCAGAACACTTGGCAGTAGATATAGGATTATTCGCCAAGAAATACAGGTCCTATCATTGCTCATAGAAACAGGTCTGTCAAATTATGACCATACCATTATGGAAAGTGTCGCAATCATCATAGACGCTTGTACATTGGGATGTTGGCTTAGCGCGTGGGGTAACTGTTATGGGTCTGTCGGAGAATTAACGATATATTGTATAGGGCTATTGTTTGTACTTTGCATTGGCTCTGGTCCCTTGTTCGGATTTTGTATTGAGGGAGGACTCGGGGTATGTGGTATTCTTGACCTTCTTCTCGCGGTTTACTGTGGCATATTTGCATACAATACTTGTTGCTCAGTCCAAAGTGGGTGCCCTATTCTAACCGTCTACAATGGCAATGAATATGTTTCAGAAGGTCTGCTGGACATTCATTCAGAAATGGACATCACTAGAACTTTTCACCTCAACATTATTCCTGTTTCTCTGGATAACAGATATTTGATGAGGCTGACAGAGCACCCTCAGACTAGATCGCATCTTGATCAAATCAGACTCTTTGCTCGAATCAGTGATGGTTGGATAGTTGAGCTCTCTCTAGTTTCTGCCATACATGTAACAGAGGGTAACGTATTGATGCAACTGAATAATAGCGACGATGTGCGGGTTGATGTACTCGGAGCCAACTTCAATGGTGGTACAAGTCAGTACATAGACTTGCAGTTCATGGTTCCAGAGGGTTTCACTGCTGTGCAGTTCATGATAGTACTCGAAGGGTACAATGTCGATGTCAAGGAATGAGCGACGATAAAGCCCAATAGCAGGAGCGGCCGAGATACGACTCTTGTTGCAGAACTCCTGCTATGGTGGGAGCGAATTCGCTCCCGCTACCATTTCTATTCGAAAGCAAAGTTGCAATTCCCATTATACAGAAAACCTATATCAAAAAAGATGATTTGCGGATGTGATACATTATGTCAAGCAGGTTAAGAATTCAGTTTCGTAATTTCATTCTCTCGTTCCATTCGAAAGATCTTGAAAATGGTGGGTGGTTCCGTCGATTAGGAAGACCAGTATTAGTAACTTATTTTGCAATCTATACATTCTACTATATAGTGACTCGAGTGATGTTAGTCCCAGCATATCAAATAGAAAACCTAATTCCGGTATACAATCTCATACAATTAATTCTAGGGATAATCTTACTCGCAACGATTTCTCGAGTCTATAATAGACCTGCTTTCTACGCACTCTCTTTCATTGGAGTGGCCGTAATAGTAGGCATATGGTGGTATATCGCTGTGGTATTCATGCAGTCCTAAGAGAACGCGATTATTACGGTGTCCAGTTTTGATTTCTTCTCTAGTCATTTCTAATTGAGATTATGCTTCTACAGAGCTTTGTATTGCTTGGTCAAATCGATGAAAATGAGCACAAGTAAGACACCAGTCAATAAGAACGGGACGACATATTTCATTGGAGACTGGATGAGATCACTCTGAGATAACAGATATACAAGAGAAACAAGAAAGATAGATGTGATTGTAGCACTTGCAATAAATCTCGGTCTTCGAGATCGTGAAGATTCTATTCCAAATACCTGAGGACGCCTATCTAACCTCCAAACGAGAAGGTAAAGTAACCCTAAGAAGAATAGTGAAATCAGAATCAAATCGGGTGCAGGTCCTGGTATCTGGAGTAACATTGTTGACTCATCCGCTCTCTTAATGTAGCATAGTGATATCAAATCATACAAGATTATTCGTGAATTAAAACATTTTGTCAGAACAGTTTGAAACTACTCGCGGATAATATGAGGTTCCGAATAACACCTTTGACGCAAAAGAATCATCTAAGCTTCATAGTCAGTTTTACGTTTTTACAGAGTCCTACAGTATAGGAATCGAGCACATTATTGTGCATCTCAACTGCGGGCATAATGGGGACTATAATAATTTGGGATTCACTCCTAGAGTCTGTAGAAGGGGATAGGCAGTTCCTTCCTCCAAGAGCGAGTATGATGTATACCCTCAACTCATCTCATAATAATCTGGCTCAATTCACCTCGAAAAACGTTATTTTTCTGCAAACTGAGGCCTAAGATGTGGTCGATTCCATATTCATTATCTTAGAAATCAGGAATAAAGGACAAAGAGGTCTATTTTAGCCTCCTAACAATATCAAATTCTTCATTTTCAGCCATCTTGGACTATGGTTCCCTATCACCTTGCAACCCAAGACCTAACTATATTCTTAGTATAATATTCTATGGAGCAGATGAAAGTATGGCATCTACGTCCAGTACGAATGTGACCACCAAGAGGGATGCAGACTCACAGGTACTATCACCCATACTAGAGAAGTTGGATGAGAAGTCCCTGAAAAAACTGGAGCCTTTCATTACAGAAATCGAGGAGCATATCCAGCAGACCGTTGCAAGTGTTACACATAAGAAACTGAGGCACAGATGTCGGGATGGTGTACTATCAGCAGCCATCTACGACACATTCCTGCTCTTCGAGAAACGTACTAAGGTGAGTGTCAGGTCGGAGTTCATTGCCGACTGCCTTGGAGTTCTTACGAGTGTCGTAAATCAGAACTGGCGAGTTCTCTTTGATATTAGAGTAAAGTTGGATAGAAATCGTATTGAGATTATCACTGGAAAGAGCGTAGACCTTGACGAACTCATATCTGAAGTGGTCCATTCAATACATGATGCTGTGGAAGAGAAGACACCAGAGCTCCTATCTTGGTTTACCAAGATCGAAGAAGAGGCAAAGGACATCCTGAAGTGTCTGAACAAGAGGAGGATAATAGAATATCCCCCAGAGATTGTTGCAGCCACAGCGGTCTATGGTGCAATTCAGAATAAAGGAAAGCCCATGGTCCAGTTGTCCCAGAGAGATTTGA
>SDBU01000262.1_pt1 | contig 75340 bp, 62 predicted proteins | sample 2277071 | NCBI WGS metagenome assembly SDBU01 (sample SAMN10397929, study PRJNA504765) | marine sediment metagenome | isolation source: marine sediment core GS08_GC12, 126 cmbsf | place: Arctic Ocean: Gakkel Ridge, Loki's castle | collected 2008 | reverse complement strand
CTCTGGGCGCTGGGGTGGAAAGGGCAGGGTTGTGGTACTTTTTTTAGCCTATAGCCTATAGCCTACAGCCAATAGCCTGTTTCTACTCATCACGCATTATGCTCTTGGACCTTGGATCTTGGATTACTAAACAGGGACGAGGGACTGTTTTTCAAAATAAAATCCCCGGGATCTCTCCCGGGGGAGTTTTTGAGTTGCTAATAGTTTGCTGGTTTTCGCTCTGTAGTTTTTGTTTGTTTTACACGTTGAACATTAAACTTTGAACGTTGAACGCTCTTTATCAGTACACCCTTCTCCACTCGCGGCTTCTGAATGTCAGGATCGAGTTGGTTCCGGGCATGTACTCGGGAAGATAGTTTTTCATGGCCGGTACCTGGTATATATCCGGTACCTGAACGAACTCGAACTCACCGGCGATGAGAGTTCCGGCCATCTGGATCTGTTTTTCAACCTCGAACTCACCCGCTGAGTAGAACATACCCGTAACCAGATCCCCCGGGCTCCCTTCGATATGGATCTCCGCTCCGGAGATAAACCCTATACTATTTGTGTCGCTCCCGCCCTTGAGGTAGTTACCGCTGTCGGGAACGAACTGTCCCTGTACTTCAACTTCTTCTGCAGCGATAACAACGGCTGCCTGTTCATCCTGGTTTGCCGGGGCCACAGGATTGCCGAATCCATCATCCACAAACGCTCCCTTGGAGACATAGGTTGTACTCTTGTCGATCTCAAACTCCTCATCCACATAGACCATCCCGATGAACGTAACAACGTTGGTACCGGAATTGTATGAAATGCCGTTCCCCAGGGCGTCAACACACGAAAAATCAGGAGTGCAGGTTTCGATCTCGATCTCCCCTGGATCACCCGAGCCGTCACCACCAGGGTCGTTAGCACAATCAAGCTTTGCCGGTTCACAGCCGGCAAGCCAGGCATTGTCCAGGACGACTCCCTTGGAGGTAATATTACCTGCGGGAACTGTGCTGGCATATGTAGCTGCGGCCGCGAATCCGTTCACGCCCCGAATGAGATCCTTGTAGATCGCCATGGCTCTATCAACTACGTCACTGATCCCTGAATAAGCCGGATCTGAAGAGACTCCTGGAAACTCGGCCTCAAGGCCGTCCAGAATGCCGGGCATGGCAAGATTGGGAACTTCGGAACCAACATTATCGGCGTAGTAGGGCGCACCGCTGGTAAAATTCCCGTCTACCTGGATATCGCTTACCGCACCATCCGCATTGCTTGTACCAATATGGGAAGTTCCCGTGAGCTTGAGATCAGCGCCTTTAACCCTGATCTTGGCATCAAGATCTGTAAAGGCAGGTATCATTGCTTGAAGAGCCGCATCTATACCACCATCCGTGTAATTATTGGTTATGGCCGCTGTTCCGCCGAATTCCATATAGCCCTGGGAGTACACAGATCCTGACACATTAACGTTCCCGTTGACCTTGCCGTTGAGACCGGTACCGGAGAAAATAGCATTGTTATAAGGGGAGTTGTCCTCTGCGTCCAGGTGGTATTCAAGAGCGGCAATGCCATTAGGTCCACTGGCATATGACATCAGGTAGACATCCATACTGTTGGATGAATATATGTAGAGCTCATATGTGGAGGCGCCCTGGGTGGTACCACCATTTGTGAAGGTCAGCTTCCTCACCTGGGAGGCGGAGTTACCATCAAGGTACATATCCATGGAGCGAACATTTACATCGAAAGCGGTTGAGCCGTTTACATACGCAGCAGTCACACTTCCTGCCGAGGACGGGAAGCTCAGGTTGGCCCACGGCCCACCGGCCGTGCCGTCAGATTCCATATCGGCCACCAGCGCCTTGAGACCACGTTCGAGGCCCGCTTCGGCCGTATAGAACACCTGGCTTGAAACCTTCTGGTTTGCCGCCATCTTGATCTCCACGATGGACGTATTAAGAACCAGCATTCCCAGGATGGTGAGTATTGTGATCAGGAAGAGGGCGGTTATGAGCGCCGCTCCCCTCTGGGATCCGGGATTTAGGAATGATCTATCTTCAGGAAACATGGCACTAACCTCCAGTTTTACTCGCTACTCTCTACTCTATTAAAGCAAGAAACGTTCCATCCACTGATGTCTATTCTATGCTGTTTTCGCCTCTTTGAGATATGAAGCATGAACTTTTTTCATAGTCTTTTTTACTTTTTTCATTTCAGCAAGTCTCATTACCAGCTAAACCTCGATCTTTAAGGTATTGGCCGAGTGTCGGTATCCTCATCAATCGCGAAGTTGGTGTGGCAACCTGAATCGACGTTCTCCACATCCACCTGAACCATATCGCCCGCAATCAAGGAGGGGTTAATCTCGGTAATAGTATGCGCGTATGAGAAAGAGCCACCTGTGAACGTTACAGAATCGGAGAACGACTTGCTGTTGGCCGACACAAATATTGACATCTTCCCGGAAGCATTAAGTGGTCCGGAGGTCTGGAGCTGTACCACGGTACCATCCACCTGGATGCCGTAATCGGGGCTACCAGGAGTCCATATGACGGTCGTTATCGTCGCAACCCTGTTGCAGATCTCGAGGGGCAGCATTGCCGTACTCCAGCTGTTTTCGGCATGATCGCTCACCCTGGCCTGGAATAAGTGGGGGCCGTTGGTGGAAGCGATGCGGGTGTCGACTGAAAAGCTAGCCGTTGTAGTAGCCACCGCCGATGCCAGGGCGAAAGCGCTGGTCGATGAGGGGATCGCGACGGACAATGATGGAGTATCAAAGACCGAATATCCAGTGCTGGCAAGGAAACCTATGTTGGAGTCGGCGCTGTATGGGACCGATATTACACTTGTGGCTACACCCGGAACGGGTATTGTTGGAGAGATAGTGGGAGTTCCGTTGTCAACATAGAAGTGATAACTCTGGGTCATGGCGTTACTATTTTCGTTATTTGCCAGATCGATGCCCTTAACATAGATAGCATACGCCCCGTCAGGCCACGGTTGCCCAGCCCAGATATCACCGTCAGTCTCCCAGCTCAAAGCCATCGCCGGGTCCGAAGTGACATCGAAAGTAGCCCAGACAGATCCCAGTGGATCATCCTTGCTTATAAAATAGATTAACCCACTACTCGCGAAACCATCGTTGACCTGGGAGTACATGGTCACCGTCCCCTTTACGAAGGGTCCGTAGGTCGGATCAAGGGAACCCCAGGATGCACTCACAGTCGGGGTGTCCACAGTTGGATGTTTATTGTCAAAATAGAAAGTCAACGAACCCGTTCCCAGGTTGCCCGGCGCAGGGAGGGATGAATCGTAGGCCTTGACACTCCATGAATACGAAGTGTCCTCGACATCGATCAAAGACGGCGACCAGATAAAGGAGTAGGAGGCGTTCCAGTTGCTCCCATCCCACGTACTGCCCCCGTACGTTGCCGCTAAATCCGTAAACCCGCCGCCGCTGGTTCCGCTAAGAGTAACCAGGACAGTGTCGGAGGAATCTGCAAAACCGTAATTATCGCTTACTGTAAAGGCCCATGAATAGGGAGCGGTATCACCGTGCCACAGATTCGGTGAATCACTTATTGTTACAGTGGGCGCCGTATGGTCCACGATGGCCGACCAGGTTGCCGAGGCTGTATTACCCTGGCTGTCCTGCACCTGGGCAACCATTGCCTTGACCCCCGTGCCCTCTGCCGAGGTATCCCAGCTATAGGCATATGCATCTCCAGTCATATCGGTAAGGGTTCTGAAAGTTGATCCGATCTTGAGGGTCACCGAGTAGCTCGGGTTTATGGTATTAAGATCCGCCGTCATAAGGGCGACATTGACCGTCGTGCTGTTCCAGATCGAGTTATTTGAGGGCGCGGTGAACCATATTGTCTGGGCGCCGTTCGATACCGTAACGGAGACCGAAGAGCTCGTCTGCCAGTTACCGGCACCGTCCTGGGCTCTTGCATACATCGTGTGCGTACCGTCCAGCCAGTACGGCACGCTGCCCAGCTTGGTCACCCATGAATAAGTGTTCGTTCCAGTCAGGTCCGCTGCGGTCCAGGTTTTTACAAGATAGGTATCTATATATAGATCGATCCGGGTTATTGCCGGGTTAATGGTGTTGTTTATATCGTTCGCGTAGACTTCTACCGTAACAGAACCTGAAACCGTGGACCCATCCGTGGGCGCTGTTATACTGACCTCCGGCAGGTCCTCATCCTCCACTACAAAGGATGAGATCTTAACGGGACTTGAGTTCGGATATGAGACCGTTATCGTCTTGGGCGTATACGGCAGGTAAAGCTCATCAGCAAGGGGTATGGACCCGGATGTTGAAACGAGGATGTTATCCTGCCCGTATGCGGTTATATCCGGGATGAATACACCGGTATCGAGGACCTCTCTGAGCGTCACGGTCTCGCTCTCCCCCCCGCTTCCCGATGAATCCAGGACTGTGACTGTTTCTGTGGAGATAGATGAATCCGATTCGAACCTGGGTATGTACACCTTGGGCCTTATCAAGTCGTTGTTGTACATTGTCAGGACCTGGGTCCCTCCGGAAAGTATCAGGCTCTCGGTGCTGTCGCCGTTGTCCCTGTAGAGCTTGAGCCATCTGGGACCTGAGATGAAAACGTCCCAGGTGTATTCCGTTGCGGGGGCCGTATCATCATTATCTGTATACTTCATTGTCACCTTGTCGCCGTAGTTAACCTGGAGTGTGGAATCACCGGGGGTAGCTACTGAATTCAGCTGCGTAATGACCCCCGAGGGGAAACGGAAGGTGGCCGAATTCGAGCCTGTCTCCCTGATCTCGAAGCTCTCGATATCCCCGGTGAGTTCACTCTGTAAAGTTACGGATACGATGGGTGCACCGATGGAGTCGACCTGGAAAACATACTCGTTCTCGTCGCAGTCCCCCACCTGGACATAGATGCTGTCTCCCGAATCGTAGTGACGTACTGCTTCATTTGCACCCCTCTTGGCCGAATATATACTGTCGTAGAACCCGCTGCCCGTGTTGGGCGTGCTCACCAGCATCGGCACTTGCACTGACGCTGTCTGGGGATAGATCTGCCCGTCCACATCGGCAGTGGCTGTGACGGTTAAAGTCTGGCCCTTCCCTCCCGAACCCGGGTTGAGGGTCGCATACGCGTATCCCAGAGCGTCCGTGTTTGTGGTAGTCGTATCCTGGTTGAGGTCCGAATGGTTAAAGGAGCCGTTATCCGTGCCTGAACTTCCGGTTACCGTAAATGTAACGGGATACGAATCGGAAACCGACCCTTCAGGACGTACAATATTTACACATTCGTCTACCGCCGCATCGTACTCCTGAAGAACAGCGGAAACGTCCACCTCGTCGGATGTGCAACCGGCAGTAAGACCCCAGGGGCTGGTGCTCTTGGTGATGCTCAGGTTAAGGATCGGTTCGAGGCTGGCAAGGAGGTTGAAATCTATCGTTTCGGTACCCAGAGCCGTCGCAATACCGGAATTGGTAATTACAATATTCTGGTTGCTGATTGCGGGGCCGCATCCAAAGGGGGAGTACCAGTCGAAGGTATACGTGCCGTCGGCCTCGGCAACAACCGAGGTTGCCGTTCCGTAGCTCGGGGTGACTGTTAAGTTGCTCTCCTGACCGAACACCCTGTTACCGCACTCATCCAAAACGGAGAAGTTAACCTGAACGTGCTGGTTGCTGACCCGCTCCATATTGAAGGAATTGACCGTGGGGTTCGTGAACTGGTAAAGAGGGCTCCCACCACCGTCCACGGGGCCCTCGATGGAATTTACAACCATATCGTAGGCTGAGCTCGGGGTGAGTGTAAGGGTGCGCGTGTTCGATGAAGTAGTCCACTGCGCGGTTATGTCTACTGTTTCAGAAGATGCTCCTGTAGTTATTGTATCGGGAGGTACGTAAACCACGCTGTAGGTCCCGTCACCGTGATCATCAGTAGCAGCCTGGAAACTGCCCTTCCCCGAGGGAGTAATTAAATGGGTAACTGTCTCGCCCTCTATCCCGTTGTTGCAGTCGTCTTCCACGCGGACTGTGAGGTTAGCACCGACGTTGCTCGCTGACGAACAGATCGGCTGGTCGGCGGGCTGCGGAGATATATTGTTACCCGTATCCAGTTGGACATATTCGAGGTCCAGGACGTTTACATCATATGGTGCCAGCGTATCGAACCGCGATGGCATGCCGCTCGTTATAGTAAGGGTTTCCGTGTGGGAAAGCTGGAGACAGCCGGCCTCCGGGGGCGTAAAGTTGGTGGTCACAGTAACCAGGGTTCCCTCAGCAGGGTCGGCAATGGAACTTGCAGCCAGGTACAGGCTGCCGATGCCGTTGGTTCTGCTGATGATAACACTTCGCTCGCTTCCCCCTGAATCCTTGAATATATAATATTGATCCGCAGAGATGGACACGGGGTTACTGTTATCCGGATTGCCGTCAGGATCTACGACCGTAACGGTCACGAGAGGATTGTCGGTAACGGTTTGTGTACTGGTGGCAAGCTCATCCTGCTGGTCGGAACACGAAGAATACTCACCGCTTGCACCTGGATAGGTGACATCCATGATGAAGGAGGAACAGGTCCCCGTTCCGCCTCCTCCGGTAACGACGGAGATGTCCTCTACATTCCTGGTCTTGACCTCAACAACCGCGGACCTCCTCCTGAAATTATCGCCGGCCGTGGGGTGAGTGTAGTTCCAGTCGGGCCTCGCCGATTTAACTACGAGCGTTGAACGGATGCGTCTGATAGTGGACAGCGCATTATCATGAGTGGGACTGACGGCCGGATTCCCTGCAGTTATATTTGTTAATTGAGCACCGAATCCGTCAAAGTACGCGAAGGTCAGTGAATCAACGTCATTGGCAAGGACTTTCAGGTTGTTGTCGTTCTGGGCTGCGGCCAAAGTAGTTTCCACCGCCCTCATTATCCTCTCGTTGGTGGCGTCGAAGGTGTACCTGACGAAGCTGTCCGTCCCGCCCGTATTGGGGAGGTTGGCCTTATAGATTACCTGTGAGATGCCGGCGTAACGAATCGCAAGATCGGGTATTTCGTAACCCAGCCATGACAACTCCTGGTGGAGAAACTCCGACGTAGCCCTTACGTTCTCCTGCATCTCGGCAGCCTGCTCCTGGGCCCGGAACATACTCTCCTGGGAAAGAAATACCCTGTATATGGCGGTCAGTAGAATCCCCATTATCAGCAGGGCGATCATGAGTTCAACTAAAGTGAACCCTCCCCGCTTTACCGTCCTGCTGTCTGTGTTAATACCCGTAGGAAATCGCATGACCCTTCCTCCCTGAGAGAATTACTGATAATAGTCCAGGTTCTTTTGGGCTATTTGGGTATCGAGCACCACTGAGCGGGTTACGGTACCTTCGACCCAACTGACCCTGACGCGGACGGACTTCATGTTAGTTTCAGGCATGTCGTCCACAACGTTCCATGCCCGGGTGAACATCCCCCCCGGCGTTCCGTCCTCGGCGAGGGACGCACCGTCACTGTGATCCGGAGTTGTCCAGTTACCGAGGTCGTTCCCGCTGTCAGGGTCTATCAGGTCGGTACCAACTACCACAGTACCACCTGTGGTGGGAATGTAATATTCCCTCACTTTCTTGATCTCCTCGATCTTGTTCCTCGCAAGATTGACAGCCGTAGACATGTTTCTGGCACCGGCGTTGCCAATACCGCTCTGCATCTGAAGCTTGACTATCCCCAGGAGCCCGATGGAGAAGATCGCCATGGCGATGAGAAGCTCTAGAAGAGAAAAACCCCGATCCCTTGCAAAAACATGATTGTATTTCTCTTTATCCATTCTTTTCATTGCCAGCTGCCCCCATACCATTTGTAGGTTTTTACCCGGCCCGTAATACCTATTGAAATCGCAAACCCCTCTCCCCTGGTGTTCTTCAGGAAGATAACAACCGACTCGGTGGGGCTCTGCAAGGCTCCGAGATTCACGATCGGTAAGCCCGTAGGCCTGAAACCAACATCGTTTCCTCCTCCGGCAACGAACACACCATCTGCATCGCCTGCAACCCCGTCCGGGCCACTGACGTAGGATGAGGGCAACCCGAAGGATACGTCCTGAGGAAGCAGAAATCCGGGATTCCCTCCGAAGGTGTCGGGCATATCCATTCCCGTCTTTGTATACTCACCCGGAGAGTCGATAGTGGAATCTGCATCCTCGTCCACGAATCCCGAGAAGAAGTTATTGGGAGCATTGACTACCAGCCACGAGTTCCTGTTGGTGGCTATCGCCCTCATTTTTACGAGCTGGACGGAGGCGGCGACCTTGTTCACCGCGCCCCTCAACCTGTATGAAGGCAGCTCGGCAAGGAAGTTGTAGGTTCCCACCGCCATGACAATACTGATAATCATCACCACCAGCATGAGTTCTATAAGAGTTACGCCGCTTTCACTGCTTAGTCTGCCATTCATACTCATATCTCCGGTTCGTATTAAGCAAAAGGTATTCCACATCCAAATGCCCATTTTACGCAGGTCGCAGGATAACCAAAGACAAACTATGAATTATTTTCATAGTTATACGTAATAATTTTCAGTCTACTTGGGTATCTGCACCTCGTAATCCTTGATCTTGTATAGCAGCGCCCTGTGGCTTATCTCCAGCAAGCGGGCTGCCTTGCTCCTGTTGTACATGGTCTTTTGCAATGCCTTTACTATCAACCGACGCTCAATATCACGGATTGCTTTCTTGATGGATAGTTCATCCGGGGCCTCCTCATCCACAAACCGGTCCTCAACACCCGATAGAAGGGGAACTATCTGCTCCTCGCCCAGTTCACTGGAACCCGAGAGAATTGCAGCCCGCTCGAGGAGGTTCTCCAACTCCCTGACATTACCCGGCCAGGGATAGCTCATGAGAGCCTTCATGGCCTCTTTTGTAAGTACAAGGGGCCCGCCGCCCAACCTCTGTGATACCCGACCCAGGAGGTGTTCCGCCAGGGGTTTTATGTCCTCTTTCCTTTCCCGCAGCGGGGGGATATGGATCGGGACCACGCTCAACCTGTAGAAGAGGTCCTCCCTGAATTTACCCTCCCTGACGGCCCTTTCCAGATCCACTGCCGTAGCGGCAATGATCCGCGGATTGACCTTTATGGTGGTGCTCTCGCCCACCCGTCGGATCTCACTTTCCTGAATGGCCCTCAGGAACTTTATCTGCACATCCAGGGGCAGTTCCCCGATCTCGTCCAGAAAGAGGGTGCCCTCGCCGGCTTCCTCGAATAATCCGATCTTGTCCGACACCGCATCGGTAAATGCACCCCGGACATGCCCGAAGAATTCACTCTCCAGCAGTGTAGGAGGAACAGCACCGCAGTTAACGCCCACGAAAGGGCCATCCTTTCTCGGGCTGAGATTGTGGACAGCTCTTGCCAGGACCTCCTTGCCTGTCCCGCTCTCTCCGGTTATGAGGACATGGCTCTGGTACTCGGCAACTTTTTTTGCCGTATCGAGGATCTTGACCATAGCCGGGCTCCTGGCAACAACACCCTCCAGTGAATACTTTTCCTCGATCTGCTCCCTGAGCATGATGTTTTCCCTGCGCAGGCTCTCCCGCTCCTGTGCCTTTCTGAGAGTCAGCAGTATTTCATCGGTCTTGAAGGGTTTGCTGATGTAATCGTAGGCGCCCTGCTTCATGGCTTCCACCGCAAGATCCACAGTCCCGAAGGCGGACATCATTATCACTGTGGTATCCGGATACAGGGATCTAATGGTGGAAAGGACCTCCAACCCGTCCATACCGGGCATCCTGATGTCACACAGTACGAGGTCAAAGGGCCTTTCTCCCAGGATCTGCAGGGCCTCTTCACCGCTGGAAGCACCGCTTGCGTCAAACTGTTCCTTCTGAAGAAGGACCGTTATCATGTTCCTGACGCTGTTTTCATCATCCACAACCAGGATCTTTTTAAGTTCCATGGTCTTCCCTCTCTGTTTCATTACCGCGAGTTTCTATCGGAAGGTCAATTATCAATTCCGCTCCCTTTCCTTCTTCGCCCTTTGCCCATACCCTGCCGTGGTGAGCCTGGATTATCCCGAAGGTGATGGACAGGCCAAGACCGGTTCCCTCGCCGGGCTCCTTGGTGGTGAAAAATGGGTCGAAGATCCGGTCGAGTCGATCCGCAGGTATTCCCGGACCGGAATCCCTGACGCTGATACTAACCACCACATCCTCCTCCCCCATCTGGCGCTCCCCGGGAATATCCTGTCTCAGGGGCAGGAAGTCGCTGTCCCCCCTGTCCGCAACCCGCCTTTTCGACACAACGCCCTCGCCTTTTTCCAGCTTTCTCAGCGAGGTTGTCACTGTCAGCTCCCCGGCACCATCCATCGCCTGGGCCCCGTTTAAAAATACATTGATCAGAGCCTGGGACAGGAGACTCCTGTCCCCCCGTACTACCGGCAGATCTTCGGCAAGGTCAAGTTCCATGCGAACATAACTGAATACATCCTGGGGGCGTACCAGATCCACTGTAGATTGCACAATAGAGTTGACATCAAGCTCTTCTATCTCTACTTCACTGGGCCTGGAAAAATCAAGGAGCCCTTTGATGATACGCTGGATCCTTTCCGTTTCCTTCTCTATGTACTCAAGGTATTCCTTCTCCTCCCCGTCCCGGGCCTCCTTCAGAAGAATTGACGCATAGCCAAGGATGGCGCTAAGGGGATTTCCAATCTCGTGGGCGATTCCGGCCGAGAGGCGCCCAACAGATGCCAGTTTTTCGCTCCTCATCGCCTCCTGCTGAGCAGCCCGCAGGTCAATGTTCGCCTTCTGAAGCGCCTCAAGGTGTTCCTCCTGTTTCTGAACAGCTGATTCTATTTTCTCCGCCATCAAGTTGAAAGACTCTGAAAGGGCAACAATCTCCCTCGGCCCCGTTACTTTCACCCGTGAGCTGTAATCACCCGCCGCCAGGGCGGCAGCGCCCTCGGAGATCCTCACCAGGGGCTTGATGGCCACCCGTCCGATCATCCAGCTGCCAAAGATGATGATAACGAAAGCGTCGGCAAAGGCAAAAGACAGGATGATCTTCCTGTGTACCCTGAAAGTAACGCCGACGTTTTCCATCGGATAGCTGATGACGAATGCTCCCACCAGTTCATCTCCTGAAAACAGCGGTGATGAGAAGGACCATGAACCAGTCGGCGTAAACGGTTTCTGTCCGGAGAACTCATCAGTCGTTACCATGCGGCGAAGCTCGAGGGCCCTTTTCATACGGGGATCGGTCGTTACTGTACCAAGATTTTCCGATCTGGTGTGGGCGATGATCCTGCCAGCGACGTCCGCAATGATGAAATCCGACAGTCTCATGCCTTCCACCATGCGGCTGACCATGGCGTTGAGATGATCCGGATCCTTAATGCCCTCATCCCAGGCCAGAGCGATAGTCTCCTTGACCGACCGGGTGACCTGCATCAGAGATTCCATCTTCTGGAGGACAATGGCCCTCTCAGCCGCCTTCAGGGCCGTAGTTCCCATAAAAGCAACTCCCCCGAACATAAGAAGCCCCAGGCTGACAATGATCTCCCACCTGAGCCCGTGCTGTCTTCGGGCAAAGAGAGAGCTCAAAACATTCTTCCCAGATACCACAGTATCAACTCCCTGCCGAAAAACACATGGGCCATGGCCCCCAGTGAAAGAAAGGGCCCGAAGGGCACCGCATAGGTAGTGCCTTCCTTGTGTATCTTCATGGCTATTAATCCGATCACCGACCCGGTCAGGGCAGCGCACAGCACCGTTACCGGGAGGGCCTGCCACCCGAGAAAAGCACCGATCATCCCCAACAGTTTAATGTCCCCCATCCCCATTCCTTCCCGCTTTGTGAGAAAGAAATACCCCGCCGCCACAGCATAGAGAAACCCGCCGCCCGCAAGAAGTCCAATAAGGGAATCTACCGGGTTCGGATGGCCCGGGGCAAGACTGAAAACCACTCCCGCAGCCATCCCCGGAAAACTGATGACATTGGGAATTATCCTGTGATCCAGGTCGATGAAGGTAACTACCAGCAGCGCCGTCGCGAACAGGGCGAGCACAGCCGTCCGCGGGCCGATACCCATTCTCAACACAAGGCCCACATACATGAGGGCATTGACCGCTTCCACCGCAGGATAACGCCAGGAGATACCCTGTCCACAGCTTCGGCAGCGTCCCCTGAGCGCCAGGTAGCTCACGATGGGAATATTATCGTACCACGCTATCGATGTACCACAGCTCGTGCAGCGGGACCCGGGACGGACTATGGATTCCGATCTCGGAAGCCTGTAGATGAGAACATTTGCAAAGCTCCCGAACAGAGCTCCCATTATGAAAACAAAGATGAGTATCAGCAAACTCATTTAAAGTTTATCTCCTGTTTGTTGGTAGAAATTAGAAATTAGATTTTGGAAATTAGATACGTATAATATAGAAAATATTCCTGCTTCCAATGTCTAATACTCCAATGTTCTAATTTCTAATGCTCTAATGTTCTACTTCCCTACTCCTGCCTTCTGCCTCTTGCCTATCTAAATCGCCGACACCTCGATACTTCGATACCCATTAGACGCCCAATCGCCCATGCTCCCACTCGCCGTGTCCCCGTGTCGACTCCCAATCGTTCAATCAAGTGTACTACCTCGACACCTCGACACTTCGATACCTATAAACCCCTCTTTCCTCCTCCCTGTTACCCCCCCTGCCTTTTGTCATTATCCGGAGTACACTCCCTTCTCGTCCAGGAGTCTTGAATAAAGATCCTCGTACATCCTGACCATGCGTTCCCTGTTAAACAGCTTTGCCCTCTCCTTGCCCTCATCACCCATCCGCTTCGCGAGATCCGGGTCCGAAAGGATGGTGAGGATCCGATCAGCCATTGCTCCGCTTTCCCTGGGAGGACACAGAAACCCGTTGACCCCGTCGGCAATTGCTTCAACCGAACCGTCCACGGATGTGGCAATGAAAGGCTTCCCCGCGGCGTGTGCCTGGGGGATAACGAGGGGCAGACCCTCCCAGAGGGAGGTGAGGACAACTACGTTCGAGCTCTTCATGAGGCTGAATACGTCGTTCCGCCAGCCAAGGAGGTGAAACTTTTCTTCCAATCCGGCCCTTTTCACCTCGCGTACCATTTCGCCTGCAAGCTCACCATCCCCCGCCACCATGAAGTGGGCGTCGGGACGGCTGCCGTGAACTGTTTCTGCGACCCGGACATAATCCAGGGGGGCCTTCTGCGGTTTCAGACAGGCTACCATCAGCACCAGGGGGGCCTGCAGCGGGATCCCATGGGAGCTTTTCAGATCCTCCCTGACAGGTAGGGCAGTGTAGATGGGTTCAAGGTCGAACCCGCAGTAAATAACAGAGCATTTGTCCGCTCCGAAGATACCCCATCGTACTCCATCGCTGCGGTTACTCTCGGATACGGCCACGAGGTGAGTGGAGATCCTGGAGGTCAGCCTCTCCGCGATCCTGAGAACGGACCTCATGTAAAGAGGCTGCGTGGGAGGGATGCCAAATCCATGTATTGTGTGGATTATTACGGGAATACCAGCTTTGGCGGCGGCCCACCTGCCCAGGATACCAGCCTTGGAACTGTGGGTGTGAACGACAGCGGCCTCGGGGATTCCGGAAAGGATTTCTCTTATCTCCCTGTATGCGACGAAATCCCGCACCGGCCGAATCTCCCGTTCCATGCTTTTGGCAATGTACACCTCAAAACCCATGGACCTTGCCTCATCCAGCAGGTATCCTTCCGGACCAGTGATCAGCACCGGCGTGAAACGATGATGGTCCATTTGAGAAAGGATATCCAGCGCCACCTGCTGGGCTCCGCCCAACTCCATTTTTGTGATGATGTGGACCACCGGGATCTGATTCATGCGGCCACCTCGCGACCCGCCTTCAGACCCCAGGCTATAGCGTCCTGCATGGAGGAATATTCCCAGGCACCGTAGCGCCCGACTGAGAGGATCGAGTGGCTCGCAAGCTCCGATAGTATCCTTTTAATATTTTCCTTGCGATACCTGTCGTGAAAAACGTAAGCACAGGGGATGGGGATGAAGAGGGAGGTTGATATATTCACATCCGGTGATATCACTTCCGCATCCCTGAGGGCGCAGAGGATATTGTCGGATAATTTCTCTTCATCGTAGTCCTCTCCCGGCATGTGGGCGATCTCGATGTACATGGACCCGCACCCTTCAGGTGCAACGGCATCAGAGAAGTTGGTGGGGAACCCGACCCTGTAGAAGGGAAACCTTTCTTCGGGAAAATATATCCAGTGTTCACTCCTGGACACAGGACCGTCAAGCCCAAGGCACAGAGCCAGCACTGAACTGCACCTCAGGTATCCTGCGGCCTTTTTGAGAGATGCCTCGGCTCCCGATATCGACTCTGCCAGAACGGGAAGCGGCATAGTGGAGATCAGGTGACTGTACCCAACCACTTCTTTTTCGCCTACTGTTACGGTCTTCGCCACTGTATCCACAGAAGTGACCCTGCTGTTAAAACGGATATTGTCCCCTGCATCTCCCGCCAGCTTCTCTGGCAGAACGTCAATGCCCCCCGTAGACGGGTAGTAAAAGTCCACGTTATAACCGAATGAACCAGTACCCTCACCCATAGCCGCACATTCCATTTCTTCGATGCTCGGCCTGGGCACAGACCAGGAAGTCCAGGAAGGCTCCAGCTCCTCTATCGGGTGCACAAAGAGCTTCCGGTTGTAGGGGACCATGAAAAGTTCCGACAGGCCCTCTCCGAACTGGGCTGCGGACCACTGAAGGAAATCGGGATCGTTCACTATGGGTTTTTCCCCAGCCCTCCTGAACGTCTCAATACATCTCTTTACTGTAGGTGGACTGAGCTTCCCGAAGTTTGCCTGGATGGGATAGGGCACATAAATACCTTCTACATATACTGATGCCCTTCGCTTATGCATAACAAGGAGGTCACCGATCCGGTCCAGAACAAATTCCCTCACCGGTCCCTCCTTGAGGTGCAGAAGATGTCCGGTGTGATCAAAGAGGAAATCTCCGGCCCTTTCGGTTCTACAAAGCCCCCCCACTTTTTCCTCAGCTTCGAGGAGAACAAATTCCACTCCCATCTCGAGGAGAGTTGCCGCGGCAGAAAGTCCCGCAAGCCCCGCGCCTATGATCACCACCGGATCCCTACTCACTCACCAACTCCAGGACTGTTATGCCTCGATCAGAAAAAACAGTTTTACTATACATTTCCAGATAATCCCTGAGCAGTAATTTCGCTTCAGTCACCCACTTTTCCCTGTCACAGGGTCATATCGATCCTCTTCAACCAGAAAGCCGCAAGGAGGGTAACGACAGAAACTGCCGTAATTACAGTGAGAGCGGTCCTCTGGCTGCCGAATACCATGATCAGCGCCAGGACTCCCAGCACGAAGGAAATCGCATAGCTTGCCATAACCGTCTGAACCACCGAAAACTTCCATTTGCGCAGCCTGAGAGCAAAGTGATCGGAACTACCCCACATCACCGGGACACCTCTCAAATAGCGGACAATTATGACGAAGAGTGTATCGAAGATGGGGACTCCCAGTATGAGAAGAGGAGCAAGGAGTGAAACCGGGTTCTTCCTTGCATAGACCCCTATGAGGCTCAAAGCTCCCAGCATATAACCGATAAACAGGCTGCCGGCGTCTCCCAGGTAGATCTTTGCCGGTCTGAAATTGAATCGCAGAAAACCTGCCAGGGCTCCGGCCAGTGAAACTACCATCAGGGCCACTCCCGCCTGCCCCGCCGAAACCGACAGGACAAAGAGGAAGATACACGCGATCAGAGCGACGCCAGTCGAAAGTCCATCCATGATATCGATGAGGTTAAAAGCATTGGTGAGCCCGAGGAGCCACAAAAAAGAGAGGGGCAGCGCAACATATGTTGGAAGAAAGGTTATCTTGATTGCAACACCGGCCTTGAGGACGATGAGGACAGCCAGGGCCTGGCCAAGGAGCTTGGTCCTTGCGGGAAAGTTACCCAGGTCATCCAGAAGGCCAAGGAGCAGTATCAGCGTCCCTCCCAGCAGGACGGCAAGTACCTCCTGATCGAAACTGAAAAAGAGGGAAAATCCCACCAGAAATCCTACAAATACAGAAACGCCTCCCAGATAGGGAACCGGCTTTTCGTGTACCTTCAGGCGCCCGTCGGGTTTATCCACAAGCCCAACACGCTCCGCAGTCGCCGATACCCATGGGGTCAGGGCAAGGGTTATCCCGAGGGATACGCCGAAGCATGTTGCGTATACTATGGGATTCAAGTCTGGCTTCCCTCCCCTCGGCCTTTGGCCGGAGTCCGGTCTGCGTCCAACGACCAACGTCCAATTTTCAGAAGTCAGAATCCAGAGGTCAGAATCCAGAACCTAAACAAGCAGTTACTATCCGAAAATTGATAGGTGACAGCAATAACCAACGACTTACCAGTATTCATTCCAAGTCGTTCTTGGTAACATACTCCTGATTCCTGGCTTCTGAATTCTGACTCCTGACTTCTGTCTTCCCAAACCTCTGGGTAAATGATATTTCTTTCAGAGTTATGAAAACTTTATAGTGCTATGAATTTTTTTCATACTATATACAACAGAAGCAATAATTCAAGTACCAATTCTCCCAGTTCTGATCAACAGACTGGAGGGTCAGGGGCGCTTTGGGTTTCACTGGAACCAGTCGCGGAATAACGCGGGAGATAGGTACTCATCTGACCGGTTACCGCTACCCGTCGGCTCCGCGCCCGGCTGTGGATTCCTCCTGGCCCAGGATCACCATCGTTACTCCTTCATTAAACCAGGCATCCTTCCTGGAAAGAACCATAATATCTATCCACAACCAGGACTACCCCAACCTGGAGCACATCGTCATTGACGGAGGTTCTAATGACGGAAGCGTCGACATTATCAGGCGGTACGAAGGGGTCCTTTCCTACTGGCACAGCGAGCCCGACAGGGGCCAGTGGGACGCTATTAACAAAGGAGCGGCAAAAGCTACAGGAAGCTACATGACATGGATCAACTCAGACGACATACTTCTTCCCGGAGCCCTGAAGGCAGTGGGTTCCTTTCTGCGGGAGAACCCTGACACAGACTTAGTCTACGGTAATATGGTGGAGATAGACAGTGACGACAGCGTCACAAAGCGGATCTACACAGTTGATTTCGACATCAGGGATTTTCTCTTCGAGATAAATATCATCTTCAATCAACCGTCCACATTCTGGAGTACGGAACTTTTCACCCATATCGGTGGCGTAAAGGAGATCCCCTATACCATGGACTTCGATCTGTTCTACCGGATGTACACTGCGGGGGCTAAATATCATCGTCTCGAAAGGTTCCTGTCCGGTTTCAGGATACACCCAGCGTCCTTCACCGGATCAGGTCAGGTGCGCCGTCACAGGGGCGCTGCGGTTGACGATATTTTCAAAGAACATTTCGGCAGGGAAAGAGGTTTCCTCGATAAGACAGTTATGAAGGCATACTACAGAACCCGACGGTTCGTTATAGAGCCCAGGGCGTTTTTCGCCGCCATTGAACACAGGATCGGTCAGGTTTTGCGGATGTTCGGTAAATAATTATAGTTGAAAGTTGAAAGTTGAAAGTTTTTTGAACCACAGAGTGCACAGAGAACACAGAGGAAAGCTTGGTTTGGGTTTACATAAGGAGACAAAAGCCTTTAACGCAGGGGGCCGCTGGCCGCCCATTCGGGCGAACCGCAGAGGGCCGCAGGGAATAACATGGATTTGGGGTTTATCAAAAGAGAGAAGAGCTTGGACCGCAGTGCAGCCACTTTAAGGCTGCGCCACAGGGTTTCGCAGGGTTCGTTTGAACCACAGAGGCACCCTTCGGGTGAGTGCGAAGGGCGTAGTGCGTAGTGCGAAGTGCGTGGTCATAAAGAAGTCATTGTGAATCACGCCTGCCACGCCAGAGGCGTGGTTGGACGTTGGACGTTGGACGTTCTAAGCGCCCATCGCCCAGCGCCTGCTCTTACTAATCACCAATAACCAATCACCAATTACTAAAAACACATTACGCATCACGACAGTTTCTATCAAGGCTTTGTACTACTCCATATACTCCAGACTGTTAAAAACATTGTCTACGGCATTCTGGCCTATCTCATCCAGGGCCTGTCTTATGATCCGTGCGGCTTCAGGGTCGAAAGACGCATAGGCCTCGGCTTCCACAAGCTCCATGACGGTCTCCTCTCCCCTGCCAAGTTTCATCAGTGCCTGAGCTCTCTCCAGCCTGATCCTGGGAGATGTGGGGTATTTTTCAATGGCGCTGTCGAGAAAGGACAAGGCCTTTTCACGGTTGCCCAATTTTGCATCGAGTCTCCCAAGCTCCCACGGTGGATAGGGGCTGTAGGGAGTCAGTTTCGCAGCCCTCATGAATTTCTCCCGTGCATCCGATAATTTCTCGAGATTCATCAGGGAGCGGCCCTCCCTGATATGATATTTGCCTGATAGAGGAAGGAGTTTTGAAGATTCATTGAACAATCTGGAAGACTCCTCATAATCCCCGGACATATAAGCCTGATTGCCCTGATAGAAGTAAAACTCGGCCTGGAAATATAAAAGAACAGGAACACACAGCGCCAAAAGAACAGCCCCTACTGCTATTTTTTTTGTATCCCTGTTCGTTCCCCTTATTGTTTCCTCCTTACTACCAGAAATGCAGCCTAATGCTCCTCCCATGACAACCCATCCAAAAAAAGCGGTTTCGGGCACCGAAAAACTCATGTCCATGAGGGAATGAAAGATAAACGCGGCAGATGCGCCTGTAAAAGCGGCTCCCAAAAGCCTGTTTTCACTATTCTTTAGACCTTTCCGTATCGAGTGAAACAGAGAAAAGAAAAAACTCGACATGATCAGCATTCCCAATATTCCCCAGTTTATCATCGACCTGATAATAAAGTTATGGGGATCCGTAACAGGTCTGATCCCCCTGGCAATGAATCCCATGAGGGCTCCGGGAACAGACCCCGAGCCCCATCCGGGTAATGGTTTTTCGAAGAACATCCTTATGCCGGCAGCCATATATCCAGCACGTTGGGTAAGGGACCCATCCGGACCCAGGAGAAAATCGGTCCCCCTTATGGCAAAGACAGCAAATACAACTGCCAGGGCAAACACACAAAGCAGGATAATTGCTCTGCCGCCGATCTTTCCGGCAAGCAGGGTAAACACCATTATCCCGACGACAGCCGCCAAAGCTCCGCCAAGGGAGCCGGTGAGAAAAAGCACTACCCAGAGTGCCAAAGTGGCCGCTCCAAAGATTACTTTTGCGCGTAATACCTTTTGCTTCACAGTAAGAGCAATTGCAACAGGCACCATGATCGCGCAGAACGCCGCAAGCATATTGGGATTAAGAAATCCGGCAAATACCCTGCCAGATGCAATGTAACCGGTAAGGTCACCCACGTCCTGTCCGATGGCTGACATATCGGCAAGTACACCTCTTAGTGCATTTAACCCCCAGATTTTCTGGTAAAAGGCTCTGAGTATAACCGGTGTACCCGCTAAAATTACAACTGCTCCTAAATATTTATTGTTTCTCTCAAATCCCCTGCTGAAATGAAAAGAGAGGATAAAAGCCGCAACGCCTATGGTCAGTGTGACAACTTCTGAAATTCCATTACCTCGGTCTGTACTCCAGGCTAGAGAAACTATTGCCCAGACATAAAAACATAAAAGAAGCCCAAGGGTCTGATTTACGCTCGCAGAATCGGAAAGCCTGATATCATCAGACAGTACAAGAATAGCCAGAGCCAAAAGTACGATTATTGAGAAGAACCCCTCGACAAAGGGATGTACCGCACCAGAAATGTGGGGCCGAAGAGCAATAACGGATATGAAAAGAACCCCCGCGCTTAACGGGGCAGCTTTCCTGTTGGATTTATCCATGACAGTCTAATTCTGAAATACGAACGGCGGCATTAAGCCGCCGTCCGTAACAGTAGTTTGTCAAAACTAATTGATTATGGATACACGGCCGGTGTGATTCCCGTAGGTGTACCCGTAAGTACGATATTATCACGGGTCAGCGATACAACTGTGATGGTGAAGTTTGCCCCTGTGTTTGCATCAGAGTAGGCTAAAGACACGAATTTTGCGAGGTTCGCGTTTGCCGGCATGTTGGCGTTGGGCAATATTGCGGACAGTGCTGCGAAGTCAAGGGCGACACCAACTGGATACTTATTGAACACGGAGTCAGCCGCATAGGCCGCCAGCGAAGATCGCAATACGTCTATATTGGCTTTAGCAGTACCAAAGATAGCCTTGTCCTTCAGGTTCAGGAAATTAGGAATGGCGATAGCCGCCAGGATACCGATGATCGCCACAACGATCATCAGCTCGATCAGGGTAAAACCCTTTTCACCGCTTCTACTTCTCATCTTCATCAACATTTTAGTTACCTCCCTTTCAATGGATTCAATTGTTTACAATGTCAGACGGTAATGAGCAAACCCTGTGCCAATGAGGTATCACAATGCATTAATATGATAATAACCTTCTAACATACTGATAATTCAGATTAAATTATCGTCCAACTTTTTGTCTGATGATTCTTTTCTGAATCGGTACTGACAAAAATTGTCAATCCAGGTGACCCGGTACGTCGTTTATTTACAGAAACGGATCCGAAATTGGATGGACTTTTTACGACAAGTTATTATCGTCGCGCCCGAACATGGGCGCCCGGATCAATGACTTGCTCAGCATTACCATCGCGCCCGAGCATGGGCGCCCGAATCCATAACCTAAATATATAGTTATGGATTCGTGAGGGAAGGGAAAACGACGCTTTTCCCTTCCCGAGGAGCAAAAAGCCGCTCACGGACTTTTTGCGACAGAAACAAAAATAACACGGACTAATGTGGGTAGAATTCCGGAGAGACTCTGGCCAGAGTTTCTAGTTTCTAGTAAACCTGGCAGCGTTCAACGTTCAGTGTTTAACGTTCAATGTTCAACCATGCCAAAGCCGTGACTCGCAATGACTTCTTTTTAGACCACGCCCTTCGCACTACGCCCTACGCACTCACCCGAAGGGTGTACCCCCTCCCCTTGTGTTCCCCTCCCGCCAGGGGAGGGGTAAACGCCGATACCCCGACACGCCGTTACGCCGATACTTGTTCCTCAGTGTCCTCCGTGCCTCCGTGGTGAAAAAAACTCCTGCCTTCTGCCTCTTGCCTCCTGCCTGCCTTATCCACCCTCTTGCCTATCTCAATCCTCGGAGCTGTCGAACTTTTTAAGCCTGTACCTCAGTGACCGGAAACTGATGCCCAGTATCCCGGCGGCCTTTGTCCTGTTGCCCCTCGACCTGGCAAGAGCCGTGTCGATTAACTCCTTTTCGTACTTTTCCATCAGGAAATCCAGGTCGATCCCGTCATCAGGCAGGTCCACCGGGCTCAAAGGCAATTCCACCTCCTTGTGCACCTCGGGCGGAAGCATATCCAGGTTTATGACGTTTCCTGGAGAAAGGGCAACACCCCTTTCAATTATATTTTCCAGTTCCCGGACATTCCCCGGAAAGCTGTACTCCATCAGCCTTGCCATCGTGTCACTGGCCACTTCCTTTACTTCCTGATCCTGCCTTTCGGCCAGAGTTTTCAGGAAGTGTTCCACCAGGAGAGGAATATCCTCTATTCTTTCCCTGAGGGGAGGAACGTGAATATGTATTACATTCAGGCGATAGTAGAGATCATCCCTGAAACGCCCCTCCTTAACTTCTGTTGCAAGATCCCTGTTTGTTGCGGCCACGATCCTCACATCTACTTTTACGGGCTTTGTGTCGCCCACTGGAACTATTTCACCTTCCTGTATAGCCCTGAGCAGTTTCACCTGCAGCGACGAGGATGTTTCGGTGATCTCGTCAAGAAAGAGGGTCCCGCCGCTGGCGGTGGCAAAAAGACCCATCCGGTCCGACTCAGCCCCGGTAAAAGACCCTTTCTTGTGGCCGAACAGCTCGCTTTCCAGGAGAGTTTCAACCAGGGCGCCACAGTTCACCGTGACAAAGGGCCCCGTTCCTGAAGGGCTGTTGTGGTGCAGGGCTCTGGCTACCAACTCCTTACCGGTGCCGCTCTCCCCCGAAATAACCACAGTGCTGTCCATGTCGGAGAGTCGTCTGATCATGTCAAATACGGCTTTTAGCTTGTCGCTCTTTCCTATAATGTTGTCGAACCCGAACCTGCTGTCTAAAAGCCGCTGCAGCTCGACGTTCTCTTCTGCCAGACGCCTCCTCTCCACAGATGCGCTGATCCTGGCCTTTATCTCCTCGATTCGGAAGGGCTTGGTGATGTAATCAACGGCACCCAGCTTCATGGCCTCCACGGCTGAATCAGGAGATCCATACGCTGTGATCATGAGAACAGGAAGGTCAGGAAACTTATCCTTTATTTCCCTGAGAAGGTCGAAGCCGGACAAACCCGGCATATTTATATCTGAAATGACCAGGTCAAAAGGTTCTTTCTGGTCCATGATGCGCAGGGCCTCCGTCCCGGAGGCACATTCCGTTACCTGGTATCCCTCCCGCCCGAGGAAAATGTCCAGCATCTCCCGCATGCTTCTCTCATCGTCCACAACCAGAATTCGACCCTTGGTCCCCGCTCTCATTCTTCACTCCTGGCCGGAAGGGAGATCGTGAAGGTCGTACCCTTTTCCGGATCGGTAAAAACATCAATGGCGCCCTTGTGTATCTGAACCAGCTGGTAGACTATCGCAAGTCCCAGCCCAGTCCCCCTGGGTTTGGTCGTCTTGAAAGGCTCGAAGATCTCCGGGAGGATGTCATCCGATATGCCGCCTCCCGTATCAGCGACGGAAAGAACCGCCCTGGGTGAATCCCCTTCTTCATGAATCTCGAGTTTGATCAGTATCTCCCCGCCGCCGTCAATAGCCTCCAGGGAGTTCTTGGCCAGGTTGTGAAGGATCTGGTACATCTGTCCGGGATCCATTGCCATAACTACAGGCTGGTCGGGTATTTCTTCTTTTATGATAATGCCGTTGGATTCGGCGCTCCCTTCGAGGATCGTGATCGTTTCAGTGATGATCTTTCTCAGGTCCTCATTTTCGAACCTGGGAGAAGGAGGACGGGCGTAGAGCAGGAACTCCTCCACTAAAGTATTCAGCCTTCCAGTCTCCCTCAGGACTATCTCCATTAGATCGTGATCCTCAGGATTAAGATCCAGGGAGTCTTTCAGTATCTGGATGGACCCGCTCATGGAAGCCAGTGGATTCCTGACTTCATGGGCGATGCTCGCCGCCATGCGTCCCACAGCGGAGAGTTTTTCCGCGGATTTTAACTTTTCCTCCATATCACGGAATTCCGTCAGATCCTGGAAGGTAACCACATAACCCTCTTCGGGATCCTTGAGCTTTGATATGGAGAGGCCGAAGATCCGTTGGCGGCCGGATCTGTCGGTGAATATCCCCTCCCACCGGTTCAGCATGCCGGACGCGGCGCTCTTGCACAGGTTTTCGATGGGAACATCGTTGAAAACATCACCGGCAAAGGCATTGATCTCATCAGCGTCATCGATGCCCAGGATCTGTGTGCCGGATGAGTTGACCGTAACAACACGCCCATCCGGTTCAAGAACCACAATACCGCTGTTGATACTGTCAAAAACAATATCGCTCAGATGCTGGAGGCTGGCAAGATCCGCCGTTCTCTCGGTGAGAGCTTCTTCAGTGCTTCTGTACCTTTTGCTTATCTGGTTTCCCAGAAAGGCCACCGCAAAAAATGCGGTTATGTGCAACGAGATCCGGCCGAGGATATCCCAGGGGTTGGAAGATGAAATGAGGGCAAGGACCTCTTTGTGTGGAGGCAGCAGAATACCGTAGTACTCAAGATCAACTACAGCGCCGTACAGGATAGATGAAAAGGACGCGGTCCAGTAACCCCCGGAACCCGGAAAACCCAGAGACGCCCACAGGATCGAGAAGAGGTACAGAAACGGGAAGGGGCTCTCATACCCGCCAGAAAGGAAAACGATTACAGTATACAGGGCAAGGTCGAAGCCAATCTGGATGAAACTGAACTGCCTGATGTCTGTAATCTGGTTAAAGATCGATGAAAAGAGGATCGTGGTGAGATAAACCGTTACTACGAGGAGATAGATATAGTAGAGAGGAGCGAAGAACAGGACCTGGCTGCCCTTTACCTGGGCAACCACGGTCACTCCCAGCAGGATGGTGATAGTAACCACCCTGAATAGCATCAGAACTTTTAGTAGAAAATCCAGTTCTGAAGTCTGTACTGAGTGGGCGCTGTATGCCCCTTTGGTCATATTTTCCGTTAGCCCAGCGAGGCCATCTTGAAGATCGGAAGGTACATCGCGATGACCACGAAACCGATGGCGCCCCCGAGGAAGACCATCATCATAGGCTCCATTAATGAAGTAAGTGCATCCACAGCATTGTCTACTTCATCGTCATAAAAATCAGCGATCTTGCTGAGCATGGCATCCAGGGCACCCGTGGCCTCTCCCACACTGATCATCTGAACAACCATCGGGGGAAATACACCTGACTCTTCCAGGGGCTCGGCTATCGTCTTACCTTCACTGATGCTTTGCTTTGTATAGTAAACGGCGTCCTCCACTACTTTGTTACCCGAAGTTTTGGCACAGATCTCCAAAGCATCGAGGAGGGGCACACCGCTCGAAAGCATCGTCCCCAATGTTCGGGTGAACTTTGCAACTGCGACCTTCCGGATGAGCATGCCCATCACGGGGAGTCTTAGTAGAATGCGGTCGATCCTCCTTTTTCCGTTCTCTGTACCGTTATATCTTTTCACAATAAATCCGAACAAGATAAAACCAACCACCACCGCAACCATCTTCCAACTCGCCGCAAAATGGCTGATATTGATCACTATCTGAGTGATAGCAGGCAGCTCTCCTCCCATACCGGTAAACATATCCGCGAACTTGGGAATAACAAATATCATGAGGATAGCTATCACCAGCACAGCAACAGCAAGGATGGTGAGGGGATAGACCATGGCGGATTTAACCTTCTTTTTGAGGGCTATGGCCTTTTCCATATAGGCGGCCAGACGGTTCAGGATAGTATCCAGGATACCGCCAACCTCACCTGCAGCCACCATGTTCACATAAAGCTCGTCGAATACCTTGGGGTGCTTCTCCAGAGCTTCAGCGTAGGAGGCTCCGCCTTCAACATCGGACCGAATAGTGGAAAGGGTAGTCCCCAGCATCTTGTTATCAGACTGTCCGGCAAGTATCTCAAGACACTGAACCAGGGGCAGTCCGGCATCGATCATGGTCGCGAACTGCCGGGTGAAGATGACAATATCCTTGTCACTTATCCTCTTGCCGGCAAGTCCAGGGATATTTATCTTGATCTCTTTCGGCTTGGCCTTGACCTTGGTGGGGTTGAGCCCCTGTCTACGCAGGGCTGAGTGGACAGCCTCTGTGTTCGGGGCTTCGAGCTCACCCTTCTTTACATCTCCCTGTCTTGTTTTAGCTTCCCACTTGAATACAGGCATTAGTTACCTCCCCGGTAACAGGATCACTACCGCCGCGATCCGGCGGGACTTTCAGCCCTCACAGTTGAACCGCCAACCTCGGTCAGATTGACACCAGCCTGGCTGAGCATCTGGCGCAGCTCATCCGGATTAGTGGTTCGGCCAAGGATATCCTCAAGGTTAACAACACCCTTGAGCTGGAGGTCCAGAAGGGACTGGTTCATGGTCTGCATGCCGTACTTTGCCTGCCCCACCTGCATGCTGGAATAGATCTGATGTACCTTGTCCTCTCTAATCAGGTTGCGAATAGCGGCATTGGGGATCATTATCTCCAGGGCCAGCATACGTCCGCCCATCTTCTTGGGCATCAGGGTCTGGGAAAGGACACCTTCCAGGACGAAGGATAGCTGCGCCCGGATCTGTGACTGCTGATAAGGGGGAAAGACATCGATGATCCTGTTCATCGTCTGGACACAGCCGTTGGTATGAAGCGTGGCTAATACCAGGTGACCCGTCTCAGCCACTTTCAGGGCAGCTTCGATCGTTTCCAGATCTCTCATCTCACCTATCAGGACGATGTCGGGGTCCTGCCTGAGTATGTATTTAAGGGCCTTTTTGAAGGAATCCGTGTCGGAGCCCACCTCACGCTGGTTCACAACGCAGTTCTTATGGGGATGGAGAAATTCAATGGGATCCTCGATAGTGATGAGGTGCTCGTTCCGGGTAGTATTTATTCGATCCACCATCGCCGCAAGGGTCGTTGACTTGCCGCTACCTGTAGGCCCCGTAACCAGAACAAGGCCGGTGGGTTTCTTCGTAAGTTCTTCGACTATCGGAGGCAAGCCCAGCTCTTCGAAGGTCCAGGTTTCGAAGGGGATCGTACGGATGGCCATTCCCACAGAACCCCGGGTCATGAACATATTTGCCCTGAACCTGGACAGCCCTTTTACACCAAAGGAGAAATCCAGTTCCTTTTCCTCTTCAAAAGTGTGCTTCTGGGCATCGGTCAAAAGGCTGTAGGCTACCTTCTTCGTTTCAGCAGGCCCCATCATGTCCACATTTAGCGGCCTGAGCTTCCCGTCAACTCTTAGCTGTGGGGGTGTTCCCGGTGTGATATGGAGATCGCTGGCATCGTTTTCCACCATGAATTTAAGGAGCTGGTGGATACTGGTAGACTTGCCGGATAATTCAGCCCCTTCCCCTCCGGAGGCTGTCGGTTTCTGTTCCGTACCCTGTGCCATAAAGTACCTCCAAAAAAAGACCGCTCAGTTCAGTTACTGTCAGCTACTGAATTAATCTCCGAATGTAACCCTGAGAACTTCTTCAACAGTCGTAACACCGTCTTTTATCTTCGTTAAACCACTCATCCTCAGGGTCATCATTCCGGCACGAATTGCCGCTTCTTTAATTTCGAATGTAGTCCCTCCCTGAAGGATTACATCCTTGATCTCATCATTCACCAGCATGACTTCATACAGGGCGACCCGGCCCTTGAAACCTGTACCACCACAGGCGTTGCAGCCCTCACCGGAATAACAGGTGATGCCCTCCTTGATCTCCTCTTTTGTAAAACCGATATCCTCCAGAGCGTTGACGGGATTGTCTATAACCTGTTTGCATGAGTCGCAGACTTTTCTCGCCAGCCTCTGGGCGACAACCAGTATGACGGCTGAAGCCACCAGGAACGGCTCAACACCCATATTAAGCAGTCTGTTGATAGTGCTGGGCGCATCGTTAGTGTGCAGGGTCGACAGCACCATGTGTCCTGTCAGGGCGGCTTTGATCCCTATCTCGGCCGTTTCATAGTCACGGATCTCTCCAACCAGGATAATATCCGGATCCTGGCGCAGGAAAGATCTCAGGGAAGCAGCAAAGTTCAGTCCGATCTCATCGTGCATCTGCACCTGGTTTATGCCCATGAGGTTGAACTCAACCGGATCTTCAGCCGTCATGATATTCACATCCTCTTTGTTCAGGTCCGCCAGCGCGGAGTATAGAGTCGTCGTCTTCCCGCTGCCTGTAGGGCCCGTAACAAGTACCATGCCGTAGGGCTTGTGGATGGCCTCCTTGAACACTCCAAGGGCCAGCTCCTCAAATCCGAGCTTCGTCATGTCAAGCTCAAGGGTTGATTTATCCAGAAGCCTGAGGACGATCTTCTCACCAAAAAGGGTCGGAAGCACTGAAACCCTGAAATCCACTTCGGCACGCCGGCCGAGCTTCATCTTGATCCGGCCGTCCTGGGGAAGACGTCTTTCAGCGATGTCCAGTTTGGACATGATCTTTACTCTGGAGATCACCGCGTTGCGGATCTTCAGGGGAAGGTTCATCATGGTCTTGCAGACACCATCCAGGCGGTAGCGTATCCTCATGACCTTCTCGTAGGGTTCTATATGCACGTCGCTGGCCTTCATTTTGAAGGCCTTGATAAGAACACCGTTAACAAGTTTTATAATGGGCGCGTCCACCTCACCCGACAGGATGTCATCCTCAATATCTTCCACGACCTCAACTTCGTCCACGGCACCTTTTACCAGGGTGTCGAATTCATCCACGTCCATTACAGGGCCCGCTTCCATTTCCCCCTCGAATTCACCACCGTCGAGGTCACTGAGATCGAATTCGGTTGCATCGATGGAGGCCTTGCCCCCACCAAACCCGCCTGACTCATAATACTTCATGATGGAGTCTTCGATGGCGGTCTCGGATGCAACAACCGGCTCAACATTGTAGCCGGTCATGAACTTGATATCGTCAAGGGCAAAAACGTTGGTAGGATCGGCCATGGCCAGCGTCAGGGTACCGCCGGTTCTGCTGACAGGAATAAGCTGATATTTCTTGGCCGTCTTTCCCGGGATCAGTTTTATAATATTGGAATCGATCTCGAACTCGGCGAGGTTTATGGATGGCACTCCATACTGCTTGCTAAGGAAGGCGACGATGTCGGCTTCTTCCATAATATCCAGCTTCGCCAGGTTATAGCCAAGCCTGCCACCGGACTTACTCTGTTCCTCAAGGGCTTTTTTAAGCTGATCTTCGTTGATCAGGCTGGCTTTGACCAGCATCTCACCTAAACGCGCTGCGGCCATATATTCTCCATCCTCCCGAGTGTGTCTTTATTATCTGTGTTCCACCCTATAAGCTATATTCGAATCTGTTATCTTGTCAAGCGGTTACAGTAACACGGTCACGCCTACGCGTGAAGTCTGGCTGGCCTATGGCCAGTGTCCAATGTCCAAATCGTGACGCGTGATGAGTAATTGGTGATTGGTGATTGGTAATTAGTAGGAGCTGGCGCTGGGGGTTGGGCGCTTATCTCGTCCAAGGTCCAATGGCCAAGGTCCAACCACGCCTCTGGCGTGGCAGGCGTGATTCACAATGACTTCTTTATGAGCACGCCCTTCGCACTACGCCCTACGCACTCACCCGAAGGGTGCCTCTGTGAACTCTGTGGTTCAAAAAACAATTTCCATCGGATCATCTCAAAACAATATACCTTCCGAACTGCTCTGCGAGAAGATCTTAACCGCGCTCTTTACGTCCTCTGATATCTGTGCCCTCAGGGAATGTTCATCCGCAAATTTCATCTCGTCCCTGAGCCTTGTGAGAAAAAGCAGCGTTATCTCACTGCCATACAGTTTCCCTTCGATCTCGAAAAGATGCGCCTCAACCGTAAGGGGCCCCCCTCCGAACGTTGGTCTGGTCCCCACATTTACGGCAGCAGGTCCGGACCGGCCCTCAAATGAAAAAGCTGCTCCGTATACACCATTGGCGGGCAATATCACATCACCACAGTCCAGGTTCACTGTGGGGTAACCGAGCCCCTGCCCCCGCCCCTGGCCTTCAATTACAGTACCTTTGACAAAATGGGGTCTGCCCAGCAGATCTTTTGCACTCTCAACATCACCGTCAGAAAGGGTATCTCTGATCCTGGTACTGCTGACGACAAGTCCCTCAACAAAAACAGAAGGGACACTGTAAACCGAAAACCCTCTCTCCCGCCCAAGGGCCGAAAGAAGATCCACATCCCCTGCCCTGTCCTTTCCAAACCGCCACCCCTGTCCGGCAACAACAGCGGATACCGACAGTGTATCTACAAGAACCTCATCGACAAACTGCTCCGGAGTCATTGACGCTATCTGCCTGTCAAAGGGCAGAACCAGGGCGGCGTTCATCCCCAGGTCGGAAGCGATCCGGAGGCGATCTGATACAGTCATTATCACCCTGGGCTTGTTATCCGGCATTATGGTGGCAGCGGGGTGCCTCGAAAAGGTCAGGATCAAACCATCGGCAGCAATATCTTCGGCCCTCGAAACGGTTTCTCGAAAGATCGCCTGGTGACCGGTGTGAACACCGTCGAAATTACCTACAGCGGCAACACAGCCGACTTCCTTTTCTCTGATGGACTCTAGATCTTCGTATTTCCTCAAATCACCACTCCCGGTTCACCTTCCAGAAAGGTTCTCAGAATCCACTTCCATCATACATTCCCATTCCCTGCCGTCCTGGCGGTAGATCCTGGCAGGCAGGCAGGCGGAGCTTAAGAAAATATCCTTCGCCCTGTCCACATCGGAGTGTTCCAACCTTATCGCGAGGCCGCAGTCACTGCTGATCTTGCGCGGCTTCATGACCGTACGGTGCCCTACACCTGCATCTTTGAGAGCTTTTTCGGCCTTCAGGGTCAGGTGGGTTGTAGCAAACACCGCTACTAAATCTGTGTTCAATTATTCCCCCTGAACTTCTGAAGTTCCCTTACTCCTTCAACCAGGCTAAGTGCATCCTCCTCAGTGGTGAAAATCCCGGGGCTCACCCTCACAGTACCTTCCGGGAAGGTACCAATGGTCCTGTGGGACAATGGAGAACAGTGCAGGCCGACACGTACCTGAATACCCCTTGTCTGCTCCAGAAATGATCCTACCTCGGCAGGATCAAGATCTTCTACGTTAAAGGAAAGGACCGCTACCTGATCTTCCGGGGAGTCGGGCCCATACAGAACGACCCCCTGGATCTTTGAAAGACCCTCAGAGAGGATCCCAACAAGCTTCTGTTCGTGGTTTCTGATGTTGTCCATCCCCCGGGAATTTATGAAACGGATGGCCTCTCCCAGCGCCGCGATCCCCGGTGTGTTTGGAGTACCGCTTTCGAACCTTTCAGGGAGTGCCTCCGGCTGCCTGACAAGGGTTGACTGTCCTCCTGTACCTCCTTCGATAATGGGTACGAGATCCACTTCCGGAGCAATGTACAAAAAGCCTGTTCCCTGAGGTCCATACAGGGATTTATGACCCGGTACTGCAAGCAGATCGATCCCCGTTTCGGCCACATTCAGAGGAAGGACACCCATTGATTGCGCGGCATCTAACAGCACAACAGGCCGGACCCCGTCACTGGTTCCCAGTGAACCGCATATTTCCTCCACGGGCTGAATGGTTCCAACTACATTGGATGCATGGGTCAGAACGATCAGCCTGGTTCGGGGAGTGATCGCTTCTGTTACTGCACCAGCCCTGACCATGCCCTTTTCGTCAGCCTGAACGCGTGTCACCTCCACACCAATTTCATCTTCAGCCCTGGCGAGGGGCCTTACAACAGAATTGTGGTCCATTGATGTTGTAATTACGTGACAGGCCTCCCTGAGAAATCCCGTGATGGCCAGGTTCAGTGCCTGTGTGGCGTTGGAGGTAAATATTATCCGCGAACTGTCCTGGGCGCCGATTAATCGCGCCACTTCCTCCCTTGCCTCGAATATCTCCCGTTCACCCTGAAGGGCCGAATACCCCGCCCTCCCGGGCGTTGAGGAAAGCTCCCTGATCGCCCACAGCATCTTTTCCACAACAGGCTCAGGCTTGGGCCAGCTTGTCGCGGCATTATTCAGGTAAATGGGCTTTTTAATGTTCATATATTTCTTCCCAAAGGGGGCTTGAGAACCCCCACACGCTTCGAATTAGTTTGTCGGTAAATGAATGGGTTCCGGTAAAAGTTCCTTCGGCTTTGCAACGCCCTTCAGCCTACGGCTTTGTGTAGAGGTATCGAAGTATGTAAGTATCGAAGTAACTGCACTTACCTCCACACCCCGACACCTCGATACTTCGATACCCATCACCCGCCGGCACGCCGTTACCCCGATACTCCGTTACGCATCAACCACCCCCATACCCCTCTCCCAGGGAGCAGAGCGGATCCGGGGCTCCATAGTGTCCGAACAGATGGTACACGATCCCGCGACAGCCTCCCTGGCAGGCGGCAAGCAGCGAGCAGGAACGGCATACGGAAGGGAGCTCGAGAAGATCCTTTCGTATTCTGTCCCTGGCCGGGTTTTTCCAGATACCAGCGAAATCATCCTCGTTGAGGTCTCCAAGGGGAATCAGGAGCGAACAGCACGGATATACGATACCGTCACCATCTATGAAAGCAATGGAATTGCCCGCTTCGCAGCCTCCAGGTTCGGGCCCGTCCAGCCCAAGGAATTCACTGATAATAAAATCATGGATCCGCAGGTGATCCACACCCAATCTGTCTATAACCTCGAGAATATCTTCCCTGTCCAGCTCTTTTATCTCCTCCGGCAGCGGCAGAGTCTCGTTTCCTCGGGAACTGATATCATTCGCGTGTCTGTTTGGCAAGGTAAGACCGAACCCGTATCTGACGGCAGCACCCATAATACCGGGGAGCTGGAGCGGTTTTCTGACATGATACGGCTTCGGGGACAGATGAGAACATAAGAACCATCAGGAATACGGGCCTTAAGTTTCTCATTGTCCATCCTTTCTGAAACCTGATCTTACGGAAAGAGGGACCTCAAGGTTGTGGCCTGTCATAAGGGACTCGTCCCCGAGAATATCATCAAGGCCGCCCGACGCCACAATATTCCCGGAGTCCAGAAGAATCCCCTTCGTGCACACATCAAGGGCGAGTTCCAGGTCGTGGGTTGCTATGAGCATCGTCCTGTTCATTGAAGACAGGAGTTCGATTACCTGCCTGCGGTTGGCCGGGTCCAGATTGCTGGAGGGTTCATCCAGGACAACAATGTCGGGTCTCATGGACAGAACTGTGGCAAGGGCCGCCCTTTTCTTCTCACCGTAGCTCATGTGGTGAGCAGACCTTTCCTCGAATCCCGCCAGGCGTACGTCCTCCAGGGCCTGGGCGACACGCTCCCTGACCCCTTCTTCAGCTATCCCCATATTCAGGGGACCGAAGGCCACATCATCAAATACTGTGGGAGAGAACAATTGATCTTCGGGATCCTGAAACACGATGCCGACCATGGATCTGACGGCCTTGAGATTTTTCTTGCACACCTCCTGCCCCTGAACGAACACCTGTCCACTACCTCCCGAAATTATTCCGTTCAGGTGCAAGATGAGGGTGGACTTCCCCGCCCCGTTGGGGCCGATAAGGGCAACCTTCTCGCCTTTACCCACGTTGAAGCTCACGCCCTTCAGGGCGATTGTACCGTCGGGGTAGGTGTAGTTCAGATCTTCAATACTAATAGCGGTTTGTTTTTCCAACTATAACCTCGCTTTTAGATTCATCCTGTTTTGCAAATCAAGATCCTTCAGCGCTCGAGAGATCTGGTGTCCCAGGACCCAAGACCCAGGACCAAGTTACAATGACTCACCCTCTCCTAACCTCTCCCGTCAAGGGAGAGGGATTATTTGGGAGGGGATTAGACTTCGATACTTCGACACTTCGTTACCTCTATACCTATAAACCCCCATACTCCGATACGCCGTTACTCCGTTACGTTTTGATCACGTTAACTTGTCCCAAAACTGCTTCTTCCGCCGGTCCCAGAATTTGGGATCAGACTCGGCTACCAGAACTTCACCTATAATAATTATGGCCATGGACGGCTCTCTCGACTCAAGCCCGAAAATATCATCATCGCCCACCACATCGGCTATGGTATCAACAGTACCCCTGTAGACCTTTTCCTCCGGCAGCCCTATACGGTAAATAACAGCTACGGGTGTTTCGGGTGCATAACCGTCTCCCAGTTCGCTGACCAGTCGGGAAATCGGTTTGTTGTTCATATAAAGTACGAGGGTCCCACTCAGTGCGGCGAGTCTGGCAAGCTCCCCCTCTTCGCCATCGCGGTCTATGTACTTGGGGCTCGTCAGGACAACACAGTGGCTGACGGATGCCATATCCAGGGTCCTCTTCAGAAGGGAGGCGGCAGCATTCAGGATTCCCACACCGGCTATTACCCTTGACCGCTCGCCAAACCAATCCACTAGGGGCAGGAACGGGGAAAAGACAGTCATATCACCGGGTATGATAAAACCTACCGAACCGTTCTCAAGCTGCCTGTTTACTTCTTGGTCGATCTTTTTAAAGTCGTATTCAAAAGGATCCACCAGATCCTTCCCCTTCAGAAAATCAGCAAAGGTTTCCGGATAGGGCGGCATGGCAAAGACAAAATTACACTCCCTGAGGGCCTCTCTCCCCTCAAGAGTGAGATATTTCGGGTCTCCTGGGCCTGCACCTATGAAGTAGACTTTATTTTCGTACTGTTTTTTCATATTGGTTTAATACAAAAGGTCCAAGAATGCTGCTACCGTACTCGTAGGCATAAAGATGCCCTGCTGAAACCGGACCTCCATCTGCATCCATCAGCCTCCCGGTTATCTGCACACCAGTCCAATCCCCGGTGTTTCTGACATTCCGCGCGGCGCAGCTGACAGAAAAAACAAGGGTCACTGCCATCAAAACGTATAGAGTCGATCTGAACATCTGTTTAATTCCAGAACTAGTCATCGCATTCCCCAAGTAGCACAATCCGGGCCATAATCATTCCACCATAACGAAAATACCTGAATATATAAAGATAAGGGTTCTCACCACGGAGGCACGGAGGTTTAAGATAGGGAGGAGGAAAGAGGTAGGAGCTTGGGGTTAATGGGTAACGAAGTATCGAGGTGTCGAGGTATCGAAGTATACACCCCTCCCCCTTGGGACGACGTAGCTTTACGCGAAGGCGCCTGGCGGGAGGGGAGGAGTACTGAAACCCAAAGTCTTTACCTGCGGCCCTCAGCGATCCGCCCATGTGGGCGGCCTGCCTGTCCTGAGCCTGCCGAAGGGCGGCCCCCTGCGTTAAAAGCTCTTATCTCTTTATATGTTACCCCCTCACCTCGGTACACCACGCCTCAGCGTGGCCAGGGGAGAGGAAGAGTACTTAAACCCCAAGCTCGATGCTTTATTCTGCGGCCCCCTGCGGTCCGCCCGTATGGGCGGCCTGCGGCCCCCTGCGTTACAAGCCTTATCTCTTTTGATAAACCCCAAGCCTTTTCTTTCTCCGTGTCCTCCGTGCCTCCGTGGTTCAAAAGATCGCTATTGTTTGCATGCTGTTTTACCCCACGCCCAGGTTTTCTCTGTGTCCTCTGCTTGCCTGGTCGTAGCCTTGGCGAAGACTGGTGACTCTGTGGTAAAAAAACCAAAAAAATGACCCCTCATCGTTGGGGGCCGATGAGGGGTCGGCTCGGTATAGGACCGAGCATTGGGGGTGCATCTTCAACCGGCCAAAGGCCGGATGAAGTTGGGGGCTTAATCAGTGTTTATCTATAATCGGTACTCCTTAACCTGTTGTTTACCACATTGCTTTCAGAATTGTAATGCAGTTCCTATGCCATACTCTACCAGGTTCGTACCATAGCATAAGATACTGAAAAATAAAACACTTTTACAAGAAAAAATTATTGTCAGTTTTTTCATATTGCAGAATCAGCGCAAAAACTGCGACAACCACTGACATTATTTGCGCAATTCCTGCTCATCCGAGGATGATAGTCCATACTCTTTGAGCTTATACTGCAGGGTTCTTCGGCCGATGCCAAGGAGTTTTGCGGCCTCTGTCCTGTTGCCTCCTGTCAACTCCAGTGTCTTGATTATCGCCTCTTTTTCTACCTCGCTCAAAGGCCTTCCAGGGGTTACTCCGATGGGCTCATCAGATTCACCCGGGCGAAGGTTGGCGGGCAGATCCTCTGGTTGAATATGCTCTCCGCGAGCCATGATCACAGCCCTTTCCACAACATTTTCAAGTTCTCTGACATTACCCTTCCACTGATTTCTCATAAGGAGATCCATCGCGGATGGAGAAAAACCACGAAGTCCTTTTTTGTTCCGCTCTGAAATAATATTGAGGAAATGTTCCGCCAGCACGGGGATGTCCTCTCGCCTTTCCCGTAGAGGGGGCAGTGTGATTGGAATTACGTTCAGCCTGTAGAACAGATCCTCTCTGAACCGTCCCTCCTTAACCTCATTATCCAGATCCTTGTTGGTCGCGACTATAAGTCGAACATCCACGGCAAGAGTCTCAGTGCCCCCTACCCTCTCAAAAGTTTTGTCCTGGATCACTCTGAGCAGCTTCGCCTGAAGAGTGAAGCTCATCTCACCTATTTCATCCAGAAAGAGTGAACCGCTATCAGAAAGTTTGAACCTGCCCTCACGCCTTGAAACAGCGCCCGTAAAAGATCCCTTCTCGTGCCCGAAAAGCTCGCTCTCGAGGAGGGATTCCGGGAGGGCCGCGCAGTTCACCTTAATCAGGGGATTTGATGCTCTGGGGCTGTTGTGATGAATAGCATCTGCAACAAGTTCCTTGCCTGTCCCGCTCTCACCGAGGATGAGCACTGTCGCCTCTGTAGGCGCCACCATCCTTATGGTCTCGAATAGTTCCATTATTTTCGAGCTGTTACCAATAATATCGCTGATCTGCAGGCTGCTGGTCAATTGTGCTCGAAGCGACTCGTTTTCAACGGCAAGGTCCGATACCTCCATGGTTTTTTCCACCAGGATCTTCAGCTCATCCAGATCCACAGGTTTAGTCAGGTAGTTCAGGGCTCCCGATCGCATGGCATCCACCGCCGAATCAACACTGGCATATGCAGTGACGATCAAGACCTGAATGGCCTGAGAGATCTCCTTGATATGCTTCAGGGCTTCGAGGCCCCCGATCCCGGCCATCTTAAGGTCCATAATAACTATGTTGTAGAAGTTCTTCTGTACTTTCTCTACCGCTTCTTCACCGCTGCCGGCTGTCTCGACTGTATAACCTTCCTCAACAAGAACCATTTCAAGAAGTTCCCTCTGGGAAGCCTCATCATCAACTACGAGTATTTTATGAGCAGCCTTGCGATCGTCTCTTGCCAAAACTTGTTTCCTCCAGAGATTCTTTCCGAAGTGATCAGACCTTGGGGAATTTTACCACAACAGTCGTTCCTCTGCCGGGAGTAGAGGAAACCCTTATCTCTCCTCTATGATCCTGAACTATTCTATGAACTATGGCAAGGCCAAGACCTGTACCTTCCGCCTTCCTCGTAAAAAAGGGCTCGAAAATACTGTCCAGATCTTCGTCAGCGATGCCCGTGCCCGTATCGGAAACTTCCAGCTGGGCGTGATCTCTGCCCAGAGAGGTGGTGATCGTGAGAACTCCACCTTCCGCCAGTGCCTGGAATGCGTTGAGAAAGAGATTTATCAGAAGCTGCTTCAAGCTGTCCTCATCCCCGTTTATAAAAAGCCCATCAGGCCGGAGTTCCTCGACCACCTTTACACCCTGGCTGACAGATTCCCTTTCAACCAGGGAGACGGCCGACCCTATAACTTCATTCAGATCGAGCTCTTCAAGCTCCGGTTCACGGGGACGGGAAAAATCCAGCAGTTCCGTGATCACCCGGTTAAGCCTGTCTACCTCCTTCATTATGATGCTGATGGAACGACCCTCCTGGCTGTCCTCCTCGAAGCGTTGGCTCAGATGCTGTGAGAAACCGCGTATGGAATTCAGAGGATTCCTGATCTCGTGCGCCATCCCTGCAACGAGACGGCCTAGAGCGGCCAGCCTTTCTGACCGTCTGACCTCGGCCTCCAGCAGTTTAACCTCACCTGTGTCTCTGAGGAAAAGGACCGATCCTCCACCCCCCACCTGACTCCTGACAGGGATCATCGTCGCGGCCAGATGGGACCCATCTTTGTCAGGCGCCAGCATTTCCTGATCGTAAAAGGGCGTTCCCCTGGCCAGGAGAACGCTCATATTCTCCCATCGATCTTCACTGAAGAAATCGCTCCAGTGCTTTCCCGCGATCTCTTTTAATTTCACATCGAGCATTCTCTCAGCTTCCGGATTAACGGTCCTGATAATACCCTCATTGTCTATGCTCACAAGTCCCTCGGCCATCCCGTCGATAACATCCACAGTATATTGCTGTACATCGGCCAGGGCTTTGCGTGCCGTGAAGTAGCCCTGCAACACTATCAGGAAGTAAAATCCTATCGTACCGAGGAGCAGGAGCATGAAACCGTTGAGCAGAAGCTGTTTTGTGCTCTCCTCAACAGCTTCATCAAGGTCTGTAGTGTCCATTCCAATCAGTACATAGTAATGATGTTCAGTTTCCTCGGATTCTTCAGTCACTCCCGGTATTGAGGGGAGCTCCAGCATCCTGAGGTGTATCCACGAACTGTCCAGAGGATTGAACCGGCTTACAAAAAGGAACATCTTGCCCAGTTCGGGCAGTTCCTCCAGGGCGTAGGATTCATCCACACCTGCCAGCCTGTTGTTAAACTCCCTCAGTGAAAGTCCGTGAACATCGGGAATGAAACGATGGCTTCCCGTGAGAAAGCGGCCGGAGTTATCGTAAAGCGCGACAAAAACAACCTCTTCTGACTCGGCAGCGTCATTTACGAAACGAATGAGATGGCGGTCCCCTGACTCCAGCATCATCGTGCTGATGCGGGCAGCAGAGGAGATAGACCTCACCATGAGGGTTGCCTGTCTTCTTTTGAGATCCAGCAGGAGTGATTTTTCCCTTTTCAGGCTGCTCTGTCCAAGGGAGGCCAGAATAATGGCGAGAAGCAAAATAGCAAGCAGCAGGATAAACAGGGTAATGTAGCCTGTCGGTCTCAGGCGGGGAGTTTTCATAGCTCTCTATCCAGGGGTCTGCCGGGGTTCCCTTAACGGGCTTTTCAGTTCACTCTCAACCTTCAGGAGAAATTCGTTGTCATCCCAGGCAATATCCGGACTGAAATCCCGGGCCTGGAAACGCACCTGAAACCCAATTGCGGCGAGGCCAGTGGCCCCCTCAACGTCAAGGTTTCGCACATTCTCACCCACTGCCTGGATGGATCCTAGAACGTCCTCTGAATTTACTCCTTTGTGGAGGATCGCGAATGTCGCGCCGTAAAACCTTGCCAGGATCGCGTCCTGATCAAGATTGCCGCGGAGGTTGTCGGCGATCATCCTGAGAGCCCCGTCTCCCATCTGCCCTCCCATCTCCTTACTGTACTTCGATCATTGTGACAGTGGAAAGAGTAATGACACTTATAATGAGGTATATTCGGCAATTTCGAAGAAACATAAAGATCTCCTTTATTATTTCCGTGGATTCCTGTTGATAGGCATCTGCTGTAACTGGTTGATTCTTCCCTGAGCAATTGCCAGGAACTTCCTGTCCCCCCTCCAGTAGAAGATGAACTTTTCAAATGACTGTATTGCATCCTGGGGCTTGCCCATGTTCGACTGGGCGAGGCCTATATTGTAGTAGGACATGGCAAATGTGGGGTCGATGAATAGGGCCTGTCGATAGTATTTGATGGCTTCAGAGAAATTTCGGCCTTTGAAGTAGATATTCGCCAGGTTGTTTGCCGCCTCGATGTACCTGGGATTGAGCTGAAGGGCTCTTTTGTATGCTCCAACGGCTTCTTTCGTCTTACCCGACTCCCTCAGGATATTGCCCAGGTTGTAGCTCGCAAGGGCCGACTTTGGGTCGAGGGAGAGGGCCTTCTTCATGAATTTTTCAGCTTTTGCAAAGTCCTTTTTCTTGTGGTAGACGTTGCCCAGGTTGATATAGGGGTTTGGGAACATCGGCGCCAGTTGAACCGTTTTTGAGTAATATTTGATTGCCTTATCCAATTCACCTTGCTGTTCGTAATATATACCCAGGTTGTTATAGCCTCGCACGGACTTACTGTCCTTGAGTATCACATCTCTCCACATCGTTTCTTCGGTGGCGAAGGCCATGTTGCGCTTGTAGGTGCCCAGGCCCATAAACAGCAGAGTCGCAATGCATATCGTTGCAAAGATCTTCAGTCGTTTTCCGCCCAGTTGAACGTAGTGTCTTGCCAGGAGTGCCGCGACATAACAGAAAACGAGAGTCGCGCCCAGGCCGGGAAGGTAGAGACGGTGGTCGTTTGCCACAATGTTGAGGCGAAACAGGGAAGTGGGTAGCAGGGCGGTGAAGAACCACAGGATACCGAAGGTGACCAGAGGATGCTTTTTACGCACCCACAGGGCCAGAAAAATTATTAAAGCTATTATTATGAGAGAGACAATCACTTTGAATTCACCAAAGCCCCCGCTTACCTTGAAGGGTTTATCGATACTCAAAGATGTGGGCCACAGCCACGCCTTAATATAATGAATCCAGACCCTGGACTGGGTTGCAAGCTGAGCTGTCAGGTTGGGTGCGGCCTTCGTGCCGCCCTTGGAAGTCACCTGAGAGATGAGGTTTTCAGATAGCAGCAAATGTCTAACCCACAGGTACGATCCCGCAACTATTCCGAAAGGAGCCATTCTCACAGCTAACGTCGATAGAATGCTGCTATTGGACCGCTCCCGCATCCATTTATTATTGAACAGAAATTCATAGTACAGGAACATGGCCGGGAGGGTTATGGCGATCTCCTTGGACATCAGACCGCCCAGGAAGAAAAAAGAAGAAAGGAGTAAGATTCCGACACGGGTTTTGCCAGCATCCACACTGAGCATATATAGAAAAAAGGCCCAGAAGATGAATATAGAGGCCATTACAGACGATCTGGATGACAGATATACCACTGTTTCTGTGTTAATAGTGTGCAGTCCAAACAGGAGGCCAGCGAAGGTGGCAGTGAGTATTGGATTGATGCCCTCGATAGATAATCTGTTTTTGAAAAGGTAGAGCACCACATAGAAAATAGCCATCGAGGCAAGGAGATGAAAGAGGAAGTTTGTTACATGGTACCAGACAACGTTGTACCCGTCCCTGGAGGTAAGCAGCCCCAGCTGGTAGTTAATGGCATGAGTAGTCATTAATAGCGGACGATACATGGCAGTCTGCGGATTCCTGCTGAATGTCGATGGATCCTTGAAGAAGAGAGGTATATTGGAGATCTTCCTGATATTTATGTTTTCTTTAATGTGGTGGAAATCATCGTAGTGCCAGTCGGTGGTGAAAGAATTAGAGTAGAAGATAAGCAGGGCGGCTGTGATGGCCATCAGGCCGACTAGAATCTGTCTTGAGGCGGAAAGTTCACTATATTTTTGATTGAGTTTCATAAATAATGGCAGATTGGAAAAATTTCACCCGGTGTCATTACGGTTGATTTCCTTGAAACATTGCAACTGGATGTTTTTCAGGTTGATGGTTTTTCACTGTACAACTTCAGGTCTGAGTCCACCATCTCATTGACCAGGTCCGCGAATGAGTAATTATACGTCCATCCAAGGTTTTCCTTGGCCTTTGAACAGTCTCCTGCCAATTGGTGTATCTCAGCGGGCCGGAAGAACCTCTCATCAGTTTCAACGTAGTCCCTGTAATTCAGATCAACGCGAGAAAAGGCGGCTTCAAGGAATTCTTGTACGGAATGAGTCTCTCCACTTGCTATTACATAATCGTCAGGGACGTCCTGCTGGAGCATTAACCACATTGCCTTTACGTACTCGCGAGCGTGTCCCCAGTCCCTTTTGGCATCAAGATTACCCAGTACCAGTTTATCCGCTTGCCCAAGCTTTATTCTTGCGACATTGGAACTTATTTTCCTGGTTACGAACTCAAAGCCCCTCCTGGGTGATTCGTGATTGAATAGGATACCTGATGAAGCATGAAGGTTGTAAGCTTCCCTATAGTTCCTGGTCAAATGGAAACCGGCCAGCTTGGATACACCGTAGGGTGACCTTGGGTTAAAGGGTGTGTCTTCATTCTGGGGGGTCTCTCTGGCATTTCCGAACATCTCACTGGAAGCAGCGAAATAAAAACGGCACTCTGGACTGGCCTCTCTAACAGCGGAAAGCATGTACATTGTCCCGTTTATATTAGTGTCAATAGTTGAGAACTCGTCGTCAAAGGAATAACTCACGTAGCTCTGGGCTGCCAGGTGATAACATTCATCCGGAGTGACCTGTCGGACAACGTTATAAATACTCGCGAAGCTTTCGAGGGAGGCGGAATGAAGAATTACCTCATCCAAAAAATGCCTGATCCTGCGAAGCCTGTGATCAGGATCCTCTAAGGCAACTCTTCTTACTATTCCATGAACCTCATAATCCTTCTCCAGGAGGTACTCCGCCAGATAGGATCCATCCTGTCCAGTAATACCTGTAATTAGTGCTTTTCTCTTCTTGATACTTCCTCCCATGCTGTTATAAAACTCGCTTTTAGTTTGGCACTACATTATACTCGTTTATTATTAAAAATAAACAATTATTCTGTTAAATCAGGTAGTTAGATAATGTTATTCTTCTGTTGTAGCCAACGACTGTCCAGTTATATTCATTGATTTGTCGGGATTTTGAAAAAATGAGAGAGATAAATGGCTAATATATTAATCGTAACATGGAACTTTCCTCCTACAATAGGGGGCATTGAAAACCTGATTGGTGATATATATATTAATCTGTCAAAGTACCATGATGTTTCAGTCATAACAGCAGGTAACCCAGATGAAGAATCTGATTCTAATGTTATAAGGCTTCGTGCCAGAAATGTTTCAATCTTTCTTATCAAGGCATTTTTTCTTACCCTGAAGGTACACCTCGAGAGAAAGTTTGACCTTCTATTGTCCGGCAGCCTGCTTATAAATCCCATTACGGTCTTTGTCGGCATGCTAACTCGGACGCCTCGTATAACAATGTCCTACGGCCTCGATATCATTTATCCAAATCCTTTTTACCAGTTTGTTATGAGAGCCACAATTAACAGGAATAACGCCGTAGCCGTTATCAGTGAGAATTCAAGGAAGCTGGCAATAAAGCATGGATTAGCTCCCCAAAAAGCGGTAATGCTACACCCTGGCGTTCCGGATAAATTGTTACAGGGGCTTGAAAGCTCTCAAGATCCAGCGTCAATCAGAGACAAATTCGGGATAGGAGATCGACCGTGCATAGTGAGTGTCGGGAGGCTGACAGAACGCAAAGGAATCCTCCCCTTTGTGAGAGAGTGTTTCCCGAGAATACTGGAATCCATACCGGAATGTGTTTTGCTCATAGTGGGTGAGGATCCTACAGAAGCATTGGTGCATAAAGCAGGAGAGCTTGCGCAGATAAAAGATGCGGTGAAGAAATTGGGTATTGATGAAAATGTGATATTCGCAGGCCATGTTGATGATGGTCAGCTTATGAATGTTTATGCATCAGCAGATCTTTTTGTGTTCCCGGTGATTGAAATTCCAAACGATATTGAGGGCTTCGGGATGGTTGCTATTGAGGCCGCGTTGGTGAAAAAGCCCGCTGTCGCTACGGAAGTGGGAGGTATACCTGACGCTGTGGAGAATGGAGTTTCCGGAATACTCGTGAAGCCCGGTGACTATGAAGCGTTTGCTGAGGCAGTCATTGATCTCCTGACGGACGACGACAGAAGGATTTCCTTGGGAAGGTCCGCGAGGGAGCGGGTCCTGGATCGATTTACATGGAATACTCTTATTCGGAAATGGAACTCGATGATTGAAACAATACTTCTCAGAGATTGATAGTTTAAAAGTGCAACCTGAACCAACAGCTCAGGACTGGTTTTCACTCCTCGTATCTAGTTCCGGTTTCTTCAAGACCCACAAATAGGTGGGGCAGAGCCAGTAGAATCTTCCTAAAAGCCAAATATAAATCTTCTGCTTGCCTGATCCCGGAACGATCATTTCGGTAGCGCTGTATTTGACAGGATCCTTTATGATCTTTTTCGTGTAGTCAAAACATATATAATCCTCAGTAAGTTTTTTCAGGTTAGCTAAAGACAGATGCTTTTCGAAATAGTAGTTTCCTTTCCCGGTTATTCTAAGCATCAGGTTGGCAATGCCTCTGGGCATAAGTGACAGCAGGGGTAACCGGTAATGTGGTTCAATAAGCTGAAACCTGTTGCCGGCGGCGAAATAGCATGCCCCGCCGGGCTTAAGTACTCTGAATATCTCTTTCATCAAATTCTCTGGCTCCGGGATGTGCTCGTAGACGTGTGAACAGATGACTGCATCGATAGCATTGTCAGCAGCGGGAATGCACATAGAGTCACCTTCCAGGAAGTATACATTTTGCGCCGACATATTATGATGTGCATAACGAATTGCCTCTCTATCGATATCTATGCCTGCAACAAGCTTTGTACGCCTGCCCATTGCGCTGGCCGCAACACCTATTGAGCAGCCGACATCCAGGATTGTTATTGAACTTAATCGGTGGCCAAAATAATCCTTCAGTACAGCGAGGATCTTTTCAGCTTTCTGAAATCGTTTCTCAAGGTTGAAGGTTTCAATTGACTGTAACCTGGAGTAGGAATGCTGGTACGTTGTTTTCCTTTTTATCAAGATTCAGCCTCCCACTGTTTTCGAGGGGAACATCCCTTTATAAGTAAAACCAACTACGGTGCCGATTGCTGTAAGTTCAGCAAGGCTTGTTAACAGCCGCACAGCGATTGCTATAAAAATAGCGTTTACTGCAGAAGTGTGGGGCTGCAGTGCCAGCACAAAGATACCCTCTCTGACACCGATACCGCCTGGCGCAAAAACCGCGAGAAATCCCGCTACGACTGAAAAAGCGTAATATCCGGTTACAGAGAACAGACCTAACGCGTCAAGTTCCGGGAAAAGACTCCTGCACAGGATCAGAACCCCTGTCCCCAGCAGCAGCCACGTTATTATGTAACAGGTAATATATCCAAAGGTCTGCCTGCGGGAAAGCCAGGTGGATATGGGGTCGCGGCGTAAGGTCTTCAGGATGATATTCAGGATCGTATGAACTCTTTCGGGAAAGAGGACGAAGAGAGATGAAAGGATGACGGCCGACAGAGCGAGGATTGTATTAATGCTGAAAGCAGGATCCGATGACGAGAGCAGAAAAATCAGCAGGCCCGTTGAGATGGCAAAAACATGCTCTATAATGGAGCCTGCAAGTACCGTTGCAACAGAGATCGAATGACGGGACAGGGATGTTAAACGCATAGTAACAACCCATATTTTGCCTGGTATGTACTTACCTAGCTGTGAAGTAAGTATTATGGGCAGTGTTATCCTGTAGGGCGCCCCGCCGCCCACCGCGCGAAGCACTGAAGCGCCGAGAAAGGCCTGGATTATCACGAAGAGCACAAGGATGAAAAAGGAAAGAGCCAGCTTCGAAATATCGGCTGTAACCAGTATTTTCCTGATGTTGTCGTACTGCTTTATCAGGAACCAGCATGCGAACAGTATCGCCGCTGTTAGAAAAATCCTGTTTATCCATACCATTATTTTTTTCATACGCACAGGCTGTCCCGGTCGATGTGACATGGAAAATCCCGATTATTTTTCAAAACGGTTCTGTTTGCTGTCCCAGAGCTTCATGGCGGTCCTGAAGCTTCCCCTCCCAAGCAGGTTCTCGAATTCACCGCTGTCCAATACCAGAGGTCTTATTTTCCTCTTGATATAGCGCTCCGTTTTCATTATGACGTCGTCGAGCTGTTCCCTGTTAATATTTCCGATGAGCACAATATCAATGATTCCGGAATCCTTCCCCTCTGCGTAGTCTCCCGTCAGGTACACTGCCTCCAGGTTGCCCAGGCGATCAATAACCGACCTTGCAAGCTCGTCGATACCTGTAATTTTGCGGACCATGGAGGAAAGCTCCGGGAAGAGGAGATGCCTGGTATTGGCACTGTAGAAGACGTTTCTGCCGTCCTTTTCCGAGATGAGGATGTCGTTCTCCGTCAGATTATTGAGTTCAGTTCTAACGGAATTCGTGGAAACCCCGAACTCGGTTGCCAGTTCACGCAGATATGCCCTGTTACTGGGATTCAGGAAGAGCTTGACCAGGATGTTGACCTTGGTTTTGGATGTTATGACGCCTTTTAGCATGATTACGGATACCTATGATTGATTATTAATGAGTAACAAAATTACTCTTTAATAACCAATATGTCCTTTGGTGTCAAGGTATATATTTCGGTCGACGGAGTTTGAGTCAAGGATGGCTTTGTAGAAGATTGGCCGATATCGGTTGGTCAGGAGTTTACTTAACTTTATCTGATATGTTGCTGTAAGAAGGAGTGAATAACCGAAAAGGACCGATTATTTGAGGAGGTTGTACTTCAGGATGCACCAGATCGCCTTTACCCCGTCTTTCCAGTCTATCTTTTTGCCTTCTTCGTAGGTCCTTCCATAGTATGATATGGGTACTTCGTACATTCTCAACTTCTTTTTTGCCAGCTTCGCGGTTATTTCGGGCTCGAAACCGAATCTGTTCTGTTCGATGACTATCCCCTCCAGGGCTTCCCTTCTGAATACCTTGTAGCACGTCTCCATATCTGTAAGGGTAAGGTTGGTAAGCAAATTGGACAGCAGAGTCAGAAACCTGTTGCCTACAGCGTGCCAGAAATACAAGACCCTGTGAGCCCCGTGTCCAGCGAAGCGGGATCCGTAAACCACATCAGCCCTACCGTCCAATATGGGCTTAAGGAGTACCGGATACTCCCCTGGATCATATTCAAGATCAGCATCCTGAATAAGTATGATATCTCCAGTGGCTTCTGAAAACCCGGCTCTCAGGGCTGCTCCTTTACCCTGATTTTTCTCTTGAAACAGGGTTTTTACATCGTCGTGAGTAAAATTCTGTAAAAGCTCCCTGGTACCATCTGTCGAAAAATCATCAATTACAATTATCTCCTTATTGTATGGTGTTGCAAGTACGAGGTTCAGTATCTCGTCGATTGTGTTTACCTCATTAAAAGCCGGAATGATAATACTCAGAGTAAAAGTTTTCGGAAATGGATTGTTTTTTACACTCATAATTTGGATTCCGTTCTGTTTAGTTTGCTGCTAGAAATTGAGTAATTTAATTAAATCCTGTTCGGATTTTATTATGTTTTACTTAAAAGTTTATCAGAGCTCTGAACGCATAATAGTTCATCTTTAGATCGTTCAGGGTGCGCATTTTAATAAACCTCTTCAGGATATAATTCGGTCGTAAATAAAAATTTTTGTACGCTTTTCTGTAATATTTTTTTATTGTTTCCTGGTTTACGCTGGGAAGCCTGTTCACGATCGTGGCGAGATCGTATTTTGACCAGTCCTTCGTTAGCAAATAACCGTTTTCGTCAGCCCAGGTGTACATTTCAGAACCCGGAAAAGGCGTTGTAATATTAAAGACCGCGAAATCGGCCTTGAGTTTTTTAGCATATATTATGGTTTTCTTCATGGATAATTCTGTTTCTCCGATATTCCCGAACATGAAGGCTGCTCTCACATTGATGCCTGCTTTTTGTGTGAGCTTCACTATTTTACAGGCACTGTCCAGGTCGATATTTTTGTTTATGTTTTTCAGGATCTTGGGGTCACCTGATTCTATCCCGTACATTATCTGGTGACACCCTGCTTTTTTCATGAGGGATAGGGTCTCCTCGTTCACACGGTCAATTCTGGAAAAGCAGCTCCAGGTAATATCCAGCTTTCGTGAGACTATCTCCCGGCAAACATCGTTAACGAGAGCTGGAAAAGTAGTGAATGTATCATCGTAAAAGGAGATCTCCTTTATATTATAGTTATCCACCAGACAATTAATTTCATCGACTATCTGTTCAGATGTTCTGAACCTGACCTTGTTGCCTAGATATCTTCCATAGCAGTATGTGCACCTTCCTGGACAGCCCCGAGAAACAACCATGCCCATGGAGGGGGTTCTAAGATAACTTCCCAGGGCGGAACTGTATTTGGATACCGGCAGCAGATCATAGGAGATCATGGGTAGATCTGAAATAGCGGCTCTCGGGGGTCTGTCTTTATTATTCATTATCTTCCCGTTGCTTTTATAGGAGAGGCCATCTATCTCGTCAAGGTCCATCCCTGATACGAGTTCCATTAATGTATCCTCGCCTTCACAGCGGATCACATAATCAACATATGGCGTGGAAAGGGGTTCTTCGGGAAACACGCTGGGGTGAACACCTCCCATGATCACTGGAGTATCAGGGAAGCGGGTTTTGCATATCTGGGCTGCTCTAATAGCATTGTTATAGATACTGGTGGTGGCCGTTATTCCGATGTAATCCCATGAGGATCCAGGGAGAAAGTCTGCCAGATTGTCAGTTCCGATCCTCTCTGCATTACAATCGAGTATTATAACTTCATGGCCCCTCTCTTTAAGTAATGTCCCAAGAAGGGCCAGGCCGAAGGGGGGCATGCAGCTTTTTATATATTTCCACATGTTATCGGTCTTCTGATGCCATGGGGGGTTGATAAGGAGGAATTTCATAATTATTATTTGATTCTCCAGGGTTTAATAAATCATCTTTTCAACTGGATGAAACATTACTGTCACCACTTGCTCTCTTCTCGCGTATCAGGTCCACAAACATAACCATGGTCCAGACTGCGAACAGATACATCACGGGCCTGAGGGGGATAGAATACCTCGGAAGCGGGGCGAATACTGTATAAAGTAAGGTGAAATAAATGATGGGAGCGAATAGGAGCACCAAAACCTTACTGTCTGGTCTCTCGCCTCTTATCAACTGTTTTATTATAAAAATAATACCACCGAGGCATAGAATCATGACAATAGGGTGTAGTATCTTCATGAGGATCCTGGTTGAGTTCGCCAGGCTGGATTTCTGGTAGAGTGACTTCACCACCGGGTAAATATATATATCACCCTGCCCCTGAATGATGTTCCAGCTCCATATATAATATGGCTTTTCAAAAAGGTACCATGTCACATGCCTTAAAGGTTTCTCTTTAAACCTTCCCAGGAAAATCCGAGCAAAGCTGGAATAAGATTCGGTATACTTCTCGAACTCTGGATCCTCACGGTATGAATAATATTTGAATCGTGGATCCTTGTAGATGAAACCGGGATAAGTGCCGTGGACCAGTGTGATAAGGGCCCTTCCCTTTCCACTTTTGCCGCCTGGCGGGATGCTTATCTTGTTTCTGATCATCCAGGATCCGGCAAGCAGCGAAAATACCATGATGAAAATGAGAATTCCAGCAACAAAGGGGTTTTTCAATATTCTTTTCTGTTTTTTCCCCGTGCTCTCCGGGCTCGTCACTAAAATGAGAATTACTCCCAGACCGAAGGGAAGAAAAAGTACAACTTCATTTACCAGATAGGCCAGGCCGAAAAAAAGTCCCGAGATGATAAATAGGGACCGTCTTGCTCTTCCCATGGCAAGACAGAACAATAACAGAGCAAGTGTAAGTAGTGTGCCGAAAAGAGTCTCCGTGAGAACGTAACTGGCACTGGACACAAGGTGCGGGCTTAAGGCTACAAATAAGGCAGCGGTTAAAGCACCCCATAGCGGGAGGAAAGCTGTCCCGAGGAGATAAGTTACAGGGATCATAAGGGTGCCCAATACGACCTGTAAATATTGAATGGCCTGATAGTATTTTTCCTCGCCGAATAACAGCGCAAGGCTGATGAATGCTGGATATCCCGGAGAGCGGAAGGAATCCGGTTTCGGGTTGTCTGAAGGGTACTCCACTGAGAAAGTCTTGTGGTTGATGAGGTTCAGGGCGTAAATGACATACTGGCGCGCATCAGCCCGGATAGGTGTGTTTATTTCTGTTTTCTGAATATAGGCAGCCCTGATAGTAAACCCTGTCAGAGTAATAACTAAAAGGATCAGAACCGGCACATTGAGTCTTTTATAAATAGGAGTCTTTTTTGGTTCACTGTTCATATCAGGGGTATGTTTGATCATTCCCCTTCAGACCTGTCCATCCTTAGCTGGCTTATCTGTTCAGACACAAGTCCCAACATAAAGATGATAATAGAGGACATGAACAGCAGCATGGACATGTTTGTAAAACGATGTATGGTCAGAAATGTGTAAAGATAATAACCTGATCCTGTAAGAAAGAGTGCTGTACTAAGTGGTAGAAAAACTCTTAAAGGTGAATAAAGAGTGGCGATCTTAATGATAATGAGCAAAAATCTTGCTCCGTCACTGAAAAGCCTTATTTTGCTCTTTGAACCCGCTCCCCTGACAGCCGCTTCAATGGGGATGTACTTCAGGCTCAATCCAGACCTCAAAAAAGCCATCGTCATCGTTGTAGGATAGGAAAATGTATTTGGGAGAAGATAAAGGTATCTGAGAGCTGCTTTGCGGTTAACTGCACGAAACCCGGAAGTCAGATCCTCTATCCTGAATTTGGTCACGTAGGATGCCAGCCAGTTGTAAATAGTATTTCCGGCAAAACGATGAAATCCTGCATGGCTTTTGGCGGTCCTCGCCCCTACAACCAGGTCATACTCTTCAGCTGCATCAAGAAGTCGCGGGATGTCCTCTGATTTGTGCTGACCGTCACCATCCATCAGTACAATGACCTCTCCTGTAGCGCCTCGGATCCCTGTTTTAACAGCGGCGCCATTTCCCATGTTGTACGGATGTGAGATCACTCGGACCCCGGCATCAGCGGCTATCTGGGGTGTATCATCAGAGGAAGAATCATCAACGACCACGATCTCATATTCCCGTTCAAGGCCGCCCAGCACATCATGGATCTGACGGATCAGATCCGGAAGGTTGGTCGCTTCGTTATATGCAGGTATGACGATTGATAGATCCATGTGTTTTCACCACAGAGTTCTGGGTATGGGGGTAAGGGGGTATCGGTGTGTGTGGGTTTACTCCCCTCCCATATAATCCCTCTCCCTTGACGGGAGAGGTTAGGAGAGGGTGAATCACTGTAACTTGGGTTGTGGGACGAGGGACTCCAGCCAACAGTTGGCCGGGTGGTAATATCCCCCTCACCTCGGTCCTCTCCCGCCAGGGGAGAGGAAGTGTGAGGAAGTGGCTCATTGGTAGCCCTCCAAACTCTACTGTCAAAGGCCTGGAAAAGTACTTTTATCTCCGGTCCGTTTCCCATGTTGGCTTGGAACTTGGAACCTGGAACTTGGAACTAATTCAAACACAGTGACTTTTACATATTTGTTAATTAGTGGTCAAGCAATTGTCCGCAGAAAACTTCATAAATTCATGACACCATGAATTCATTGACACTGCATATGTTATTGGTTAAGAGAGAGAGGTTTACGAGGGAGGCTCCCATGTCAGTTCACGAGGAACTATTGCACAACATCTAAAGGAGAGGGGTAATGCTGACTGGAAGCATGAACCTGAATAGGGTTTGTATCACGCTTTTTGCTTTGACCGTATTTATTGTCTCCGGATGTTCCACTACAGGCAAGACTCCGGTTGAGCCGCAGTATCTGGCGGCACCGGATGTTGTGTTTGTTTCGATGGACGGAGAGAAAACGAAGCTTTCAGATTACCGCGGAAGTTCGGTAGTTCTTATCAATTTCTGGGGCCTCAGGTGTCAGAGCTGCATCGAGGAGATGCCCTTCCTTGAAAGACTCCACAATGAATACGACGGCACGGGTCTGGTCATCCTCGGTGTGAACACCGATGGTGTCGATGGAACCCTCCTTAAGAAGTTTCTACCTCAGATTCCCGTTAGCGTTACCTATCCTCTGATAATTGATCCTGATTTTTCCCTTGTGGATACATTCGAGATGGTAGCTGCCCCCTTGACTATCCTGGTGGCGAAGGACGGCATCGTCAGGTATCGTCACGAGGGATATGAACCGGAAATAGAGCCACATCATATCCAGTTAATAGAAAAACTCCTTGCGGAGTAGGTCTATTGTTCCCCGCAATGCACCGACCAGCGTTTCTTTTCCAAGCCGTTCTTATCTTTCTAAAATTCTACGGTAAGCGTCTGTAGAATTTTGTATAGAGGGAGCCTGCGATGAAAAAGAAGTTTACTCTAATAGCCATGATCTTTTTCCTGACCCTGCCCAGTACCACTTTCTGTTTTCAGGGGGTTTCAGAGACCCAGAGTACGGCGATGAAGATAAAGATCGGTCAGAAGGCGCCCGATTTTACCTGAAAACCATCGATGGATATGAGATCACCCTTTCGGATAATTTCGGCAAGAAAGTCGTGATGCTGGAGTTCTGGGCTACGTGGTGCGACATTTGTAAAAAGGAGATCCCCCACCTGCTAAAGACCTACAACCGCTTCAGGGAGAAGGACTTTGAACTGCTGGCAATTACCCTTCAGTCGGGGGACAACGTGGAAATAGCAAGGACTGCAAAAAAATACGAGATAAGCTATCCGATCCTTATTGATGAAGACCTCAATGTGGCGACAACGGTTTATGGTGTGGGTCCTATCCCGCTGAAAGTCATAGTAGGCTGCGATGGAAAGGTGAAATATTCACATGTGGGTGATTTTCCTCCTGGTGAGGATGAAGTGCCCTTCGTCGTGGAGGATCTGCTGCAGGAACCTGAATGTGGGGGAAGTGAATGATCAACTGTATCCAACGTTCAACCGTTCGACAAGCTCACGGTCCTGAGCAAAGTCGAAGGGAAACCTGAAACTTCATACTCCAGGTCACCTGAATCAGCCTGTGGTCAGATCTGGCACAGGGTCAAGAGTGGGCTCAGAGGCGGGAATCTCCAGCTTGCTGAAGGCATGTGTGATGGTAACGGCAGGGCACTGGGTGCAGTCAAAACACCTGATGCAGTTATGGTTATTGGCGTCCTTGTAGATCGCTATATCCATGGGGCATATTCGCGTACATTTATCACAGTGAGAACAGGCCTGCTCATGCCACGCGAGCCTCATGATGCTGACCCTGTTAAACAGGGAGTAGATGGCGCCCAGGGGACATGTCGTCCTGCAGAAGGGCCTCTTGGAAAGAGTGGAGAATACAACCACAGTCAGCAATATTGCGATCTTGACCCAGAAGAGCTCCCTGATCATCATCCTGATCTCTGTATTGATGGTCACCCAGGGTAGTCCTCCTATCAGAGTGCCCATGGGACAGAGTTTGGAAAACCACGGCTGAAGAGTATAGAACGGAATGATAAAGACGAGCCCGACGAGCGAGGCATATTTGAGATAGGTCATCCACTGCGGAATTCTTATCTTGAAGGAGCGTATCTTGTACAGGATATCCTGCATATAGCCGAAGGGACACAGTGTCCCGCAGGCCATCCTCCCGACAGACATACTGATAGTCGCGAAGAGGCCCAGGAAGTAAAAGGGCACCGCCCGGATGATGACAAAATGCTGGAGCGTACCGATGGGACATGCGAAGAGAGAGGCGGGACAGGCGTAGCAATTAAGTACCGGGACACAGAAACCCTTGCTCTGGCCCTGCCAGAGAGTGCCGGGTGGAACAAATCCCTTGACGTAGGCGTTGGACACACCTACACCGAGGGTGGATTGAAATATTCGCCTGAAAAGTAGTCTGTACAATTATTGTCTCAGTTGAGTAGCTGGCCTATGGCCAGGGTCCAATGTCCAAGATCCTTTTTCACCACAGAGTCACAGAGTACACAGAGTAAAGCTTTGGCTTTGTGGGTTTTTCACCCCTCCCTTGATGGGAGGAGACAAAGGGGAGGGTGATATTATACCCCCTCTCCTCGATCCTCTCCCGCCAGGGGAGAGGAAGAATAAGGTTGTAGTGCTGTTTGTTAGCCCAGAGCCCAAAGCCCATGGCCCAAAGCCTTTTTTATCGTACCAACGTAGAAGTCACCCGACTCCGATGCAGGACAGTCAAAGCAGTGTAGCGTTGAACATCGTTTCCGCCCACTCCCCGCCTACAACTCCTACGTAGAAGGAAAGGACGGCAACCGCCAACACAACAAATTTCAATATATTCTTCGCAACCGTCATTGCTGCTCTTTCTTCTCTATCATCAGTTTCATTCTTTCCATAATGGAGTTTACCTTTTTCCTCTTCAAAATGGAATTTCCCAGTTCATCAAGTTTAAGGTGAAAAACGCTCACGCTTATTGGACACATAGTAAAGCTACGCAGTTTATTAATGTCTGTTACAGAGGGGTTAACCGCGAATGCTGTCACTGGAGTAGATAAGCCTTCTTGGAATTGTGGGGATCATGGCATTTTACACATTTTGCGTTCCGCCTGTTTTCAGTGTGGTTCTGACTGAGATTCTGGCTGTGACAGTTCAAACACAGCTGTTTTCCGGCAGCGACCAGAAAATTTTCGTTCCTGGAGCCATGAGGATCATGGCACGGTGTGCATTCGCCGGCAGCCACAGGACCGTGGACGAACTTTCCTTCATCGACTGGATCGTGACATTCGGCACATAGCTCTATCTGGGAAAAGGTCCTTTTGTAGATATCCCTGGAGGCCTGAGAGTGACATGTCTCACAGTAATCCAGGTCCAGCTCCACATGATAACTGTAATCATCCAGCTTTCCGAAAAAGACTCTTATCTGCTGTCTTCTGACACCTGGAGCAGCTAGAACCAGTTCGTGTCTTCCCTCCGTCAGAGTTGCCATGTAGACCATGGTATTGTTTTTCAGTTCCGCGTATCCCGCTGTTTTACCATTATCCAGAATTTCAACTCTTTTGGCATTAGTATTGCCTTTGATTTCGGCTATGATAAGGACCTTTGATTGACTGATGAACATCTCCTCAGCAGGAGCCAGGAGCTTGAATGTAGCACCGGCGCCAAAAGCCTGCCCGGCCGCAAATACGATGCTGATGAACACTAAAATTATTACAGGTGTTCTTTTCATTCCGAATCTCCTGAATGGTAGACGGATTGCTATCTATTTCCTTCCTGGCGGTTTTTATCTTAAACTCTTCCCTCTCATCGTACTCATCCACGAGAAGTGACCATTCGCTGGTCCACCAACTGATCTCATTTCCCCCCCTTTACGTGCGGCAGGCATCAGTACTTGACTGGACTTACCCTGTTATATTCCTTGGGCTTGTGACATCCAACTACACATGTGCCCCCATTCTTGGCCACTGTGTAGTTAACCGGGAGCATCCACATCTTGCCGAAGGGAACCTCTTTTCTTACGTGTTTCGCCTGAGAACCGGCATGGACTTCGTGACAGGCCTTGCAGGACCTTCCCTTTTCGCGGTTCACGTGCAAAAAGTGCAGGTTCTGGTCGCCGTTTCTGAAACCGGTAAGGGTTGTTGTAAATTGGTCAACGGAAATATCCCGGTTGTGACAGTCGAAACACATAGCGTAGCTTTCCGTAGCGTAGGGAATGTAGAATTCGGAAGGAAACGCCTTTTTGAGAACCTTCGCATATCCTGAGCCGTGGGGGTTGTGGCAGGCGTAACAGTCATCCTGTTTTACAGGTCCATGGACAAACTTCGCTTTTTTGACTTTTATCCCCATCTCTTTGTGGCACGTGTAGCAGATCTGTTTGGCACCCGCTTTTAACTGGCGGGGATAATCGGATGCGTGGGCCGTATGGCACACCGTACACACACCCTTTTCGAGAGCTCCATGGGTTACCTTTGCGTCACCCATAAGCTTTTCGATATCCTTGTGGCAGTTATAGCAAAGGTCCTGGCCTTCCGCCTTCAGCATGTAGCTGTAATCTGTAGAATGGGTGTCGTGACACAGAGCACAATCCTTGGCAGCCGGCTCGTGCTTGTACTTCAGTTCGAACTGGGCCTGCCTGTCCAGGTGGCAGAGGAAACACAGCTCCGAACCCTGGAACTCAACCATCCCCTTGAAATCCGAAGAGTGGGGATTGTGACAGATGTTACAGTCGCCAGCGGCCACAGGGCCGTGAACTACTTTTCTGTTGGTCTTGTTATCCTCGTGACATGAGAAACACAGGGCACTGGTAGTTCCCTTTTTAAGCTGCTTTTCGGTGTTGGACTGATGGGGGTCGTGACAGGCGGTACAGGAACCCTTGGCGATGGGTCCATGAACTATGGTGCCCTTGTCGTTCCGATCGTGACAGAGGAAGCACAGGTCTTTACCCTCTGCCCTGAGCTTGAAGTCGCCGCCCTTTCTCTTGGTAGGGTGGTTCGCTTTTTCACCTGTATGGCAAACGGTACATTGTCCGACAGCAACAGGACCGTGTACAAATTTCGCCTTTCCCATACTGGGGTGGCACTTTGGAGTGGAACAATCCTCGGCAAAGACTGAGCCTGACATAAGGATGAGGATCGCGATGGAGATGGAAAGAATCACACCTGGAACTTGCCTGGCACGCTTCATGCCGCCCTTCCAATCATCTAGATAAGGTGAAAAAGGCCCCGAACTTTTTTTCACAATACATTGGACAGAACAACCGCGGCCATACTATTAGCTTTGCCGGGCACTGTCAATTGGATATTGGAAATTGGAAATTGGTGTTTTACCACGGAGGCACCCTTCGGCAAGCTCAGGGCAGGCGGAGGACACGGAGAAAGAGCAAGTCTATTTTTACCACAGAGTCACCCTTCGACAGGCTCAGTGCAGGCAGAGGGCACAGAGGTTAGTGATGGGGAGGAGGAAAGAGGGAGGAGTTTGGGTTCGTTTATCAAAAGAGATAAGAGCCTTTAACGCAGAGGGCCGCAGAGGTTGGAAACAGGGCGAAGGGCGTAGTGCGAAGGGCGTGGTTGATAGGTATCGAGGTAACGAAGTATCGAGGTGTCGGCGTTTATCCCTCTCCCTTGATGGGAGAAGTTAGGAGAGGGTGATAATATACCCCCTCACCTCGGTCCACCACGCCTCAGCGTGGCTAGGGGAGAGGATGAGTACTGAAACCCAAACCCTGCTTTTCTCTGTGGCCTCTGTGACTCTGTGGTGAAAGAAAGTCGCCCTTGTTTTCATAGTGTTTTACCCCCACACTCCCTTACACCCTTACTCCCATACCCCTACGTATAACTATGGAGGCCAGACAACAAAAAGTTTACACCGAAGTAGGTAAAGATAACTGCCGCGAAACCGATGATGGAAAGGACCGCGGCCCTTGTACCCTGCCAACCCTTCGTAAAACGGGCATGCAGATAGGCTGCGTAGATGAGCCAGGTAATGAGAGACCATGTCTCCTTCGGATCCCAGCTCCAGTATGTACCCCATGCATAGTTGGCCCAGGCGGCGCCTGTAATTACTCCCAGTGACAGGAGCGGAAAGCCCACGGCGATGGATTTGTAGTTGATCTCGTCAAGGATCTTAAGCTCGGGGATCCAGGAAAGAGCTGGTTCACCACTGCTCTTTTTTTCCGCCCTCAGTTTGAACAGGTACATCAGTGAGACGCCAAAGGATACGGCAAAGGCTCCATAGGCAACGAAAGAGGTGACAACATGGGCGATGAGCCAGTTGCTCTGCAGAGCCGGAACGAGTGGATGGATATCCTCGGGAAAGAGCAGTGCGTTCGCGGCAAGGGCAATAAATGCTAAAGGGGCAACAAAAGCGCCCACGGCCTTCAGTTTGAATTTCCACTCCACAACTGCGTAGGCGATCATTATGCACCAGGCGAAAAACGCCAGGGATTCATACATATTGGACAGGGGCGCATGGCCGATCCCCATCCTGTATGACTCGGCCCAACGCAATCCGGTTGCCGCACCCTGAACAACAATTCCCAGATACACCATGCCCGTGGCAAGGTTCCCCACGATCCGGCCCTTGAAAGCCAGATAGCCTATGTAGAAGAAGGTAGCGAATAGATAAGCGAAGGTGGCTATACCGAAAAGTGTTGAGCTGTCCATTTGATCACTCCTGAGCTTTCCTCACCACAGAGTCACAGAGGACACAGAGGTTTGGAGGGGTTAAACCATATGTTCTCTTCCTCTCCCCTGGCGGGAGAGGACCGAGGAGAGGGGTCACCCTCCCCCTACCCCACCACGCCTCAGCGTGGTCAAGGGAGGGGAGTAACGCCGTTACGCCGATACTCCGATACGTCTACTTCTTCTTCTCTCTCGTTTTCTTCATGGCCGTTTTCAGATCAGAGAGAAGCTCCTCGAATTCCCTTTCGAACGTCGCCGGGTTTCGGTGGGTTGTACCTGCAACGAGCACTGCCGTATTTTCCGGGTCGGAGTCGACCCTTATCCACACTCTCCGGTGCGGTACAAAGAAGGTGATGTAAAGGCCTATCATCATTACCGTGCATGCCACCCACACCATGGGCACTCCGGGATCCCAGGCGACCTGAAGCCCTGTATACTGCAGTATGTCGGCCTCCTTGAGTCGGAAGAAGATCGGCCCTCCCCTTCTCCTGTCCAGATCGGGTGCGGCCTGGGCGAGGTAGAATTCACGCCTGCCGCCTCCCATGGCCTGAGTCATCCTGACTGCAGGCTGCCCGTCCATGTAGTTTGGTAATATCTCCATGATCGCATAGTTTGATGGATCTCCAGGGACGCTGAATGGCTGACCTGACACAACGGTCATATCGGGTGCTGCGACCCTCCCCGATGGATCCATGACCTGGAAAGTAACAGTTGACCTTTCATCCAGCCCATAGCTGGATTGGTAAAAATAGATGCCATCGACTATCAGTGGATGGTTGACCTCTATGCGTTTCTTCATGATCTCGCGGCCGCCGGAAATAACTGTAAGGTCGCTGAAGTAGTCTTTCGGCTGCCGGGTATCGGGGTAGTAGACAACCTGGAAATCATCGCAACGGATCTGGAACGGCAATTTCAGGAAGGCTTTTTTCCCCCGCAGGCTTATACGGTCGATAGTCTGTCCTTCAAGCACGTTCACGTACCCCTTGAATCCTGCCATCCCACCGTAAACAGCTCCCACAGCCAGAAGCAGAATACTGAGATGTGTGATATAGGCTCCCAGCCTTCCGTACCAGCCCCTGTCAATGAAGAAGGTTACCGCATCATCGTCGCGGATCTCCTTGACCTTTCCGAAATGGTCCCCGAGAAGATCCTCTGCCAGCACTTCGGCAGCCTCAAAATCCCTGCCTCGCCGGACTGAACCTCTGTACTTCATCCTTTTGAACATTCCCTCATCAAGCATGGTCGGCGGCTGTGTCATCATCCTCCATGTACGGGGAAATCGCTTTATGGAGCAGAGTGTGATGTTGAGGAGGAGGAGAGCCAGCAGGCTCAAAAACCACCACGACCGGTACATGTCATCCAGGCCGAGAGCGAGGAAGAACCTGTACAGCGTCGAGCCGTATTCCTGCATGTACTGCTCGGGCCTTCCCTTCTGGAGAACGACTGTTCCAATTATGGATGTGACGGCAAGTATGATGAGAAGGAAGATGGCCAGGGTTACCGAGGCCAGTGAATCGTATGCTGCTGACAGGAGTGATTTTTTCTTTTCAGTTTTGATCGGGGCTTCGTCGTTCCGGGAATTGCTTTTCACAATGCGTCTCGATTCAGAGGGGGTACGGTTGTCAGGGTCGTAAAAAGTCCATCCGTGGCTTTTTACTCCGCGGAAAGCGAAAAGTGTTATTTTCACTTTCCTCACAAATCAACGACTTGCGGTGCAAGTCATTGATTTGGGCGCCCCTCACTGGGCGCACTGATGACTTCGCAAAGTCATCATTGTTGTCAGGGTCGTAAAAAGCCACGGATGATCTTCTTACTACCCTAACATATTTAAGGGGCGGCTGATGCCGCCCCTATCGAGCATTTCAGCTGTAAATAATATTAACCGTAACTATTTGTGGCATTCCTTACACTTGGTCGGTCCCTCGGCTTTTTCCTTGTGACATTCCTTGCACTGAATGTGGAAAGGATTGTCCTTCTTGCCGCTGGCGGGGTCATTTGCCGCGGGGTCTTTTCCGTGGCAGTCAAAACACCCCTTATCTATCGCGTCCTTTGAAGCAGCTTTGTGGTGGCAATTGAGACAGTCGCCGACAGAGCTCGAATGCTTCTCGTGATCAAACGCGACACCCGACTTCTTGACTGCCGCCTTGTCGATGACGATCTGGCCGGGAGCATCACCTGCTACCACGGCTGAAGCGGCAAAGACAACAGCAAAAGTTATCACCATCAGAAAAACAGTAAGTTTTCGGCCCATCAGTTCCCCTCCTTAGCTTTGCGTTGATGTGTGAAAGACTTGATTATTATTTTCACAAAGAACCCAATCGGGCCTTGTAATATCACGCAACGAAGCCTGTGTCAACAGACAGTTTATGCTTTGTAGGTTAGCTTGAAGCATAATTCACAAAATCAGATGGGCATTCCCCACTAAATTAAGAGTTACCTGATTTCCTGGTTATATTACGAATTTTCAGAGGCTATGTTACGGTTTTTTATCCAAGCAAAAGACCTTTTGAACCACAGAGGCACCCTTCGGGTGAGTGCGTGGGGCGTAGTGCGTGGGCTTAATAGCAGTCATTGCGAGGAGCGCAAGCAACGCGGCAATCTTGTGACTCATTACTTGGAACCTGGAACTTTGAACATGGAACACCACGCATAAGCGTGGCCAGGGGAGAGGAGGAGTCAAAGAAAAAGGGACAGCAAATAGGCTGTCCCTCTTTTTATCGATTTACTTTTAAATCAGGTCAGGAATGACATTCCTTACACTTTGTGGGACCGGTCTCCTTACCTGCCTTTTTCAGATCGCTGTGACAAGTTTTGCACAGGATATGGAAGGGATTTTTCTTGGTACTCATTTCGCCTGGATCCGGGATGTCGGGCAGCTTGCCGTGACAGTTAAAACAGCTCTCCGCTTCATCCGGGATCTTGGCTGTGTGGTGACAGTCCTTACACTCGAACTTTTCCGCATGCACCTTATGGGGGAATTCAACACCAGGCTTCTTGTTCTTCGCCTTGTCGATGAGGACGGTTTCCGGGGGAGTACCCGCAACAGCATAAGTCAGGGTACCCACAAAGGCTACAGCAACCACCATGGCAATCAAAATAACTGCAAATTTGCGACTCATTAATCAGCCTCCTCTCAATATTTTTTAGCCAAACATGCTTCTGGCCCTCCTGCCAAAAAAGCTGAACATTTATAACATAAGCCCTTATTAATTACTACACCAATCCGGTAGGCTTTATTCCGTTACTGATAGGAAGGAATAAAGCTAAAGGCTTTTGAACCACAGAGTTCACAGAGGACACAGAGAAGTGCTTTTGGTTTAGTTAAACACAGAGATGACGAATAAATATTTTACATGGAGAGTTGCTTAGTGCGGATTGACGCGGCAATCTTGTTCTCATAATCTCTCCCTCACAGGCTGTCTTGGATTCTTGCTGCCCTGGATAAAAGTTTACTTTTATCCAGGTCTGCAAGGATCTAAGGAGGATTTCCACGAAATCCCTATCCTGTCCAGGATAGGCCTGGTGAGGGAGAGATATATTTCTTTAAGAAGGCTTTACTCTGTGCTCTCTGTGGACTCTGTGGTTCAAACCCAAGCCCAGGTTTTTCTCAGCGGCCCTCTGCGGTCAGGGCTGAATAGCCCTGTCTGCGGCCCTCTGCGTTAAAGGCTTTTGTCTCTTTTGATAAACCCAACCTAAAGTCTTACCCTGTGCTTTCTGTGGCTTTGTAGTGAAACCCAAGCCCTGGAATTTCTCCGTGCCCTCTGTGACCTCTGTGGTGAAAGCGCTTTATTCTTTTTCGCTTCGAGAACCTCTTACTATCGCGATGGTATAATTCTCCGGGTCCAGATACTTTTGCGCAACTTTCTGCACCTGCTCGGCAGTTACAGAACGGATCCGTTCCGGATACCTGAGGGCTTTATCCAGGTCCACACCGTACAGGGCCGGGAAGAAAATCTCGTCTACCCTGGAGGAAAGGTCCTGAAGGCCGATAAGGTGACTTCCCACCAGGTATTTGCCGGCCCTGAGGAGTTCTTCAGCAGAAACCGGTTCATCCCGTATCTTCCTGATCTGCTCCAGGATACCTGAGATCGCTTCGGCCTCCCTTTCGGGACTCACCGCAATACCGAAGGCTATTAAACCGGGATCTATACCTGGCGCAACGAAAGAGAAGACGCTGTATGCCAATGACTGCCTGTCCCTCAATTCTGCAAACAGCCTCCCACCCTGACCAGCAAGAACCGCGTTGAGCACTCCCAGGGGATCACGGTCAACTGAATGAAGTGTCGGGCCCAGGTAACCGAGAATAATGTGGGTCTGTTCCTTATCCTCCCTGCTTTCCGAAACGGAGTTCACACCTGATCTATCCATCTCCTGAGGCAGGGGTCCAGGATCGTATACTAACCCTGTGAGATCGCCGAGATTTTTCTCAACCAGATCGTAGGCCTGTACGACATCTATATCTCCGGCTAAAGTTATGATCATTCCTTCCGGCTGGACGATACGTTCGTAGAGTTTCACCAGTTCGTCGCGATCAAGGGACCTGATGCTTTCCTCGGTTCCCAGTGTCGAGAACCGGTATGGATGCTCCGAAAAGAGCGTGGAGCGGAAGAGATCCATGGCGTGGTACGTCAGGTTTTCCTTCCTCGAGCTGATGGCAGAGATGACACGCTCTTTTAAGAGCTCAATTTCCTTTTCAGGAAAAGCCGGCTCTGTGATAACTTCGCGGACCAGACCCATGCCCTCCCCTATGTCCCTGCTGAGAAACCGTCCCTGCAAACCGAAGCTGTTTCTCCCGGAAAAGCCAAAAAGTGACGCGGACATTCCATCAAGTGATTTTGCAAGTTCCTCGGCCGACCGGGCCGAAGTTCCCCTCGTCATAAGGTGCGCCAGGAGGTTAAAGGCTCCATTTAACCTTTCATTTTCCAACCTCACGCCTCCCAGGAATCCCAGGCGGAGGCTCACCAGGGGCAGCCTGTGGTCCTCACGGACCAGGAGCGTTATTCCATTGGGCAGGCGGCTTTTTACGATCTTCTTCCCGGCAGTTGGAGATACCACTCGATCCGAGGCAAAAAGGGATTCAGTTAGAAGGGCCCTGATCTTTTCATCATCCGGCTGCTGGTCTTCCTCCCGTGAAAGAAAGCCCACAGTCGCTTTCTCCGGGGTAAAGATCTGACGGGCGACATTGATAATGTCCATTGCGTCCACAGCCTGGATACGTGAGAAATACTCGTCATTAAAATCAATATCTCGCAGAGTCAGAGCAAGGTAACCCAGTTCCCTGGCCTGCCCTTCAACCCGTTCCTTTGAAAAGATCTTGTCATTGAGGATCTGTGTCTTTGCCCGTTCAAGCTCGTCCTTTGAAACCGGCTCGTTCTGGAGGCGGGTCACCTGAGCAAGCAGTCCCTCCAGGGCCTGGACCATATTTTCGTGTTTTAAGGTCGCGCCGACGATGAACAATCCCGGGTCCCTGGGAGTATATGCGTATGACCAGGCCGAGTGGACAACACCCCTGTCCCTCAGATGAACGGGAAACCGCGAGCTGTTCCCCTCGGAAAGTACTGCCGCAAGCACATCCAGGACCGGTGTCAGAGGGTCTGACAGTGACACGATGGGAAAGGCAAGGGTTATCCTGCCAGGATCGGTATCCCTGGTGATACGAAAAATACGGGTCTGCGTCTGTTCCGGTTCGGCCACCTCCAGGCGCCTTGCTCCTCTTTTTGCGGCAAAGGTGAACCGCCTGGCTGATTCCGCGAAAACATGCTCCGCTTTAATTCCTCCGACCACAACGACCTTCATGTTTCGGGGCACATACCAGTTGCTGAAGAACTTCAGCATGTCTCCCCTTGTGACCCCCGTCACTGATTCATCCGTTCCGATCACTGTCCTGCCATATGGATGTTTTGAAAAGGCCGTTTTGAACATCTCCTGGGAAAACACCCTGCCTGGATTGTCCCTGCCCCGGTGGATCTCCTCGACGACAACCAGTTTTTCTCTCTCCAGCTCATCTTTGGCGAATGAAGAATTCTGTATCGCGTCGGCCATTACATCCAAGGCTACATCAAAGAAGTCCGAAGCAACGGTAATGTGATAGACCGTATGATCCATGGAAGTGTAGGCATTAATGTTACCGCCGGCTGATTCTATCTCCCCCGCGATCTCCCCGACTCCCCTTTTTTTCGTACCCTTAAAGAGCATGTGCTCGAACAGGTGCGCTATCCCCTCCTTGCCCTCAGGTTCATCCCTGCTTCCCGCGCCAACCCAGACCTGAAGCTCAACGACTGACTGGGCCGGATCCTCCCTGACAAGAACCTCCAGTCCGTTGGAAAGAGTGCGGGTAACAACCTCGCCCCGCTCTATGAAGGCATCCGACGGGGTTGCAATGAGGATTGCGATGATCGGGATAAGTAAAATAAGCCGTTTTGATACGCGAGGAATTTTTGTGAGATTTGAGTTCATCTGATATAGCCTCGTTTTCTTAGGTACGGATATTTTGATCCAAGATCCAATGTCCAAGATCCAAGATCAGTTATGCTTTTACGTTGAGTTCCAGGTTTCAAGTTCCGGGAAAGTTTATCACAGCAAAATAGACATTGGACGTTGGACGTTGGACCTTGGACCAGGTTATTAACCGAACCACGGCATTCCTTCAAAATACTCAGCCAGATCAGTTACCTTGCTTACAGTAAGATGGTCCGTTCCGTCACTATTAATTTCCACGAGCACAGGTATTATCCCCAGGCCCGCAGCAGCATCCACATTCGCCGGCATGTCATCCACAAAAAGAGTCTTGCCGGCTGGCAACCCGATAGTGTCAACAGCGAGCAGGAAGGCTTCATTGTGAGGTTTGCCCAGGTAACCGGTAGCCACCAGGTCACAAATTTCAAGGAAATGACCACCCACTCCCAGTGCGGCAAGAACCCTGGAGGCATGAGATGCGGATGCATTTGTGAAGATCACCTTGGGCAGCCTGATCCTGGCGAGGAATGTCTCAAGGCCGGGATCTGCTTGAAGCATCGACTCAACGGGAATATCGTGAACAAAATCCAGAAAGTGTTCGGGAGAAGTGCTGTGGTGCTGTATGAGCCCGCCCAGGGTCGTTCCATAGGCGGCTATAAAATCTCTTCTGATATTTTTCACGGAGCCCGAGTCCACACCTGCCTCGAACATTACATACTGATCGATCCGCTCACTCACCAGGTCGAACACACCCTTCCCGCTGGGATAGAGTGTGTTGTCAAGATCGAATAGTATTCCTTTTATTTGTGATAGTTGTTCTTTAACTTGATTCATTTATTTTATAACTTCCAGCATTGCCTGTTTGAGGTGTTCCATGTTCCAAGCTCCAAGTTCCAAGATTTTTCACCACAGAGCCACCCTTCGGGTGAGTGCGTAGGGCGTAGTGCGTAGGGCGTGGTCTGAAAAGCATTCATTGCTTCGTCACGCCAAGGGCGTGACTTGCAGTAACTAATATTGCCCCCTCCCCTTATGTTCCCCTCCCGCCAGGGGAGGGGAGTATTTGGAATCATATTGCTTCGTCGCTAACACTTCTCGCAATGACTGTGTGTAAAACCCTCTTCCCTTCTGCCTCCTGCCTCTTGCCTGCTTTATTCAACGTTCATACATCGTGTTGAATAAAGCTAAAACAACTTATATCATGAAGTTCAGTACTAATCACCGTTCCGCCTGAAAAAACCCGTTAACGGAGGTGGCAAGATGGAAATGATCTGGATGACCATGGAGGAAATAAGGAAGGAAGCCGACGCAGGCACTCCCGTTATCATCCCCTTCGGGTCCACCGAGGAACATGGAACACACCTTCCCCTCGCCACCGACACATTACAGGCCGAAGCAGTAGCTATTGTGGCGGCGAGTATCGAAAGAGCCATAGTCGCCCCACCCGTCCACTACGGGATCTGTACCAGTACCAGGAATCACCCGGGTACGGTAACTGTTTCGGGGGATACATTTCGCGCAATGGTACGCGACCTCATCCGTTCTTTCTCCAGGCAAGGCCTGACAAAAATTATTCTCTTTTCAGGCCATGCGGGCAGGATTCACATGTCATCCCTGAGGGAAGCAGCCACCGATTGCGTTCAGAAAAACCCTTCCCTTGAATTGGCGATCGTGAGTGATTTCGAACTTGTGGTCAAGTCCTCATCTGAACTGGTAAAAACAAAGGGCGATTCCCACGCTGGTGAAATTGAGACATCCAGAATGCTCTATCTCTACCCGGATTCGGTAAAGGGAACGTCACCGGCCGAATCCCCCACCTTTGTACCCTACCGGGTTGTGCCCGACCCGGAAAAGTATTGGCCGGGCGGCGTATGGGGGAATCCCGGAGCTGCCGACCCCGAGAGGGGAAAGATCTTTGTTGAAAGATCAGCCAAGGAACTTTCGAAGATAGTAAGAGAACTGGTAGGGCCTGGGTTCACCACAGAGCCACAGAGAGCACAGAGGAAAAGATAAAGCTTGGGGTTCATCACGCCGTTGGCGTGACAAGGGGCGCAAAGAAAAAACATTTTGGGTTTTATAAGAAGCGATAAAAGTCTTTCAGACAAGGTACACAGGGTTTCGTTTGAACCACAGAGGGCACAGAGAGCACAGAGGTTTTTGTGGAGAAGCAATCTATTACGAATATTGATTGAAGAACATTTAAACAATAATACTCGATCTGTTTTACTCTCCCTCACCAGGCTGTCTTGGATCCTTGCTGTCCGGTATAAAAGTTCACTTTTATACATGTCAGCAAGGATCTAAGGAGGATTTCCACGAAATCCCTATCCTGTCCAGGATAGGCCTTGTGAGGGAGAGTTGTACATATTTAGTTACGTGGCTTTCCTCTGTGCTCTCTGTGCCCTCTGTGGTTCAAAGCATTTTCTTTTGCATGCCTTGCAGACCGGAAGGCTAATTCGCTGCAGAAGCCATCTTTTCCATAATGATGGAGCCTGCAACGACAACGTTCAGAGAGTCAACTCCCGCCGCCATGGGAACAGCAACTCGGCTTCCCAGTCCTTCCAGCCAGGGAGACAGACCGCTGCTCTCATTTCCAAGAGCAAGGATAGAACGTGAAGGGAATAACACTTCATCCATTGAGGAACCCCGGCTGTCAGCCGTAAAAAGCTCAAATCCTGAGCTGACGAGACTCGTCAGTTCCTCTTTGCCAACGGATGTAATAACGGGAATGTGAAACACCCCACCCGCTGAAGCCCTGACCGCCTTGGGTCCAAAAGGATCTGCTGAACCCGTTCCTATCAACGCCGCCCTGAAGCCAAATCCCCATGCGCTCCTTAAAAGACCTCCAACATTTCCGGGGTCCTGAACAGCATCGAGGAATAATATAGCCGAACCGCCCTCGTCATCCATCACGGATCCCAATTCAGGCTCGCCGGGTATCCTTCCCACACCGATTGACCCTGTCGACCGGGCCACATCGGATACTTCAGCAAACAGGGAGGGATCGGCTCCGTAGACGGGAACATCGGATTGCAATGCCTCCGAAATTGACATCGGCATATCAGACTCTGCTCCTTCCATCAGTACCAGATACTCCAGCATCCCGGTTCTGTGGCACTCCGCAAGGGAGTTCTCCCCTTCAACAATACAGAGCTTGCGCCGCTCCCTGACTTTACGCGAGGAAAGTGACCTTATTACCCTTGTTTTTTCCCTGGAAAGGGATCTCACAGGATCTTCCATTGCTTCTTTCCCACCCCAAAACTGAGTATTTATATAACAATATTCTAATATTCAGATTTATACATTGACAGGTCAGCTTTTGAGAGTTAGTATCATTAATATCAGGTCCAAGCAATATTAATGCTAGGTCCAAATATTATTCTTAATCTTGCAGCATTACATAACGAGGAGGTCAAAATGGCTGAGAGTAAAAACGTCCAGGAGTTCACGGATGCCAATTTTGAGGATGAGGTTCTGAAAGCGGACACACCTGTACTGGTTGATTTCTGGGCCGTCTGGTGTGCTCCCTGCAGGGTGATAGCTCCTGTGGTTGACGAGATCGCGGATTCATATGGTGGAAAGCTGAAGGTAGGCAAGGTCAATGTAGACGACAACTCGAAAACTCCCAACAAGTACGGCATCAGGAGTATTCCCACGTTGATACTCTTTAGTGAGGGCAAGGTTGTCGAGCAGATAATCGGTGCCAATCCAGCTGAGGTCAAAAGAGTAGTAGAACAACACGTCTGATACCACACAAGGAGCCTGCAATGTCATTTGCCATTTATGAGCTGAAATGCTCATCGTGTGAAGTAGAATACGCTCAGCTGTTATCGGAAAGTGATGAGAACACGAGTGTCTCCTGTCCTTCCTGCAACGAAGATCTCGTAAAGGGAAAAAAGCTGTCCGGCGAGGATCTCATCCCGTGTGGTGTTAAATCTGGCAGCAGCTGATAGATACGAATTTGCCGGCGGTCGCCGGCACAGAAAAAGGGCGGCTTATAGCCGCCCTTTTTTATAACATTCAAGAGGGATCAATTACCCGGGATGATGCATTCTACAGGACATTCCTCGACACAGTCACCACAATCGTCACAGAGAGCTGAGTCGATGACATAGATCTCGCTCCCCTCGCTGATCGCCTCAGTCGGGCAAGCCTCTACACATACTCCACAAGAAGTACACTCGTCGGTAATAACGTGAGCCAAAGCGTTCACCTCCCTTCCGCAATTGATAGGGTCGTAAAAAGTCCATCAATGGCTTTTTACTCCGCGGAAAGTGAAAAGTGTCATTTTCACTTTCCTCACAAATCAACGACTTGCGGTGCAAGTCATTGATTTGGACGCCCCTCAATGGGCGCGTTGATGACTTTTTACGAAGTCATCAACAATTGATAGAGTCGTAAAAAAGTCCATCAACAATTCAATGACCTCATATTTGTCAGGGAGACATATCTTCACTGGAGAAAAATGTCAACCCCATAGGCAAAAATAATCACACTTTACCTATTTGTAAACAAGTGTCGAGGTATCGAGGTGCCGAAGTGTGGAGGTACAACACAAGAACGTTATCAAACCACGTTGGACGTTGGGCTCTGAACGTAGGTCAGCGTCATTTCGAAGCCAAAGAAACTTTTATCGGAACCCATTCATAAAATATTTACCAGCAACTAACAGGGAGATGAACCGATGTTATTTAGTTACACTTGGAAAACCCGCAGGAGTGGCAGGTCGCGCACCCCTCGCCGAACTCGAGACTGCCACCGCAATCCGGGCATGCTCGTCCCAGTGCGGCGATCAATTCAGTTGTATCGATTTGAGCCCTCTTTTCACTAACAGGCAGATCCACGACACTGATACCTTCGCCACCTGCCTCGGCACGCACATCGAGATACTGCTTCAGGGCTTTTGCAATAGCATCGGAACAGGACAGCACCATCTCACCATTCTGCCAGTGTGGCGCCGGGCAGCGTATGCCGGAAAGCTGCTTGAGCACGGACTCCGCCTCAATACCGGAGCGCAGGGCAAGGGAGACCATCCGGCTGACCGATTCCGACTGCGATGACGCGCACCCACCCGCTTTGCCCATCTGCGTGAAGACCTCGCTCAGCCCTTTTTCATCTTCGTTGACAGTCACGTAAAGGTTACCGCAACCTGTTTTCATTTTTATGGTCATACCCTGTGTTATGTGGGGCCTGGGACGGGGAGCTGACTGGACACCGGGTTCACCGTGGGCCGTGACTTTCTCACCCTCCCCGCTGCCGAAGGAGAGTACCTGTTCATCACGGCTGCCGTCCCGGTAAACTGTTATACCTTTACAACCCAGGCTGTAGGCCAGGTGATATGCCTCCTCGATGTCGTCTCTGGTTGCATCGCCAGGGAAATTAACTGTCTTGGATACGGCGTTGTCAGTATATTTCTGAAACGCGGCCTGCATGCGGATATGCCACTCGGGGCTGATGTCGTGGGCGGTGACGAACACCCTCTTCACCCAGTCAGGTATTCCCGAAATATGCTGTATGGAACCCTCCTGGGCGATGCTCTCCATCAGTTCTTCGCTGTAAAATCCCTCTTTTTTCGCAACTTCCTTGAAATAGGGATGGACTTCCACAAGCCGCTGATTGTCAAGAACGTTCCTGTGGTAGCAGATGGCAAAGAGAGGTTCGATCCCGCTGGTCGTATTGGCGATGATACTTATCGTTCCGGTGGGAGCAATTGTTGTGACAGTGGCGTTTCTCATGGGGGGGCGTCCGGGAACATCGTGTACGCTTCTATCGAATGCAGGGAAGGGATTCCTTTGGGCTGCCAGTTTCTGGGACGCCTCAACGCCCCGGTCCCTGACGAACTGCATTACCCTTTCGGCCAGGGAGACTGCCTCTTCAGAGTCATAGGGGATGCCCAGCCTGAAAAGAAGATCCGCCCAGCCCATGACACCCAGCCCTATCTTGCGGCTGGCCTTGGTCATATCCTCTATCTGCTGCAGAGGATACTTGTTCATCTCGATCACGTTATCCAGAAAGTGCACGGAGTGGTCAATTACCGCACCCAGTTTTTCGTAGTCTATGGCCACCCTCTTTCCTTCATATCTAAGGATCCTTGCCAGGTTTACGGAGCCCAGGTTGCACGATTCGTAGGGTAGAAGGGGCTGCTCACCACAGGGATTGGTACTTTCAATCTCACCCAGTTCCGGAGTGGGGTTGTCCCTGTTTATCCGGTCAAGGAAGATGATCCCCGGTTCGCCGTTCCTGTGCGCTTTGTCCACGATCTGTCCGAACACATCCCTGGCTTTCAGACTTTCGACCAGCTCTCCGGTCCTGGGATTGACAAGAGAAAATTCACCATCTTCATCTACTGCCTTCATGAATTCCTCTGTGACACCAACGGAGATGTTGAAGTTGTTGAGCTGGTTATCCTGTTCTTTGCAGGCAATGAACTCCAGGATATCAGGGTGATCAACCCTCAGTATCCCCATATTCGCCCCTCGCCTGGTTCCGCCCTGCTTGATCACTTCGGTAGCCTGGTTGAAGACTTTCATGAATGAGATGGGACCGGACGACACGCCGCTGGTGGATTTCACGATATCCTTAGCCGGCCTGAGCCGACTGAAGGAAAACCCTGTCCCTCCACCGCTCTTGTGTATCATCGCCGTATGCTTTATGGCGTCGAAGATACTCTCCATGGAGTCTCCGACGGGAAGTACGAAACAAGCTGAAAGCTGCTGCAGTTCTCTGCCGGCATTCATCAGGGTCGGGGAATTGGGAAGGAAACACTGGGAGGCCATAAGCCTGTAGTATAGATCAGCGGTCTTTGCAATCTGATCGGGAGCGACGCCGAAATAAGCATCAGCTGAAGCTATGTTTTCGGCCACCCGGCGAAGAAGATCCTCTGCATTTTCCAGGGGATTTCCCTCTTCGTCTCTTTTCAGATAGCGCTTTTCAAGGACAACTGCGGCGTTTTTCGAGAACTCTACCGGTGTCAGTTCTTCGGTGAAATTCAGTGACTCCTGAGCATCAGACGGCACTGCATCAGCACCCCTTGTTTTTTCCACCGGCATATTTGGATCCCTCTATAAGTATTTGAAAAATATCAGATTTTTCAGCTATATATCCCACATATTGTATGCTTTACGAAGAATAACACAACATATGGAAATTTGGCAATGCAAATAATAGAGTTTTTTGCACTTTATTGAAAAAATCTTTGATAGGGTTGTAAAAAGTCCATCCATGGCTTTTTACTTTGCGGAAAGCGAAAAGTGTCATTTTCACTTTCCGCCCAAATCAACGACTTGCGATGCAAGTCATTGATTTGGGCGCCCCTCAATGGGCGCGTTGATGACTTCTTGCGAAGTCATCAACTTTTCTTGCCAAAAGATGTTCCTGGTGATACATATTTGTATATTGCATAGTATGTATTGATATTATCGATAGCGTCAGGAGTATAAGTTGAAGATCATTGACTGTCGAGGACTCGCATGCCCCGGCCCCGTCATACAGGTCAAGAAAAAGATGGAGGCGAAGCCACCGGGCAGCATCTTCGCCATCGAGGTAGACTCAGAGGCAAGCCGGGAGAACGTGCGGCGTTTCGCCAAGAGCAGGGGTGCGGCCGTATCGGTAGAGGAAATTAAGGGAGACGCATTTCGACTCACGGTAACTACTGACAACGTACACAGCACCCAAAAGGAACAGTTATCTCCTGTCGTTTTCGTAACCAGCGACGTTCTGGGATCGGGAGACGACAAGCTGGGCGGAATTCTTATGGAGGGCTTCGTTAATACCCTCTCCGACCAGGACACAGTCCCCGACAAGATCATCTTTATGAACACGGGCGTTCGTCTTGCGGTGGAAGGTTCCCCTGTGCTTGACACCCTTACTGTTCTTTCCGATAGAGGGTGTGAGATCATGTCCTGCGGAACCTGCCTTGAGTATTTCTCGCTTAAGGATAAACTGGCCGTTGGAATTGTCTCTAATATGTATGATATCCAACGTTCTCTTATGAATGCAGCCAAAGTTATAAGACCATAAATACTTTGGCTGCATTCATAAAGTTATTAGTTGATGACTTCGTAAAAAGTCATCAACGCGCCCATTGAGGGGCGCCCAAATCAGTGACTTGCACAGCAAGTTATTGATTTGTGAGGAAAGTGAAAATGACACTTTTCACTTTCCGCGGAGTAAAAAGCCATGAATGGACTTTTTACGACCCTACCAATAGTTGAAAGATGAAAAAACGAAAAGACATATACAAGCTTACGGGCATGGTCAAGGCCGCCGGTTGAGCTGCCAAACTGGCTCCGGGGGACCTGGAGAAAATTCTTAAACCCGTGATCGACAGCACCGTCCGGGACACTCGACTTCTGGTGGGGATGGAGACCTCCGACGATGCGGGCGTTTACCTCCTTGATGACAATACAGCCCTGGTCCAGACCATTGACGTCATAACGCCTGTGGTGGATGACCCAACTGACTTCGGTTTCATTGCCGCGATAAACGCCCTTTCCGACATCTACGCCATGGGCGGTACGCCCCTGACAGCCCTTTCCCTGCTGGCTTTCGATCCCTGTGACCTACCCCATGAAGCAGCTCAGGAGATCATGGCCGGAGCCCTGGAGGCCCTGTCCTTAAATAATTGTACGCTCATCGGAGGACACACCCTGGAGGACCCCGAGATCAAGTTCGGGTTTGCTATTACCGGAACTGCCGGCGCCGATTCGGTTGTCACCAATTCAAGCGCAAGCACAGGGGACATGATCTACCTGACCAAACCTCTGGGTACCGGCATAATCTCCACTGCTCTTAAGGGGGAAGCAGCAAAAGAGAGCCTGATAGATGAATCCACCGGTTGGATGAAGACTTCCAATCGTGATGGCTCTACAGCCATGCTCCAGAGCGGGGTAACGTCCGCAACGGATGTCACGGGTTTCGGCCTCCTCGGGCACCTCTTTGAAATGTGCAGGGGATCCGATCTTGGCGCGGTGCTGGATCTGAACTCGGTTCCGGTGATGGAAGGTATAGATGAACTGGTTGGAATGGGGCTCATCCCTGAAGGCGCCTACAATAACAGGAAATATCTGGAAGGCGTTGTCGATCGAGGCGAAATTTCTGACGATTCACTTCTTCCCCTTTTCGATCCCCAGACCTCGGGTGGGCTTCTTGTGGCAATCCCTCCTGAAAAGGCAGATCTTCTTGAGTTCACTTTCGGTGAAGCAGATGTCTTCTTTACCCGCATCGGGCTGTTTACGGAAGCGCCAGTCGTAATAAAAATAGTTTCTAGTTTCTAGTTTATTCAGAATTCAGGAGCCAGAAGTCAGAATCCAGAATTAACCACACTCACACATAGAGTTCCAAGTTCCAAGATTTTTCACCACAGAGTCACAGAGGACACAGAGGTTTCTCTTTGGGTTAATTCCATAGCAAATTTCAACTGAAGAACACTTAATCAATACTCACTTTCTGTCTAACACTCCCTCACAGGCTGTCTTGGATCCTTGCTGACCTGTATAAAAGTTTACTTTTATAACGGTCTGCAAGGATCTAAGGAGGATTTCCACGAAATCCCTATCCTGAACAGGATAGGCCTGGTGAGGGAGAGATGTACATATTTACGTGGCCTTTCTCTGTGTCCTCTGTGACCTCTGTGGTTCAAAGCCTTTATCTCTTTAGATAAAACCCAAACCCATGTTTTTCCCTGCGGCCCTCTGCGATCCGCCCGAATGGGCGGCCTGCGGCCCTCTGCGTTAAAGGCTTTTGTCCCTTGAGCTCTTATTATCCTTATGATTGCCGCTTTGCGCTCTAAATGATTTATATTGCCCCCTCCCCTTAGGTTCCCCTCCCGCCAGGGGAGGGGATTAAACCCCCATACTCCCTTACCCCCTTACTCCGATACGTGTAAACTCTGTGCTCTCTGTGTACTCTGTGGTTCAAAAACAATTTCCGGATTTTCATCACCGCATACAAAATAAATTTGACCCGCATGAACACCTCATGTAAAACTACTTTTTCTAATTCCGGGATCAAAACATCACCATGGAAAGGAGTCAGATGAAAACACCCCCCCTTCAGATCAAACGTGCACTTGTGAGCGTGTGGGACAAATCAGGACTTGTTCCCTTTTGCCGTTCACTTTCGGATATGGGAGTAGAGATAGTCTCTTCGGGGGGCACCGCAAAAGCCCTGGAGGAAGCCGGATTACCAGTAATATCGGTAAGCGACGTTACGGGTTTCCCGGAGATCCTGGATGGGAGGGTCAAGACTCTGAACCCCCGGATTCACGGAGGCATCCTGGCGAGAAAGGACAAGGCATCTCACAAGGAAGAGCTTGCAGAACATGACCTGAAGATGTTTGATCTTGTAGCCGTCAACCTGTACCCCTTCTCAGAGACCATCAGCAAGGAAGAAACAACGCTTGAAGAAGCCCTCGAGATGATAGACATCGGTGGCCCCGCGATGGTACGTGCCGCGGCAAAAAATTTCCCCTCTGTGGCCGTGATCGTCAATCCATCAATGTACGAAACAGTACTAACCGAGATGAAAAACGAGAAGGGGATCTCCTTTTCCACCAGACTTTCACTTTCAAGGGAAGCTTTCTCTCACACCTGCCTGTATGACTCGGCCATATCAGCCTATATGTCCGGACTGGATGAGAATGGCCAGAAACTGGATGAAGCCCGTCTTCCTGAACTTCTGGTCGCTGGAGGGAAGAAGATACAGGATCTGAGGTACGGCGAGAATCCCCATCAACAGGCCGCCTTTTACAGCGGTCCGGTATCTGAAGAACCCGCCCTCACGGACGCAAAACAGCTCTGGGGTAAGGAACTGTCCTACAACAACATCCTGGATCTCGACGCTGCTCTCGCCCTTGTAAAGGAATTTGAAGATCCCGCCTGCGTTATCCTCAAGCACACAAATCCATGTGGAGCGGCGGTTTCCACTACCGGCCTGGCGGACGCTTACGAAAAGGCCATGGAAACGGACCCGCTGTCAGCTTTCGGGGGAATTATAGGTTTTAACCGGGAAGTGGATGAAAATACCGCGCACGGTGTCGTTGATGGCTTCAAGGAAGCCGTCATCGCCCCTGGATTCAGCCCCGGTGCGATGAAGATCCTCCAGACCAAGAAAAACCTGAGGCTTCTGGAACTGCCCGGCCTTGCCGACAATTCTTCCGATGTGAATTTGATGAAAGTTTCCAGCGCGGGGGGCGGTTACCTCGTACAAAGCCGGGACCTGATAACCCTCATTGAAGATGAACTGAAAACGGTCACAAGTCGGGAACCCACCCCGGAGGAGATGGCGGCCCTCAGGTTCGCCTGGATACTGGGCAAACACGTTAAATCCAACGCCATAGTTTATGCCAGAGAAGGACAGCTCATTGCCGTTGGCGCAGGCCAGATGAGCCGCGTTGATTCCGCCAAACTGGGAGTGATGAAAGCCAACCTTCCCATAGAGGGTACCGTCCTTGCCTCCGATGCGTTCTTCCCCTTCAGGGACGGAATAGATGCCGCCGCGGAAGCCGGCGTTACGTCGATAATCCAGCCCGGAGGGTCCATGAGGGATGAGGAGGTCATCCAGGCTGCCGATGAACACGGCCTGGCGATGGTGTTTACGGGTATAAGGCATTTTAGACATTAGAGCATTAGAAATTAGGGTTCATCTCCCAATTAGTTGGTCATTTTGCGATCGAATGCCTGTAATATTTTGAGTTGGAAGTATTTATCGTCATGGAAGCCATAAGCCTTTCTTTTG
>SDBU01000261.1_pt1 | contig 75587 bp, 77 predicted proteins | sample 2277071 | NCBI WGS metagenome assembly SDBU01 (sample SAMN10397929, study PRJNA504765) | marine sediment metagenome | isolation source: marine sediment core GS08_GC12, 126 cmbsf | place: Arctic Ocean: Gakkel Ridge, Loki's castle | collected 2008 | reverse complement strand
TAGTCATTCTGACCCCCACTGCTTTCTTGCTTCATCCCCCTGCTTTCTTGCGAAAGCAAGAAGGGGGAGAACAGCAAGAAGTAGGGGGAAGAATCTCGTAGTATAATAGAGAGACCCTTCCCCTTCATTACCATTCAGGGTCAGGGTGACACTTTGTGTCAGTTCTCCGTGCTCTCTGTGTCTCTGTGGTGAATTCTTTATCCGTGTTCATCTGTGGTTACAGTTTTGTGATTTCGTGGTAATGTTTTATTTCTCTATCTCTTTTATCTTATCCCGCAGTTTTGCGGCTTCCTCGAATTCTTCTCTGGCTACCGCATCTTTCAATTTTTCTCGTAGGAGTTGAAGGTCAGAACTTTTTTCTTTTTTCTCTTTTTTCCTTCTCCCTGGGAATTTTCCAACGTGTTTACTGGCTCCATGTATTTTTTTTAGGAGCGGTTCAAGCATTTTGTGAAAAGATGAATAACATTGGCTACAACCCAGAAGGCCTATGTTCTTGAAGTTGGAATAAGTAAATCCGCAATTTTTGCAGCTTAATTCTGTTTCTAAAGAGGGTATCTGCTCCGGCTCTACAAGACCCCCTAAGAGGTCGGCGAGAGAGAACGCAGCGGGTAGGGTAAACCCCCTCTTTTTAGCGCATAGTTCACAGAGATGCAATTCTGTGGTCACTCCGTTAATAATTTCGGTATAGTGGAATGTGGCTTCTCGTTTTTCGCATTCATCACAGAGCATATTTTTTCCCTTCCTGATTTACTAATTTCTTGAAACCAAGCATTAATCTTTTGGTAAAAGGACCAACCTTGCCATCCTTAATAATCCTTCCGTCAAGTTCGGTTACGGGGATAATTTCGGCCGCTGTTCCGGTGAGAAGAATTTCATCACTGTTATAGAGGTTATAACGAGTGAGGAGGGACTCAATACAGTTAATTTTGAAGGATTGTGCTAACTCAATAACAACGTTACGGGTAATTCCTTCCAGGATGCCGAGTGAACTCGGAGGTGTAAGAAGAGTTCCGTTTTTAACGATAAAGATATTATCTCCCGAACATTCTACCACGTAGCCATCTCTATTGAGCATCAGCGCTTCCAGGGCGCCCGAATTTGTTGCCTCAATCTTAGCAAGAATATTATTGAGATAATTTAAGGATTTAATCGCGGGATTTAAGGATTCGATGTTATTGCGTCTTGTGGGTACGGTTACCAAAGTTAAGCCCTTTTCGTATAATTCCCGTGGATAGAATTGAATTTTGCTGGTGATGATAAAGATTGTGGGAGAAGGACATTTAGCGGGGTCCAGCCCTAAATCACCGACTCCTCTGGTCACTACCACCCTGATATAGGCATCCTTGAGATTATTGACACGCAAGGTTTTGATAATTGCTTCTTCCAATTCGTTCAAAGATAAAGGAATTTTAAGCATAATGGTTCTGGCGCTTCTGTAAAACCTTTCCAGATGCTCATCTAATTTAAAAATCCTGCTGTTGTAACTGCGAATACCCTCAAAAACACCATCGCCGTATAAAAGTCCATGGTCAAAAATAGAGACCTTTGCTTCTTCCTCGGGAACTATTTTCCCATTCAACCAGATTTTCATATTTTTTTATTATAATGCATTTATCTAAATCTTGCAAATTATAACTGACACGAAGTGTCCTTGCGAGGAGTGTTAGGGACGTGGCAATCCCTATTCTATATTGTAGTTGTAGAGCTTGCTCTGCCAAAAAGGAAGCAAAGTAAACTTTGCCACTACATAAATGAGAGATTCCTCGCTTTGCTCGGAATGACAGTGTGTGTTCCGTTATACTATCTTCCCCTCCCTGAGAGTAAGCACCCTGCTTGCTATTTTGGCGATTTTCTCATTATGGGTGGCAAGAAGAAAGGTCTGGCGATTTTCCTGATTCAGTCGGCAGATAGATTTTAGAAAAAAATCGCTTGCTTCTTTATCCAGGTTTCCGGTAGGTTCATCGGCAAAAATGATTTCCGGCTTGTTAATAAGTGCGCGGACGATGGCTGCACGTTGTTGTTCTCCACCGGAGAGCTGCGCAGGACGAAAATTCATTCTCTCGGAAAGACCAAATTCAGTGAGCAAATTCCTTGCTTTTCCCTCGAAAATTTTCATATTTCCTCTCCCCCTGATGAAAGAAGGCAACCTCACATTCTCTAAAATAGTGAACTCGGGGAGGAGATGGTAGAATTGAAAGATGAAGCCAAACTTTTCATTACGGAGTTTAGATAATTTCTCGTCCGAAAGACAGGAGATGTCTGCTTTATCCAGCAGTATTTTCCCTTCGGTTGGTTTATCCAAACCTCCGAGGAGATGCAGGAGAGTGCTTTTCCCTGAACCCGAGGGACCGAAGATAACTACAATCTCGCCGCGCTTCAGGGAAAGATTAACTCCCGAAAGAGCAACTACCCCCTTTCCTCCCTGCCAATAAACCTTCTTCAAATTTTCCGCAACAAGATAATCCATAATTATTTATCCACAAGTGAACACAAATTTTAAACATTTACCACGAAAGCACGAAGTTAAAGAAGACACGAAAGAAATAAAGGCAACCACGAATTTATCGAATTTCACGAATTAAAAAATAATGTCATTCTGACCCCCACTGCTTTCTTGCGAAAGCAAGAAGTGGGGGGAAGAATCTCGTCTTTAACAACGAGATGCTTCATTAACATTCAGCATGACAGTTCCTGTCATTTTATTTGCAGTATCTGCGTACATCTGTGTTAATCTGTGGTTACAGAGAATTCTTATCCCCCTCCGTGTACTCCGTGACTCCGTGGTAAAATATTTATTCGTACCTTAAAGCTTCGGTTGGTTCTAATTTTCCTGCCTTCCAGGCCGGGTAGAGAGTTGCCAGAAATGTGATGACCAGAACTGCAACGCTGATTGTGATAAGGTCGCTTCCCTGCACCTTGATTGGCAAGTAAGAAAGGTCATAGACAAATGCCGGCAGTTTGATGAATTGATATTTTTCCAGAAGGAAGGCAAGAAAAAGCCCGAGCCCCATGCCCAAAATAAGCCCTGTTACTCCAATCAGCATTCCTTTGAGAATAAAAATCACCCTGATTCCCTTTTTAGTTACCCCTAAAGATTTAAGGATACCAATATCCTTAATCTTCCTATAAACCATTGTCATCAAGGAACTCGCAATGTTAAAGGCGGCTACTAAACTGATTAAGGCAAGGATAATGCTCATTGCTCGTTTCTCAAGAGCAATGGCGGCAAAGAGAATCTTATTTTCTCTGAGCCAACTTCGGACAATGTAATTCTTGCCTAAAGAATGCGCGAGAGATTGCGCCGACCTTTCCGACTTTAGAAGATTTCGGGTTTTAACCCCAATTCCGGTAACCATTCCAGGAAGAGCGAACTCTTCCATGGCCTTATTCAAATTAATAAAACTATAAGCGCTGTCGGTTGCATAAAGCCCGGATTCGAAAAAACCGCTTACGATAAAATCACTTCCTTTTCCCGAGAGTCCGCTGATTAATCGGATTTTTTCTCCTTTTTTTACGCCCAAACTTCGGGCAAGTTCCTTACCCAGAATTATCTTATTTCCGGAAAGGTCAAACTCTTTTTTCTTGAGCCAATCTTTAACATTGGTAACTGCAATTTCTCTTTCCAGGTCAATTCCTTTTACTATTCCACCGGAGATACCGTTTCCAGATTGGAAGAGCGCCTGGGTTTCGATGAATGGGGAAATGCCTACAATCTCTTTGCCCAGGCAGTTTTTCGTTCTTTCGATTACCATTTCATAATCGGTTATCGGTCTGCTTTGAGAGATAGTGATGGAGGCAAAAGAGCCGGCAATTTTTTCCTTAAGGGAGGAACTGAATCCGCTCATCACTCCAAGTACCAGAATCAGGGCGGCAACTCCAATAGCAATACCCAGGATTGAAGTTAGGATAGAAAAATGGACAAAAGGTTCCCTACTTTTCCTTCTTAAATAACGTACCGCAATGAATAACCGATAATCCATATTAATTTGATTGTACAAGCCCGAGGAGACGATAGCAGAGTTTTGCGGCTAAGAAATCAGGAGCCCTATTTGTCTGATTCGGAGAAAGTTCAACTAAATCAAAACCAATGATTTGATGGGTTGAAGTCAAATCAAAAAGTAAACTGGTCACATCATACCAGGAGAGACCGCCGGGCTCGGGTGTCCCTACCGCGGGAATAATTCCGGGGTCAAAACAGTCCAGGTCGATGGAAAGATAAATTTTTTTGGTTGGCAGAGAGGAAATAAGGTTTCTTTGCCATTTCTTTTTTTTAGAAATTTCTCTGGCAGAGAAGATTTTCAGATGTTTCTTTTTGGCAAATTCTGCCTCTTCCTTCGAAAAACTCCTTATTCCTGCCCACACCACAGGAATTTTTTCTTCAGAGATACGCCGCATCACACAGGAATGGTTAAATTTTGTTCCCTCATATTTATTCCTCATGTCAAGGTGGGCATCAAGGGAAAGAACGGAAAAATCCCGATAGAATTTTTTGAATGCCTTTACCATGCCCAAAGTAATGGTATGCTCTCCACCAAAGGCAATCAAAAATTTTTTATCGGAGAGGATTTTAGCTGCCGTTTTTTCTATTTCTTCAATCATACGCCCGGGGCTTTCAAGGTTTGGCCTCATCTCCGGTTGAGTGTTGATTCCGATTTTATAGGCATCGGTTTTTAGTTCCTCGTCATAGAGTTCTAAAAACCTTGAGGCAGAAATAATTGCTTCCGGGCCAAATCTCGTTCCTGGCTGGTATGAGGTGGTTGCATCATAAGCGATGGGGAGAATCACAAATTTTGCTTTTTTGTAATTAGAATATTTATCCTCTAAGCCCAAAAAATTAAAAGGAAGATTCTCCATTTCCTATTGTAGGGGCTTGATTTATCAAGCCCGAGCAAAGCAAGCTTTGCCACTACATAAAAAGATGTAGTGGTCGAACTTGCTCGACCGGTAGTTGCCGAGCTTGCTCGGCTTTGTTATAGATTCTCACGAGACAAGGATGGCTGCCGCTACCACTGTGGTCCAATATCCATTTTTATCCCCAATGGCTGATTGGGTAACGTTCCTTGTCTTTACGATTTGACCGCTCATTTTCCATAGTTCCTTCTTTTCATCGTAACTGGAGTCAGGGTCAAACTCTATACCCAGGATTGTCGCTAACATCTGGGCAGCCAAATCTTCGGCATAGTCACCTGCTTTTCCCTCCGTTTGCCCGAAACTTTCATGCTCGGAAAGATAACCATATTGTTTGGGGTCAGACGGAATAGCGACTCCTACGGAAGCGGTAATGAGCCGATGGGGCTCCTTGGTTGAATTTTTGCTGAGGATACAATGGATAATCTCACCGGCTGAAAGCAAAGAGAATCCTTCTTTCTTGGAAATAAGTTTTGCGCCTGGAGGAAAGATGCTGGAGACATGAACAAGATTATACTTGGCAATTCCGGCATTTCGTAAAGCCCGCTCAAAACTGGTTAATCTCTCCCGGTCTTTGCCTACCCCTTTAGTCAAAAAAATCTTTCCTGGTAGGATCATTTTTCCATCTCCTCTTCAATTTTTAAGGCAATCCTTAAGGCATTCTTTCCTTCCTCCCCTGAAATTAGCGGGCTTTTTTTCTTCTTGAGGCATTCAAGGAAGGATAAAATTTCGTTTCTCAACGGTTCCTCTTTTTTTATCTTGATTACACGTCTTTTAATTAAATCACCTGGGAATTTTCTATTGTAGTTGCAGAGTTTACTCTGCTTATTGTAGGGGCTTGATTCATCAAGCCCGCGGGTCGGATGAATCCGACCCATACTCTTTTTTTCATAGCAGATTAACTCCTGTTTGGAGTAATCCAGGGAAAAGTAACGATTTGGCTCAAAGACCCTGATTTTACGCAGGGACTTGTCGGTGATACGGCTGGCGGTGAGATTGGCTACGGCTCTATTCTGGAAAGTTAATCTAACGTTGGCGATGTCCTCCCGGGCGGAGACGACCGGCACACCAACAGCCGAAATTTGCTTAAGCGGTGACTCCACGATATTGAAAACAATGTCTAAATCATGAATCATCAGGTCAAGAACAACGCTAACTTCAGTTCCTCTTCCCGGGTAGGGACCAAGCCGATGAATCTCCACAAAACGGGGCTCCTTCAGAAGTTGCTTTAGTTTTTTGATTGCCGGATTAAATCTTTCGATATGACCAATCTGCAGAGTCGTTTTTTTATTTTTAGCAATCCTGATGAGTTCCCCTGCCTGATTTATTGTTTCCGTCATTGGCTTTTCCAGGAGAACGGGAATGTCTTTCTTCAGGAAATCTTTGGCAACCCCATAATGACGATTGGTGGGAACAACGATGCTTACCGCATCTACCTTTCCCAGTATTTGATGGTAGTCGGCATACCAGACAGTTTTGTATTTCCTGGCAATTTCCTCTTTATTTACCGGGTCACAGAGACCAATAAGTTCTACATTAGGCAATTCCGCATAAATCCGCGCATATTGACTCCCCAGATGTCCTATTCCCACCACCGCTACTCTCAATTTTTTCATTACGAGTATTTGTCATTGCGAATGAGGCCCCTCGCTTGTCATTGCGAACGACTGAAAGGAGTGTGGCAATCCCTCGCTTCTTTGAAAAGATGAGATTGCCACGTCGCTGACGCTCCTCGCAACGACTTCGTTGGATTGCCACAGGACTTTGTCCCTCGCAATGCTAAACGCTTATTAAATAAGCATTTATCAATTTTACACTTTTTCCCCTGAATGTCAATTCTTACAAAAATAACTTTTGCTAATGCAGATTGGATATGGTATAATCAAAATGTGAGAAAGAAAAAAGTGATAGACCATCTTAAAACACGATGGCAAAGGATTAAAGAAAGAGAAATATTGGAATTACAGCAAACCTCATTTAATGTTCGTTTTATTCAAACATCTGTTTTAATGCAGTTTGCTAATTCTTTGAACTGGCGAAAGAAACAAAAGGAACAGGAAGATATCTGCCGTTCTTGGAAAAAACTGAGAGGTTGTGGTTGAACAAAAAACTATCCTTAGAACCCCTATATTCTGTCCTGAAAGATCTGGTTAGATGGTTTCAAGAAGGTAATTATTCGGGTATTATTATTGGTGGTGTAGCGGTCTCTTTTTTAAGCCAACCGAGAACTACTCGTGATGTTGATATCCTCACCTTGGTTGATGATGCAGAATGGCCAAGGTTTCTGGAACTTGGTAAGAAATTTGGATTTCAATCTCGCCAAAAAGATGCCCTGGAATTTGCTCAACAAAACAGAGTTTTGTGGGTGAAACACCAGCCAACTTCAATCGATGTAGATATTTCGTTTGGTCTATTGCCTTTTGAAAGGGATATTTTTAAGCGAGCAAAAAAAATAAAGATAGCCAACTTTACAATTTCCTTGCCGAGCCCTGAGGATTTAATAATAATGAAGGCGGTAGCTCATCGACCAATAGATATGGAGGATATTCGTTCTATTTTGGAGGTCAATCCCAACCTTGATTTTAAACGCATTAAAACTACAGTTAAAGAATTTGCCGATGTTTTGGAGGCACCAGAGATATTTAACGACCTGAAAAAATTACTTCCCTCTTTATGAGAAAATTTTATATTTTCTTTCTCATCATATTTTTATTCATTGCCTTTTATGCTGTTGTAGTAAAAGGGATGAGATTTTATGAAGTGCCTTCGCGCTCTATGGAGCAAACACTTCATCCCCAGGATAGGTTCATCACGGTAAAAGCAAGGAAGATTCAAAGGGGAGATATTATCGTTTTTAAAGACCCTACCGAGCCCTCATTCTTTAATGTTAAGAGAGTTATTGCCTTAGCCGGGGATGAGGTGGAGATAAAGAATGGAAAACTGTATCTCAATGGTAAGATTCAAACGGAACCTTATGTCCGGGAGAGAATAGTGTATCTTTTTAGACCAAAGGTTGTTTCCAAAGATCACATCTTTGTCTTAGGAGATAATCGTAATCTATCTGAGGATTCTTCGGTTTGGGGATTCCTGCCGATGGAGAATATCGTAGGTAGAGGTGTCTATATGTATTGACCTCTTCATCGCAGAGGGTCGATAAAATAAAATTGGCACATAAGATTACCGGGAATGCTTATTTTTCAAATACTTATACAACTCACCTGACCACAATACCGAAGATGATAAAAGAATTATAATCGATATTTCTAATAAACCCAGAGTCATAAATTGAAATATGCCCTGGAAAAATGGAATATAAAGCACGATGGCTAACAGAACAAGAGAAGCCGTAAGAGCTGCGACTATAAATTTATTGCTAAAAAGACCTATCTTGAAAATAGATTTTTTAAGTGAACGCATATTAAAAACATTAAATAATTGAGTAAATGCCATAACAGTAAATGCCCCTGTTCTTGCTTTTTCTATTCCACCTGGCAAATAGGCATTAAAAATAATTAATGTAAGAATAACCATAATACCGGCCATAATGAGAATGAAAGGGATAATTTCTTTTGATAAAATATTTTCTTTTGCCTTTCGTGGAGGTTCTTCCAAAACGTCTTCATGACTTGGCTCGGCAGCTAAGGCAATATCGGTAACCCCATCGGTAACCAAATTGAGCCATAATAACTGAGTAGGCAGCAATGGCAATGGAAGACCAAGGAGCAACGTAGTTATAATACTTGCGCTTTCTGCAAAATTAGTAGTGATTAAAAAAGAACTTGCCTGTCTTGTATTTGTAAAAACAGTTCTTCCCTCCCCTATTGCATCCACAATAGAAGCAAAATTGTCATCAGCAAGCACAATTGCACTTGATTCCCTTGCTACATCAGTGCCAACTATACCCATGGCAATTCCGATGTCCGCTCTTTTAAGTGCGGGCGCATCATTAACCCCATCCCCGGTCATAGCAACAATATGACCTTGTTTCTGTAATGTTTCAACAATTCTTAATTTCATAGCAGGAGTTAACCTGGCAAAAACAGAAATATGTTTTATTGTTTCTTCGAACTCTTCTTCTGAGAGTTTTAGCAATTCTTGTTCAGTAAGAACTTCCGGGTTTTTACTTTTTGTTTCTTCGTCAATCAGCCCTATCTCTTTGGCGATAGCAACAGCTGTGCCTTTATGGTCTCCTGTTTTCATAATAACCCTGATGCCTGCTTTCCTGGCTTTGGCAATTGCTTCCTTTACCTCGGGTCTTGGAGGGTCTATCATCCCAACAACGCCAACCAAAACAAGGTCATTGACCAAATCTTCTGACAGGTTATCCGTACCCGGAGGAGTTATTTTGTAAGCTAATCCAAGAACTCTCATTGCTTTCTTTGCCAAACCCTGCGTTTCAGCTAAAATTTCCTGTCTCTCTTCTTGAGTTATCCTCTTTTCTCCTTTTTCCTCAAGCATAAAAGAGGAATGGGCAAGAACTGCCTCGGGAGCTCCGACAACATAAATTTCTTTCTTCCTATCGTCTTCCACAAGCACTGAAAGTGATGCTCTATATTTCAATTCCGGATTAAATGGTAAATCGTCTATTCTTTTCTCTTTTTTTAGCAACTCTTCTTTCTTTAATCCTGCCTTTTCTGCAAGAACAACCAGAGCAGCTTCTGTAGGGTCACCAATAATTTTATATTTTTCGCCCTCTTCTTTTACGACCCTTGCATTATTACAAACACAAGCGATATGTAAAAATTTTGATAAACGAAAATTTTCTAACGGAGCGATAATATTATCTTTTTGCGAAAAATCTCCTGAAGGTCTCCAGCCCTCTCCCGAAACAGTAATTTCATCCTCTCCCGGCAGAATTATTTTTTCGACGTTCATCGTATTCTGGGTGAGCGTTCCCGTCTTGTCTGTTGCAATAATTGTTGCTACCCCAAGAGTTTCAGTTGCCGGCAACGTCCTGATAATAGCATTTCTTTTTGCCATCCTGTAGGCACCAATAGCAAGTACTATTACCAGCACTGCAGGCAATCCTTCCGGAATTGCAGCAACGAGAGAAGCTATTGTAAAAAGAAAAATTTCAGAGAATTCAAACCCTCTGACAAAAAAACCGACCAGGAATACTATAAGGGCACAGACAACTGCAATAATGCCCATTTGTCTTGCCAGAATATCTGTCTTCTTTTCAAAATGACCCTTGACTTTTTTTATCTTTTCGATGCTGGCAGCTATTTTACCAAGAGCTGTTTTAATCCCCGTAGATGTCACAACAGCCCTGGCTTGTCCGCCGGCAACAAATGTCCCCATCCATACCATATTCTTGCAGTCAGCTAAACCCGTTTTTTCAGGCAGCACTTTAGTATCTTTGTCAATAGGGAGTGACTCGCCGGTTAAAGAGGCCTCTACTGTCCTGGTGTTTTTCACTTCAAGAAGCCTTGCATCAGCGGGAATCCTGTCGCCTTCTTCCAAGAAAATAATGTCTCCGGGCACTAACTCTTTTGCATGTATTTGCAATAATTCTCCTCCTCGAAAAACCTTTGCATGAGGCACAATCATCCTTTTCAAAGCTTGAATTGACCTCTCTGCTTTATGCTCTTGAATAAAGCCGATTATGGCATTGATTAGAATTACGGCTAAAATTACACAAACATCGACTAAATGGCCAATGAAAAATGAAATGGCAGCAGCAGCAATAAGGATATAAATCAAAATGTTATGAAATTGCTTAAGGAAAATCAGAATAGGATGTTTACTCTTTTTCTCCGGTATTTCATTAGGGCCAAAATCCTGCAGACGGGTCTTTGCTTCCTCAGGCGAAAGTCCCTTTATCCTGGAAGATAATTTCTTCAGCACTTTTTCAACAGGTTTCGAATGAAATGAATTATTCATTATCTGCATCATCAGGAAAATCCTTTATCCTTTTATCAATCTTTCTTCTTATTCTATCACAGATTCAAGAGTACAGACAAGATTAAGGGGTTGTCTCAAAATACTGTTGACTATTTGGAGTCCCAGGTTTGAAGTTAGTGCAAGGCACGACAAAGGGTATGTGCCGGTGGCACATAGCCGAGGAGCAACGCCGCAATACTTTAAAGATGGGACTCCCCCGAAGGGCCAGGACGCTTTTGGGGTGCGACGTCGTTGCTCATCGTTTGCGTAGCTGTGCTACGCAACACTCTTTGCTTCTTGTCTCGCTCCAAAATCATCTCTGGCAAATGGTCAACAGTATTTTTGAGCAACCCCTAATTTGCTCTCTTTATCAATGGCGTATATAATAAATAAAAAGGAATGCTTAATTTAAATAAAAGGTAAAAACGTTTTATTATGGAAATAGGAATACCTAAAGAAACAAAAAATAATGAAGTTAGAGTGGCTTTAATTCCAGATGATGTAGTAAAGTTAGTCAGAGCCGGGCATAAGGTTTATCTGGAAAGAACTGCTGGTGCTAACTCTAATTTTTCTGATACGGAATATGAAAAAGCAGGGGCTAAGATATGTGATAATGTTTATGACTGTAAAATTATTCTCAGGGTAAAGGAACCGCCATCGGGTACAATAAAGGAAAAACAAACAATAATGGCTTATTTACATATTGAAAAGGGACAAAATCCTGAGTTGCTAAATAAGTTAAAAGAGAAGAGAATTTTAAGTTATGCTTATGAAGAAATAAAGGATAAAAAAGGTGAAAGAATGATTAACCTGGGTTTTGAAGCGGGGATTGTTGGTATTGTTGAAGGTTTTAGGATTTTAGGCTTATTACCTGTTGCTGAGCACAAAGATAAAAAAGAAATTTATTCTGAGGTAGCAAAATTAAATTTAAAAAATGACATTAATATCGTGATTATGGGTAAAGGTAAGGTTTCTTCCGGTGTACAAGATTTATTAAAACAAACAAAAATTAAACCAATTGTCTTATGGAGGAGTGAGACACCAAATATAGAAAAATATCTTTCCAGTGTTGATATCCTTGTTAATGCTGTTGACTGGTATCCAGGAGAGCCACATATTATTAAAAAAAGCATGTTAAAATTAATGAAAAAAACTGCTTTAATTATTGATATCTCTTGTGATAAGAATGGCGCGATAGAAACATCTATTCCTACAACATGGGATAATCCTACTTACAAAGTGGAGGGCATTACTCATTTCTGTGTTGATAATTTGCCATCAGTAATACCAGGGGATGCTTCCATTCATTTGAGTAATATGATATTGCCCTATGTGATGAAGGTAGCAAAAGGGGAAGAATTAAAGGCAGGAATGATGACAAAAAATGGAGAGTTTGTTTACAAAAAAATACATAACTAAAGACCTTTTTTCATTTTTATTGCATATTCTTTAAATCCTGATTTATTGTAAATATTAAGGGCAAGTTTGTTTTTGGAGTAAACTTCTAACCTGAGACTCTTTATATTATTCGCCCGGAACCATCCTATTAATTCTCTAACCAATTTTTTAGCCATCCCTTTTCTTCTATGCTTTGATAAGATATATAAATTAGAGATATAGCCTCTTTTTTCAAATTTTATAATAGAGAGGGTATTAACAATCTTACCTAAGATCATACCAATAATTTTATCATTTTTAATTGCGATAAAAATTACCCTATCTTTAAATGTTAGATCTCTCTTTAGATAATAGAAATACCTTTTTTTTACCTTATCTATTGGTTTTAATGATTTATTATATTTTCTTTCCCATATCTTTGATTTTATTTTTATATCTTTTAATCTTTCGAAATCTTTTACAGTAGCTTTTCTTATCTCCATTTCTTTCCTATCTCTTTCATAACATATCTTGACAAATTAAACCTTTTCATTTTTGGGAAGCCGGGAAAGGCGTTTATCTCGATAACTATTGCATCTTTTTCATTTGAATCAAACATTATATCAACACCACCAAAGTTTAAGTTAAGGGCTTTTATTGCCTTGATAGCACTTCTTTCTGCTTTCCTCAATAAATCTTTCCTTATTCCTTTAAGAAAAGAAGGGTTTTCTCCTTTTGCTCCTTGCGATATGTTTGTTGTTATGCTATTTGCCTCATTGCTTCTGGTGTAGATATAAAGAACTTTATCAAAGCAAACATACATCCTTAAATCAAATTTTCTGTTTTTTACCAACAATGGCTTAATTGCTTCTTCAATTATTACATCCTCCTTTAATAATTTTTTTAGGAATGCCTCATTATTTGCCACTGTTTTAAATCTCCAACCGTAATCAGATTTTCTGCTTAAGATTTTGTTGTTTCTAAAGGTAAAGTTCGTATACCATCTATTTTTTTCTAAATAAGTAATACCTTTACCCATTGAACCGTACCTAACTTTAACAAAAAACTTTTTACCCCCATCTAATAATTTTAGAATTTTATTAATATCTTTAATTTTGTATGTTTTTGTTGTTTTTACATTGGCTTTTTTTATTAGTTTTTTTGTTAATTCCTTGTCTCTATCTATTGAAAGATTTTCTGGTGCGTTTATGAAATATACCCTTTTATCTTCATAGTTTTTTTTAATTTTTTTATCCACAATCTTCCAAAATTCCTGAAATTTTAGATAAAAGTTTTTATTCCCATAAACTTCTCTATAGTTTTTTGGTTCTATATATTTATCCCAGTATTCAAATGGGAAGAATAAAAAGATAATAAGTGTTTTTGTTTTAATAGGAGGAAAATTGCTGTTTAGAATAGAATTGTAATCTGTAGATTCAAAATAAAAATTATATTTTTTAAGCAGATGTCTATGTCGATAAAACTTTAAAAATGAATCCCAGTCTTTTTTATCCCCTATCGCTAATAAAGTTTTGTCCATTCTTTCTTCTTACAACCTCATCAAGCTTCTTAAAAGGAATTGCTATCGGTCGTCCATTCTTACCTTTTACCATTAGTTCAGGTAGACTGCCTTCAACTACAGAATCTGCCGGCCAGACATTGTAAGTTACGGATTCTGCAGCTAGGTCTACATCGTAGCCCTTGAAAATAGCGAGAAAAATTCCATTACTTTTTGCAATTTCTTCTGCAGGCGTTCCTTCGAAATAACCCCCCTTCTTTATTTGATGCACCACTTTCCAACTAAAAGAAAGAACCGGCATCTCCGGTGGGGTCAATTCTAAATTATACCAGCGCCTTGTAAAGGTCCCATCTTTTTGATGGATTACCTTTATAAAATAGAAATCCATATGCGCTCCTATCAAGTCGTCTCCCCTGAGGTTGGTTGCCCGGAACAGGAGCGCAGGGAGTCCCTCGTGTTTATCAAAAACAATGTGTTTGCTAAAATGTATTTTGATACGCGCACGGCTGAATCTTGCAAATGCTAAGGCAGTGAAAGCGCCAATAAACATAAGACCCATTGTAGATTCAACCCCGGCAGCCATCCGGCCTATCCCAACTGCTCTGATATCGCCATAACCCACAGTAGTAATTGATGCTATACTGAAAAAGAGTCCATCCCAGATGGTGACATTGGCACTATCTCCATAGTTCAACCTGATTGTATCGGTGAGATAGTAAAAGAATCCGAAAATTGTGGTAACGAGAAAAAGGGCCAAAACGGTCAATAAAAGGAAAGCGGGCCAGGAAAGAGTAACTAAATGATGGTAAGTGTCTTCAAGGATTCCTCGATGCAGGTAACCTTTCTCAGGAGCAAGGATGGCGGTAAGTTTTTCATGATCAAGTCGCCCCTCGCTTTGCTCGGAACTCCCCATAGGCCCAAGATACTTCTTTGGCTTCACCAAGGCTTCTCCCTAATAGTTAAAGGTATTTTACCCCCTCTTTTGACATCCTGTCAATTGTAGAAGTTGCGTTTCTCTTTAAAGCCCCAAATTGAATAGAAAAAGTTCTCTCAAGAAAAGATTGCTTCCCAAACCAAGAATTTGACTTATATTTAATAATCTAATATAATCTTATATAGTTAAACTATAAGATAAATTATGGCAAAGAACAAGAGGTTTGACCAACGGCTTGTGTATATTCCAGGCGACATTTGGTCAAAAATAACACAAATTGCTGAGTTAAAGGGGCAATGGATTGCCGGGGCACAATTAAGCCCCCAGGTTTTAGGCCGTCTCAAGCGATCAGTTTTGATAACTTCCACTGGCGCCTCCACTCGTATCGAGGGTGCTCGTCTTTCTGATGAGGATGTAGAAAAATTGATGCGCGGCATTGATATTCAAAAGTTCACCAATCGTGACCGGCAAGAAGTAAAAGGATATTTTGAATTACTTGAGAATGTTTTTGATGCATGGAAATCTCTTAAGTTTTCAGAAAACTCCATTAAGCACTTCCATAAAGAACTTCTTAAATATGTCGAAAAAGATGCTTTACACAGAGGCGAGTATAAAAAAACAGAGAATAAGGTTGAAATGATAAATACTGCCGGCAAATCAGTCGGAGTTCTTTTTGATACCACGCCGGCATATCTTGCTCCCAAAGAAATGCAGGAGTTGGTTGAGTGGACCCAGGAAGCGCTCGTAGAGAAAAGGTATCATCCGCTTTTGATTGTTGGCAATTTTCTTGTTGAGTTTTTGCAAATCCATCCGTTCCAGGACGGCAACGGTCGGCTCAGCCGTGTTCTCACAAATCTCCTTTTGCTCAAAGAGGGATATTTGTATATGCCTTACATTTCGCACGAGAAATTGGTCGAAGACAATAAGCCGGATTATTACATATCTTTGCGAAAAAGCCAGAAAACTTTTAAGACCAAGCACGAAAATATTGTCCCGTGGCTTGATTTCTTTTTGGCTATTTTTCTCGAACAATCACAAATGGCTGTTGAGTTGTTGTCTAAAGAAAACATTGAAAAACTTCTTTCGAAGAAGCAACTTTCGGTGTGGCAGTATTTACAAGAAGTAGAAGAGGCAACTCCCGGTGAAATTGCCAAAAAAACAGAAGTCGCTCGCCCCACCGTTAATCAAGTTTTGAACAAATTATTGCGTCTCAAGAAAGTTGAGCGCATTGGACTTGGCCGAAGCACAAGATATAGGAAATTATAAGAATCAAGGACCTGCCAAAAGTATATCAACAGGTTAGATATGGCAAAGGTTTTCAGGCAAGTGGGCCCACCAGGGTTCGAACCTGGGACCGACGGATTATGAGTCCGCTGCTCTACCACTGAGCTATAGGCCCTATTTCTACCTTATTTTATAGAAAAAAGTAGTTATTGTCAAAAGTTCTAATATTATTCTGGGGTTGTTGGGTCTTTGATTAGCAATTTCATTTTTATCAACTCTTTTAGCTCTTCTGTCACTGTCTCATAACTGGGCAAAGATACAATTTGTTTTTCTAATCTAATTTGCCAATTTTGTTTATACTCCTCCTTGGCAATCTCGCTTAAAAGATTATGTAGATAAATATCATAGCCATGTCTATTTTTGAGTTCTTCTTTTATTTTAGCAGTATCAACTTCCAACTTCAAGATATACCAAAGGTCATAAATATCGCGAGGTTCATTATCCACATCCAAAATCCTGGACATTTTATCGCTTGCTACAGATTCTAAATTATAAGTATTGAAAATAAGTTTTTCTTCTTTAAACTCTTGATAAGTAAATAATATTTTCTTCCTTTGAAAACCGGGAATATGGCTATCTTTTAGAACATCTATCTTTAACTCCTTGGCGGCCTTGATTTCTGGAATGAGATCATAGAGAATAAAAAATTGAAGTCTAACTTTATTATTAAATTCTGGACGCTTATTTAATCGAAAAGGATGCTCGGAACTAATTTTTACCAAAAGTTGATCCAACTTCTCTTCACATTTTTTAAGATTTTCTTTATCCTCTACTAAAAAATCCAAATCTTCTGAAAAGCGATAGTTTGAAAAATAAACTTTTCTTAAGGCAGTCCCGCCACGGAAGACAAACCTTTCTTTAAAATACTTATCTTTGGCTAAATAGCGCAAAAGAAGTTCGATAAGATAATCTTTTTCGATTATTTCTGTCGGGACGCCTTGTTTAGAAGATAATCTTTGAATCTGAAAATAATCTATCATAATCTATTAGTGCCATACTAAATCAAGAATTTGCTTTTGACCCACATTATCAATCAACCGCCAATTATTCTTGTTTATTCTTTTCTCCGGTAAAGTGGGGTCAAACAAATCATAACGGTTTTTGACACATTTTTTTAATCGCTTTATTAATCTCGGTTGCCCAATTTTAAGGATTTCTAAAATATATCCCAGTCGTTTAGCCACAACCTTTTTATTATATTTATCGATATAGTTTCCTAATCTAAAATAATTCACCCTATCTTTCGCTATCCAAATCCCTTTGGCAATTTCTGTAATCCCGCCACAATATTTGGGATGAGCCAAAGCATCGATAATAGTTCTTTCTAAATCAGAGATTCTTGCTTTTTCAGTTTTAGTTACCCATTCTTCTTTAATGCCCCAAATAAACTTTTCCTTCACAAAAATGAATATTAATTTATTTTTCATCCCCGTAGGTATGATTTGCCTCTTGGGAGTAGCCACAAAAATTTTAATCAATGGTTGGGTCAACATCCCCCAATATTGCATCGCACTGTAAAAAGCAATATAATATTTAGGGGAATTGACTACTTCTCTGGCTGCTACATACCAATTGCCAATGTATCGCTTTGTGTTACTACCCAATTCTTGAGGAATAATCAAAAACTTACCTGCTTTTAGACGGGTAAGCACTTTTCTCTTGACTAATTCGCTTAATAAATCTGTAGCTTCATTGTAATTTTTGCCTGAGATTCGTTGAACATCACTAATCTTAAAAATGACCTTATTTTCGTCGTAAAGTTCATTAATTAAATTAGCACTTACCTTACCTAATGTTTTTAAAATCCTCATATTTTCTACCTTTTCTGTAAACTATGCAGTATCTTATCCTGTATTATATACAATATTAGTAGATTGGTCAAGTGGATGTTTAATATTCCCTTTCTGGGTTTCCCAATTTTTCCGTCTTGATAATTTTGGCTTCCGAAACAGGGATAAAAAATCTCTCCGGGATGACGATGAATCTTTTTTTAGTCAATAATAGAATGACAAAATATGACATTTGATGTATAATAAAAGTATGGAGAAATTATTAACGCTGAAAGAAACAGCTAAAATGTTACGAGTCAGCGAACGCACAATTATGCGTAAATCTAAATCAATTTATAAATTTTATTCAAAATAACTATGGCAATACAACTACTTTCAAATCTCAATTATCCAGTCGGCAATATTATAAACCAAGAATTGCAAAATGCGAATAATGTGCAAATTGCAGTAGCATTTTTGAAATATTCCGGAATCCAAGTAATTGAAAAATCATTAAAGCAATGTTTATCAAATGGTGGAAAAATTGAAGTTATTGCAGGTTTAGATTTTAAAACAACAGATCCAAAATCGATTTATTATTTTGTAAACCTCAAAAAGTCATATCCAAATGTTAAATTTTATTGTTTTGGAGATAGAGGAGAAAATAAAACTAACATCGTTTTTCATCCAAAAATTTATCTTTTTGAAAAAGGGCGAGAAACAACGGGAATTATTGGTAGTACAAATCTTACAAGAGGCGGACTACTTACGAACTTTGAGGTGAATGTTGTCATCAAAGAAACAAAACCTGTTTATTTTTCACAACTTGAAGCAATTTATAATTCAATTAAATTTACTGATTCAGTTTTTGCTCCCGATGAAGAGTATTTGGTTGGGTATTCTGATGTTTACAAAGCATTTTTGAATAATGAGGATAGAGCAAGTAAGGATAAAGGATTGCAAGAAGTTATAAAAAAAGTGCAACAAAGGGAAGATTTTTTGCCTGGCACCGTTCCCTCGTTAAAATCTTTAATAATCGACGTCTTAAAAGAGAAACAAAAAAACGGACAAGAATTTGTGAGTTTACCTGAACTTTATGAGCACTTGGAGAAAATGGTCAAAGATAAAAACTTGAATTACAAAATGGATACTTTTAGAAATACTATTCGTGGTGAATTGAATCATCATGAAGATAATAGTAAAAGCACTATAAATATGCATCTGTTTATTCGTTCAAAAGATAAAAAAGGATTTTATTCATTGACTGGAAGAGGAAAAGATTACCGGGGTCGTTAACTCAAAAAATATGGCACAACATATTTCAATCATAAATTCAGATTTAAATCGGTTAAAAGGATTCCAAAAAGTGTCTGAAGGCCTTTGCGAAAAAGCAAACCGAGGACTTTGGGCTATTTCTGGTTCGTTAAAATTCGAAGAGGTATCATCAGAAGGCCACAAAATCAATTCTGCTGATAGGGTTTTTGTAACTTATCGAACAGTTAACGGAAAAAGAGAAATGTTTGAATTACATTTTGACGCAAAGAAGCAGAAGTTATTGGATATTTTTCTCGTTTCCTGAATAGCGATAATACATTACAAAGTTGACTTAAGGTTAGGAGAAAGAGGGACGGTTCTATTTTTCTGTCTTTTCCTGCAATTCTGCTGACTGGGAAAGGGAAAGCTTCAGGTAAGGATTTTCCTTGTCAGGACAAATTTTTTGGAAAACCTCCAATTCTTTTAATGCCTTTTTGTAATCTTTCTCCAGGGTGTAAGCCCGTGCTTTCAAAATCGACCAGCTACCATGCAATTTAGTTAGGGGTATTTCTTCTCCCCAGAGAGCGAGTTTCTCCAGAGCGGAAGAAAAATCTTTTTCCTTGAGATAATATAGAACCGAGTGGGCGTGAGCTCCGTTCTTTGCCCCTTTTTCTTTTACTCCTTCCACATTTCGCCTTTCATATACAAAAGCGAAAAAATCCGACGAAGCAATCTTAAGAAGTGAGAGATTGCCACCCACCACGCTTCGCTCGTGGTCGCAATGACACCTTGTGAGAGATTGCCACCCCTGCTTTCGCAGGGGCAGGCTTGCTACCGCTCCTCGCAATGACAGATACAGGGTTCACTGAATGTTTATAAACAACCCTAAAACAGCAGAGGCAAAACTTTTATCGCCTTCAGAGTTGACAGAACAAGTTTTTTGTGTTATTTTCTATTATAGGGGGTTGAAAGTATGAGAGAAACGATAACGGTCAGTATACCGGAAGAAATAAAGAAACAGGTTGATAAAATAATGGTCCAGGAAGGCACAACCCGTAGCAGTATCATTAAAGAGTCCTTACAGGACTATCTGTTTATTCGGCAATTTAGATCCTTACGCAAAAGGATGATGGAAAAGAGCCCCCGTGCCTACACAGACCAGGACATCTTTAATCGCATCTCATGAGAATAGTATTCGATACAAATGTTTTAATCGCTGCTTTCATTTCTCATGGGGCATGTAACGAATTGTTTGAACACTGTATCCGCTATCATAAGATTATCGCCTCAAAATTTATCCGACCCGCGGGCTTGATGAATCAAGCCCCTACAATAAGCAGAGTAAACTCTACCACTACATAAGCAAAGCAAGCTTTGCTACTACAATAGGAAATTCTTATGCAATAAATTTATGAAAATTAGTAAAGAAATAGAGGGCTTGGTTAAAAGAGCGCTGGCTGAGGATATTGGGAGGGGGGATATTACTACAAAAATTCTCTTTCCAGGAGCAAAAATGGCTGAAGCGATAATCTTAGCCAAAGAGAAAGGAGTTATCGCCGGATTACCAATCGCGAAACTGGTCTTTAAGTGCCTTGATAAAAAGGTTAGTTTTATTCCCCGTGTAAAGGAAGGAGAAAAAATAAGAAAAAACCAGATTATTGCTAAAATAACCGGGGATTGCAAGACCATCCTTGCCGGGGAAAGAACCGCTTTGAATTTTTTGTCTCATCTCTCTGGAATTGCCACCCTAACCGCGCGCTTTGTTGAGCAAACAAAGAGTTATCCTGTAAAGATTATGGATACCAGGAAAACAAGCCCTGAATTAAGATTACTGGAAAAGGATGCGGTAGAGGTCGGGGGAGGAAAGAATCACCGCTTTGGATTATTTGATGGAATTTTGATTAAGGATAACCATATAAAAGTTGAAAGCGGATTCCTCGCAATGACACCAAAATTCAAAATTCAAGCAATAAAGGATTTAATCATTAAAGCGAAAAGGAAAGCAAAGGGAATGAAGGTGGAGGTTGAGGTAGAAAATTATCAGGAGGCAAGGGCAGCAATTACCTCTGGAGCCGACATTATTATGCTGGATAACATTAGCTCAAAGATGATTAAAAAAATTATAAAATCTGCCAAAAATCTGCCAAAAAGACCGCTCTTCGAGGTCTCCGGAGGCATAACCCTTGAGAATATCAATCAGTTTGCTTCCCTGGGAATCGACCGCATTTCTATCGGTGCTCTCACCCATTCCGCTCCTGCCCTGGATTTAGCCCTGAATATATTATGACCGTTTCTCTAATAACCTTTGGATGCAAGGTTAACCAGTATGAGACACAACTTTATCGGGAGAATTTTGCCGCCGATGGTTTTGAGATAAAAAATTCCGGGGAGCCCTCTGATATTGTCCTTATCAATACCTGCTGTGTGACAAAAAGGGCGGAAAAGGAATCAAGAAATTTTATTGCCCGCTCTTTAAAGATTTCTTCCAGGGTCATTGTCACTGGCTGTTATGTGGAAAAAGAAAACGATTATCTGAGAGAAAGATTTCCTCAAATAGAGATTGTGCAGAGGAAAAATTTACTCAATAACAGCAAAGTTAACAAAATTCATTATTTTTCGGGACATACAAGGGCATTTATCAAGATTGAGGATGGCTGCGAAAAATTCTGCAGTTACTGCATTATCCCCTACGTTCGCGGACGGGTAAAGAACAGAGAGGCAAAAGAGATTTTGGAGGAGATTAAAGGTTTAGCAAGTAACGGTTATCAGGAATTCGTGATTACAGGGGTTGATTTGGGTGCTTATAAGGGATTAGCCGATTTACTTCATAAGTTAGAAAAGATTGAAGGCGTGGAAAGGATAAGATTATCTTCTCTGGAACCAGGAGACATCACCAATTCTCTGATTGGGGCTCTTTCTTCAAGTCCAAAGTTTTGTCCACATCTGCATATCCCTTTGCAGAGCGGAGATGACAAAATCTTACAATTAATGAATCGGAACTATACCGTTAATGATTATAGAAAAACGATTGCAAAAATCAGAGAGAAAATTCCTGAAATCTGTATCAGCACCGACGTGATGGTCGGATTCCCCGGAGAGGATGAGGAAGCATTTAAAAATACGGCGAGGATTATCGAAGAAGTTGGTTTTTCCAGGGTTCATTGTTTTCGCTATTCTACCCGGGAAAAAACAAGAGCCGCAAAATTATCTGACCAGGTAGAAGAAGAGAAAAAAAAGGAAAGAGCGAAGAATCTAATATTGTTAGCAAAAGAAATCTCTCAAAAAATAAAAAAAAGATTTTTGGGAAAAACGGCTAGCGTGTTAATTGAAAAGAAGAGAAAGGATGGGTATTCCTTTGGCTATTCGTCGCATTATCTTCCGGTTCTGGTCAAAGGGAAAATAGGAACTAATCAAATTGTTAAAGTAAAAATAGAGGATTTAGAAGGGGATTATCTGGTTGCTTCTATTCTCTGTTAATCCTTACGTATTCTTCGGTGAGGTCACAGCCAAAGGCAACCGCCTGAAACCTACCTGAATAAAGGTTGACCTCAATCTCTATCTCTTTCTTATCGAGAGAATCTTTTAATTGCTTCTCTTGATATTTTTGTTTTTCCCCTTCGGAGAAGACCAGAATTCCGTTAATCGATAAATCAACTAGATTCGGCTTCAGTTTTGCTCTTGCGCTGCCAAGAGCAGACATAATTCTGCCCCAATTGGGAGAAGAACCGCCAATTGCTGCCTTTACCAGATTGGAACCAGCAACCATTTTGGCAATACGGTTTGCATCCTTTTTACACCAAGCCCCTTTGACCTTCACTGCAATAACTTTTTTTGCTCCTTCTCCATCAGCAACAATCATTTTTGCCAGGAGAAGAGAAATTTTATTTAAGGCGGAAGAGAATTTCCTAAAGTTCTCCGTTCCTTTTCTGACTTTTTTGTTTTTTGCTTTCCCGTTGGCAAGAATAATTACCGTATCATTGGTGCTTTCATCATTGTCCACAGTAATTAGATTAAAGGAATTTTTTACCGCGACCATTAATGCCTCTCTTAATGCAGTCGGTTCAATCACCGCATCGGTAGTGAAAAAAGCAAGCATTGTCGCTAAATTCGGACAAATCATCCCGGCGCCCTTTGCCATTCCGCCAATTTTTACTTCTCTTTTTCCCTGACCAAGGATTCCGGTGACAATAGAAACCTCTTTAACCTTCGTATCGGTGGTAAGGATTGCTTCTAAAGCCGTATTATTATCCAGAGAAAGCTGCGCAATTAACTCCGGGATAGCTTTCTTGATTTTGTCAACCGGGAGGAAAATACCAATCCTGCCGGTGGAGGCAAGAAGAATTTCTTTTTCTTTCAGGGAAAGGGATTCTGCAAGTGAATGAAGAATGGCATTGCCATCTTTAATTCCTTTCTTTCCGGTGCAGGCGTTGGCATTACCGCTGTTAATCAGAATCGCCCTAATCTCCGGCTTTTTCAGATGTTTTAAGTTAATCAAGATGGAGGCAGATTTTACCTTGTTGGTCGTAAAAACGCCAGCGGCAATTGCCGGGGAATCGGAATAGATAAGGGCAAGGTCTTTTTTATTATTCTTCTTTATTCCGCAGGAAATCCCGGATGCTTTGAAACCACGGGCATAAGTAATTCCTGAGTTCATAGATTTTTAACCACAGATTCTCACAAGATTTTAACACGAATGAACACTAATTTCAACGAATACACACGAATTAAACCATAATTCAAAATTAAAAATTAGGCTATTTATTTCTTTTAGTGTTTATTCGTGTTAATTCGTGGTTACAATTTTGTGATTGTTTTATTTTCAGGATTGCCTCAGCCAGAAGAAAGTCACCTTTCGTAGTAATCTTGATGTTATAAGGGTCTCCCTTAATAATCTTCACGGGAATACCGATTCTTTCTACTAAAGAGGCAGAGTCAGTTCCCAAAAAATGGTCCTTCTCCGCCTGAAAATAGGCCTTTTGAACAGTTTCCGCCTTGAACACCTGGGGTGTCTGAACAGTCCAGAGAGATTTTCTGTTTAGTGTAGAGGTAATAAAAGAAGAGTCCTCTACCTTTTTGATTGTATCGGAAAGAGGAAGTCCGGGCACAGCCGCTTTATATCTTTTTGCTCCTAAAATTACTCTTTTTATTAATTCTCTGGTAAGAAACGGTCTTGCCCCATCATGGATAAGGACAAAATTAGAGAAAGAGTTTATTTTTCTCAAGCCCGAAGCAACGGAGCCCTGTCGTGTTTTTCCTCCGGCAATAACTTCTTTTACCTTTGAGATATGATATTTTTTAATTAATTCTTTTGCCTTGGAAATTTTGTTCTTTTCTACTACTAAGATAACCTCACCAACAAAAGAGGAATTTTCCAAAATAAAAAGCGAGTAAGTAAGGAGAGGTTTTTTTTTCAGGAGAAGAAATGGTTTATCAACCAATCCCATCCTTTTCCCCTTCCCCGCTGCCACCACAACCGCCGTCACCATTATCCTATCAGTATCCTTTTCATAAGACAAGGAAGTTCCCTGAAGAGTGCCTTCGGGTCGGATAAATCCGACCCCTACAGAGGCGAGGAAAGTTTCTGTAGCGGCATTTGGCAACGTATGAATGCCCGGACAGAGAGTTGCCTATAGCGAGCATTACTGCGTTCTCCTCACTCTGTTCGTCAGTCAGGGTGCTCACCGACACTCCTTGCCTTCGGCAAGCCGGCCCGCCTCACATCTCGGCGGGCGTGCCAAACAGTGCTCTTTATTCATCGCACTGGCACCCCAACGCTATCTCGTGCTCCTTACTCGTCGCACAGCGTCCGTGCCGCCTAAGAAAGCTTTCCGAGCCTATCTCATTTCACCAAAAATCATTCTCCCGCTTACCGTCTGAATGGTAGAGTTGATCATTACGTCAACAGCTCTGCCGACAGCTTTCCTCCCATTCTCCACCACGACCATCGTCCCATCCTCAAGATAACCAACACCCTGACCTTCCTCCTTTCCTTCTCTGATAATCTTCAGACGGAGAGTTTCTCCTGCCAATAACTTTGGCTTCAGGACTGTAGAGAGATTATTAAGGTTAAGCACCACAATATTTTGCACCTCTGCCACTTTAGAGAGGTTGTAATCATTGGTCAGGAGTTTTGCGCCCATATCTGAAGCAAGTTTTACCAGCTTACTATCCGTCTCAATCAATTCGGGAAAGTCCAGTTGATGAATCCGGACGTCCAGGGAGGGATCCTCGCGCATTTTTTTAAGCAGTTCCAGTCCCCGACGACCTTTCTGTCGTCTCAGGTCGTTGCTGGAATCGGCTATTGTCTGGAGTTCCAGAACAATGAAATTCGGAACAATCAGGACATAGGATAAAAAACCAATCTTACAGAGGTCGTGCAATCGCCCGTCTATGATTACGCTGGAATCAACAATCAAGAGATTGTTGCTTTTCCCTCTTTTTTCACCAAAATAGGGAAGAAGAAAACCAAACTCCTTTGCGTGTCGCACCGCAACCATTATCCCCAAATAACAAAAGATAAAATAGAGACCAAACCTAATATAAAGTTCGGCTTCGCTTCCCACCGGAATGAGAAGAATAAATCTACTGATAAGAATGGCAAGCACAAGTCCGCTAACCAAACCTAATGCTGCGAGCAGCAATTGCCGCGAGGAAATTCTCTGAAGGGCTCTTTCTATAGCTACAATTACAACAGAGCCCCCAACAGCAACCCAAAGTCCCTTGATAGAATTCGAGGTAATAAAATATCCCGAAATAGCAGAAAGGATTATAAAAACAACACGAATCATATTATATCCCATAAATTTATGTCACCCCCTTAAATGAGCAGATACTTGACATTTCAATGTCAAGTATAGGCATAAGCCGTCTGCGAATTTAACCCAGCACTAATTTTCTACTTTGTTAATCATCCTTGAAAAATTAGTGCTGGGTAAGTTCGACCAGCATAGTTATGTTCAAAAATAACTCTGGGTCTCACTTACTTTTCCCCTTTAGGCACACGCAATAACCTCCAGGGATGTCTTTTAATTTCCTTAAGCAAAGAAACGGCCTCTTGATGCAATTCATCGGAAGAAACAAGTTTGCCAATCGTTCCTTCCCCACTCCTCATCGTATCAACAATGGCACTAAACTCATCAGCAGATTTGCGGAAACTTATAACAGAGGTCTCCACCTCTTTCAACACCGCCCGCAAATCGGAATAGAGTTCTTTATCCTTCATTAATTTACCAAAGGTCGACTTTTCTTCATCCGCTAATTTTAGAAACTTATTGATTCTTTTTATGGTCTCCCCTAAATCAGCTGTCACCGTTTTGCTATTGGTAATTGTCGTTTTTAAGTCATCCTTATTGGATTCCAGAAGATTTTGAAAGGCGGTGACCGAACTCTCTGTCTTTCCCGCTAAACTGTCAATTTTAGCAATTAATTCCTTTCCTCCGGTAGTGAGGGCTAAGAAGTCCTTAAAAACCTTGTTTAGAGAAATTTTCATCTCTTTATCAGATAAAATATCCTTGGCTCCAGCAAGAACCTGGGTTATATCCCTGATCATATCCTCCCCTAAATTAACCAATCGCTCCATCGGAACAGGGTCAATCCCCCGGATAAGTTCATTGGGTTTGATTACTGGAACATCAGCGAGAAACGTAGGTACAATTTCTACGTATCTATCTCCAATCAGCCCCAAACTTCTGATGAGAATCTGGGAACTCTTTCCCAGTTTGACATCATTTTTTAACCAGAGGGCAACCATCACTTTTGGTCCTTCCGCATATACTACCTTTATTTCCCTTACTTCACCAACCCGCACTCCACTTACCCTCACCGGTGCCCCCGGTTCAAGCCCGGAGACAAAATTGAAAGTAACATTAATTTTATAGCCCTCTTTTCTTAAGGTTAGAATGCCTTTGGAAAAGATAAACACGCCGAGGAGAACAATCGCCAGGAGAAGAAATATACCTACCCTTAATTCCAACGTTTTATTTTTCATAATTGACACGAAGTGTCATTGCGAGGGATTTATCCCGAAGCAATCTCAAGAAGTGAGGGATTGCCACAACCTTCGGTCTCGCAATGACAGCTACGCTGTTATCTCCGTTCATTAATAGTTTTATCTTCTAAGAAATTCCTTAATAATCGGGTTATCCGTTTTCTGGATTTCCGAAGGTGTGAGGAGACCGATAATCTTACCCTGATGCAACATTCCAATACGGTCGGCAATCTTATAAGCCGACTCCCGGTCATGAGTGACTGTAATTGAAGTTACGGAAAATCTATTATGCAAAGAAAGAATAAGGTCATTGATTGTATCAACCATAATCGGGTCTAAGCCAGTAGTTGGTTCGTCATAAAGCACAATCTCAGGATTACCAATCAGAGCGCGGGCAAAAGCCACTCTCTTCTTCATTCCTCCGGAAAGTTGGCTTGGTCTTAATCTTTCAATTTTTTCCAAGCCCACCATTTTTAGCAACTCTGCTACTTTCAATAAAATTTCTTTCTCTCTCAATGGCGTATGCTCCCTGAGATAAAAAGCGACGTTTTCTCCCACCGAGAGAGAATCAAAAAGCGCATTACTCTGGAAGACAACGCCAAACCTCTTACGGAATTTATTTAATTTTCTTTCTTCAAGCCCGGTAATATTAGTGCCCTCAATTAAAACCTCACCCTCATCAGGTTCTATCAACCCAAGAACTGTTTTCAAAAGCACACTCTTGCCACATCCTGTAGGACCAATAACCACCAAACTTTCCCCCTTTTCAACCGCTAAATTCAAGTGGTCCAAAACCTTCTTCCCTCCAAACGAGACAACAAGTTCCTTTATCTTAATCATAAAAAATAAAACAAAGCATTGATAATAAGGTCAGCCATCATAACCAAAAGAAACGAGAAAGCCACCGAAAGGGTTGTTGCCCTTCCTACACCCTCTGCTCCCCCAGTGGTCTCAAAGCCCTGACGAGAAGCCACAATCACAATAATAAGGCCAAAAACAAATGCCTTAAGTAATCCAATTAAAATGTCCTTGAAAACAAGAAACTTGAATGAGTGATAAAGATACATAGTTGAATTTATTCTCATGCCATAGATGGCAATGAACCAGCCCCCGAAAATGGAAAGGAAAATAGCCATAAGAGTGAGCGCCGGCACCATAATAATTCCAGCAATAAGCCGTGGTTTTACCAAATAACTCACTGGACTCACAGCAAGAGAGCGGAGAGCATCAATTTGCTCGGTAACCTGCATCGTCCCAATTTCCGCACTGATTGCCGCTCCCACCCTGCTGGCAATAATTAAGGCAACAAAGATGGGGGATAGCTCCCGAACTGCAGACAAACTGACCAAACTGCCCACATATGCCTGTGCACCTACCCTCCGCAGAGCATCAGCCGATTGCATTGCCAAAATCATCCCTAAGAATATAGAAATAACAGCAACCATCGGGAAGGAGTTGATTCCAAATTCATCCATCTGCCTGAGGATTTCCCTTCCCCTGAATCTCGAATTAAAAAAAGAGCCAACCGTTCGGAATGAAAGAATTCCCAGGGAACCAAAATAGGAAAAAATACCCAGTCCATTTCTACCAAGATTCTCTAAAAACATAACCATACTTTTAACCGACACAAAGTGTCGCCCTGAGTGCCAACGAAGGGTCTCATATTTCTCTGAGAAGAGAGATTCTTCGTTTCACTCAGAATGACTTCGTCACTTTTAACCGTTTCTTATTCCTGTCGTGGAGACCAGGGCTCAAATCTTGTCCACTCTTTAATAAAGGTAAGATTAAACTCACCTGTGGGACCATTGCGTTGCTTGGCAATAATCAATTTAGTGGGTTCACTCTTTTTTCCTTCTTGAGGAATTGCCCCAGTAGATAGTTCAATCGTTTCTTCTCCGCTCCGATAAAGGAGGAGAACCAAATCGGCATCCTGTTCCATTGCTCCACTTTCCCGTAAATCGGAGAGCCGCGGACGCCCGTGCTCATGCTCCTCTGCTGCGCGCCTTAATTGGGAAAGAGCCATAACAGGAATCCCCAGTTCTTTGGCAAGGGCTTTAAGGGAAGCAGAAATCTCTGTAATCTCCTGTTGTCGGTTCTCAATTCGTGCTCTGGTGCGCATCAACTGAAGATAATCGACAATAACCAGTTTAATCCCTTCCTTTGCTACCAATCGCCTTGCCCTCGCCCTGATTTCCAAAACGGAAAGAGATGGAGAATCATCGATGAAGATTGGCGCCTCCTGTAACCTACCTGCAGCCATTGTTAGTTTGGGCCAATCTTCTTTGTTGGAAAAACCTGTTCTTAATTTCAGGAGATTTACCCTTGCTTCGGTGCAAAGCATCCTCTGGACCAACTGCTCCCTGGACATTTCCAAACTAAAAAAAACCACAGGAACTTTCTTCTGAACAGCAAGATAAACGGCAATATTAGATGCAAGAGAAGTTTTACCGACCGAGGGGCGCGAGGCAATAATAGTAAATTCTGACGCTTGAAGTCCTGAAGTTCGCATATCCAGATCGTGGAAGCCGGTAGGCAATCCCGTGATGTAGCCCTTACGGTCGGCTGCTTCACCAATTGTTTCGATTGTCTGATGAACCAACTCCCTGAAGGGAGTAATTTCTCCTTTTCCTTTACGATATCCTCCGACATCAAAGATAAGTTTTTCTGCCTCATCCAGGGTTTTGTCCACATCATCGCTTTCCCAAACCTCATTGATAATTTTATTACTTTTCTCGATGAGACAGCGCAGGATAAACTTATCCCGGACAATCTTAATGTACTGCTCTATATTTGCTGCCGAGGGAACGGCATCGATAAGCTTGGTTAGATAACTGGAACCACCGATATCCTCCAAAATGTGGTCTACTTTCAACCGATTTGTCAGGGTAACGAGGTCACAAAACTCATTCTTCTCGAAAAGGTCAACAATGGCTTTAAAAATTTTACGATGGCTTTCCTTATAAAAATTTTCGGAAACAACCTCCTCTATCGCCTTATTCCTTGCCTCCTCCTCCAGAAGCATAGAGCCAAGAAGTGCCTGCTCAGCCTCAATGTTAGCCGGAGGACTTTTTTCTATCTCCTCTGCATGAGAAACTTTTCTTCTCGCCATTTGAGATTCTTCATTTCATTCAGAATGACTTCGTCATCTTTCCTTCACCACCCAGACCTTCAATTCACTCTCTATCCCGGGAGCTAACCTCAAAGGAACTTTGTAGACCCCCAGTTTTTTTATTGGTTCAGAGAGAAGAACGGATTGTTTTTCCAATTTAATTTTCTGTTCCTGGAAAAGAGCGGTAATAATCTCTTCCTTTGTCACCGAGCCAAAAAGGGTTTCTTTTTCTCCGACACGCGTAGAGATGGTGCATGAAATTTTTCTTATCTTTTCTGCTAATGCTTTTTTGTCCTCCAGTTCTGCTTCCTCTTTTCGCTTTTTTCTCCTATTTTCTGCCTCCAATAATCTAATGTTATCTTCGGTTGCTGAATAAACCAATTCTTTCGGGAGAAGAAAATTACGAGCATAACCATCCTTCACATCCTTTAAGTCCCCCTCTTTTCCCAATCCCTTCACATCCTGTCTTAAAATAATTTTCATTTGACCACATAGGGTAATAGCCCCATAAACCTTGCCCTCTTAATTGCCTGGGAAAGGGCGCGTTGATGTTTAAGGCAGGTTCCAGTTGTAGACCTGGGCAGGATTTTGCCTCTCCCGCTAATGCATTTCCTGATTTTACTTATATCTTTATAGTCAATCTTCTCAGCATTACCTTTACAGAACCTACAGACCTTCGGAAGAGGTCTCTCCCTCTTTTTTCTTTTTTTCTTCTTCTTTCCTTTCAGCATAGATATCTTCTCCTTCTAAACTGGACGTAGGGGCTTTCCCTAAAAATTGTAATCTTTCGATTCTTACCTCCAGGGTGCTGCGTTTCTCATTGTTTGCTGTTTCCCAATTCCTGTAAACAAGTCGTCCCTCCACAAATATTGGGCTCCCTTTTTTAAGATATTCAGCGGATAACTCCGCCTGCCTTCCCCAGGCAACCAGAGTAACAAAACAGGTTTCTTCCTTTAATTCTCCTTCCTTGCTCTTATACTTACGACTGGTAGCCAGGCCAAGATTAGCCACCGGGATTCCTGTTGCGGTATAACGCACTTCAGGGTCTCTGGTTAAATTCCCGATCAAAAAAACTTTATTACAACTCGCCATATCTACCCCCCTTTACTAAATTACTAGCCACGAATAAACACGAATCTCACTACCTACCACGAAAACACGAAAATTAGAAGACACGAAGAAAAATATCTAAAATAGTTTTTATATGTTTATTTCGTGCTTTCGCGTCTTCGTGGTAATTTTACAGTTTTATTATTCGTGTTAATTCGTGGTTATATTTTATTTTCTTAGAATAAAATACCTTAAAATCCTCTGGTTCAATTCAAGTTCCTTCTTGAGGTTATCTATATTCTCCGGGGGAAATTTCGTCTCGAAGAGAACATAAAAACCCGCATCCTTACCTTTGATGGGGTAGGCAAGCAATCGTTTACCCCAGACATCGGTTGTCTCGACCTTCCCTTGGTGTTTAGCAATAATTTCGGTAATTGCCTTGATTTCCCCATTTGCATCTTCTTCGCTTAAACTCGGCTCAAGAATAAACAGATTTTCGTAATTTTTTATCATAATTTTAATAGTATACCATTCTTTTTTGAAAAATCAAATTGTGGGGATAGAGAGATTTGAACTCTCACGGTCTTGCGACCACTAGCTCCTGAAGCTAGCGCGTCTGCCATTTCGCCATATCCCCTTTTTTCTAACCACGACATTCTCGCGAATTAATCAAATTAACAACCTGAAACAGTTTCTGACTGGATTTACAAGATTATTATGTAGTGGCAAAGCTTGCTTTGCCTTGTCGAGCAAGCTCGACTACTACAATTCTTTAAATCCTGTTAATCCCGTCAAAATTCTTAATTCGTGAAATTAGAGAAATTCGTGGTTGCTGTTGTTTTTCTGCTTTCTACAATATCCACGATATTCATCAACATCACTTCCAGGGAAAGTTTGAGGTTAGCGTTTTGATGAATTTCAGTTTTTGTCCAAACGATAATATTGATAATTTTCATAATTTCTTCTGCCCCATTTTCAAGGAGAAGAAGGTCATGGTAGAAAGACAAAAGCAATTTTAGAGAGGAATCTATGTGATTTTCGTCTATGATTTTTTCCACCGCCGCAAAAATCCCTGAAGGATTTTGCAGAGAAAGTGAATCTATTACTGCAACTAATTTTTTTTGAACTTCTTTCTCCTCCTTTCCCAGAACTTTCCTTTTAGAAGAAAACATAATTCTTTGACAGCGGGAGACAATCGTAGGAAGAAATTCTCGCGTGCTTTTGGCAATCAGGATAAGATGACTATATTCCGGCGGTTCCTCCAGGGTCTTCAGGAAAGCATTGCTTGTTTGCTCATTCAATCTCTCGACCTCAAAGATATAGACCTTTTTCTTTCCCTGGTAGGGTTTAAGGAACATTTGTTTCTGAATCTCCCTTAATTCATCAATCCCAAGAGAGGAAACCTTGCCTTTCCCTTTTAGCCATTTTACGTCAGGGTGAGTAAAGGATTCAATCTTCAGACAATTCTCGCACTCATTGCATGGAAAATTCTCTTTTTCGCACTCGATTGCCTTGGCAAAATTTAAAGCGGTTTTTTCCTTATCTTCAGACGAGCCGCCAAAAAAGAGATAGGCGGAACTTAGGCGGTCTTTGATAATAGAATTTTTTAAATAATGTTCAATTTTTTCTCTTTCCATATTTCCTCAAATAAGGAATTACCACCTTTTTTATCTCCTGAAAGGTTTGAGTTTCATCCGCTCTCACAGAAATTGTTTTAACTCTTTTCTGATTGGAAAGAGCAATTTTATGATACCCTTTTCTCACGCATTTACGGAAAGATAAAGATTCGTTCTCAAACCTGTCCTTGCTGCTCCCGGTCTTTTTTAAAGCAAATTTCGGTCCTTTATCCAAAAGTAAGGTAAGATTCGGAGTAATCCCCCCGGTAACAATCTTATTCAGTTTTGTTATAAGGTCTTTATTCAGTCCTCTTCCATAACCCTGGTAGGCAAGAGTTGAATCGCAAAATCGGTCAATAATTAGAATTTTCCCTTTTCTAAGAGAGGGCAGGATAATATCCTTTACCAGCTGAGCCCGGCAGGCAAGAAAGAGAAAAAGTTCGCTGAATCTGTTTATTCCTTTAGCGTAAAGTAAAATTTTCCTGAGATTATTACCAAGATTGGTGCCCCCGGGTTCTTCCAGATGGATGGTGCTATAACCTTCTCTTTTTAACCAGCGGTATAGTTTCTTGCTTTGCGTGGATTTACCACTTCCGTCAATCCCCTCAAAACTAATCAGAATTCCTTTCATTTCCGTCCAATCAATTATTTTAACCTTTTAATGCCTTTTTTGTCAAAGAATAAAAAGAAGAAAATTTATTTCCTTTGATTGCTTTTCTCGTTTCCTTCATCAGGTGATTGAGAAAAAATAGATTATGATAGGATGCCAATCTTAAAGCCAAAATTTCTCCAACATTAAAGAGATGCCTGAGGTAAGCACGGGTATAATTTCGGCAGACAAAGCAGTGGCATTCTTTGTCAATTGGATTATTATCATTTTTAAATTTACTATCACGGATAATGATTTTTCCTTGATGCGTCAGGCAACTGCCATTGCGGGCAATATGTGTAGGGAAACTGCTGTCAAAAAGGTCAATTCCTCGCTTAATCATCTCCAGTATCTGTTCTGGCTTGCCGAGACCCATCAGATAACGAGGTTTATTTTCAGGCATTAAAGGGGCTAAGGACTCAACAACCTCAAACATTATCTTTTCGGGCTCCTTTACCGAGAGACCTCCAATGCCATAACCGGGAAAATTAAGTTTTTCCAATTTTTCCAGGGAGATTCTACGCAAATCCTGATAAACAGAGCCCTGAATAATCCCGAACAAAAACTGCCGGTCATTTTGATGTGCCTTTTTACACCTTACTGCCCATCTTATACTGCGCTCCATCGATTCTTTTGCCTTTTTATATTCGGCAGGATATCCAATACATTCATCAAATGCCATAATAATATCAGCTCCAATTATTTCCTGAACCTGGATTGATCTTTCCGGACTGAAGAAATGGGAAGAACCGTCAATATCGGAGCGAAAATCAACCCCTTCTTCCGTTACCTTCATATTCTCCAAACTAAAGATTTGATAACCCCCGGAATCGGTAAGAATTGCTCCATCCCAGTTCATAAACTTGTGCAATCCACAGGATTTTTTGATAATTTCCATCCCCGGTTTCAGATAGAGGTGAAAAGCATTGGCTAAAATTAGCTTATAATCCATTTCCTTTAAGTCCTCCGAGGAAAGGGTTTTAACCGAACCAACAGTAGCTACCGGCATAAAAGCGGGAGTGATGATTTTTCCGTGAGAAGTAGTAATTTCTCCTATTCTTGCTTTCGTTTTTTTATCTTGAGAGATTATTCTGAACATTTTATAAAATCAGCATCGCATCACCATAAGTGGCGAACCGATATTTTCTCTCTATTGCATCAGAATATGCTTTTTGAATCAATTCTTTACCGGCAAAGGCAGAAACCAGAAGAAAAAGCGTAGTAGAGGGAAGGTGGAAATTGGTCAGGAGGGCATCTACGATTTTAAATTTATAGTCAGGATAAATATAGAGTGATGTCCAACCTTTTTGCGGTTTTACATAACCATCGTTAGCCGTTGTTTCCAGAACCCGCACGCTTGTTGTTCCGACAGCAATAATTTTTTTACCTTCTTTTTTGGTTTTGTTAATCAATTTAGCAGTGGACTCTGAAAGTTCGAAATATTCCTTCCCTATCTGGTGTTTCTCGATTTCTTCCTCTCTGACGGGCTTAAAAGTACTCCAGCCAATATCCAGTGTAACGGAAACAATATTCGCTCCCTTTTCTTTTACCTTCTCTAAAAATTCATCAGTAAAATGTAAGCCAGCCGTAGGAGCGGCAATAGACCCATCGCGCCCATCAGACAGGACTCTGCTGTAGACGGTCTGGTAATATTCGCTATCAAGAGGTAATGGTTTGCGCTTAATATAGGGAGGCAAAGGAATTTTACCAATTTCTTCTAATATTTTTTCAATTTTTCCCAGGTAAGAAAATTCTATTTTATATTTTCCATTCCTTTTTTCTAAGATTTTTGCCTTTATTTTCTCATTGAAAAAGATTGTTGCGCCAACCCTTATCCTTGGTTTTGCCAATGCTTCATAAACATTTTTTTCCAATTTGTGCAGAAGCAGGATTTTTGCTTTTCCGCCAGTTTCTTTCTTACCTGAAAGACGGGCAGGGATAACCTTTGTATCATTTAAGACAAGAAGATCACCCGGGGAAATTTCAGAAAGAAGGTCAAAAAAAGTGCGATGCTCAATTCCCTTTTCCTTTCTTCTAATAACCAATAGCATTGCTTCTGTTCTCTTAAGAAGCGGCATCTGGGCAATCAGTTCCTTTGGTAGGAAATAGTTATAGTCGGCTAATTTCATAGAAGTTTAGCTCTTTTCATCAGCGCCCAAATATACCATTTGAGGTAAAGAGGAGTAATCTTTAGGACTTGAAACTTGGATTTTCCTTCTTTTCTCCCTTTCCAACAAGTCGGAATTTCCGTAATTTTATATCCCTGAAAATATATTTTCAGGGTAATTTCCATTGAAATGGCAAAACCGCTATTTTCAATTTTTATCTTTTGCAAGGCACTTTTTCGGTATAGTTTAAAGGCATTGGCAACGTCTGTGGTGGGGATTCTTGTCAAAAGATGAATAGTCCGGCCAACAAATTCAGAGAAAAATCCTTTTAGTTTTGGGCCGCTGACTCTTCTTCCTCCTTTAGTATAACGAGAAGCGCAGACAAGGTCATAGCCATTTTTTGTTTTTTCGTGCATCTCTTTAATGGTATTCGGGTCATCGCAACCATCAGCCATCACCGGAATGAGAAAGTCCCCCATTGCCTGTCTAAAGCCAGTAATTAAGGTAGTGGCAAAACCTTTTTTGTTAGTATTATCAAGCAATCTAATGTTGGGATATTTTTTTGTTAGTTCTCGGACAATCTTTACAGTTCTATCGGTAGAATGGTCATTAACAATAATAATTTCAAAATCATAATTAGAAAGGACATTTTCCAGAGAGGAAACAGTTCCTCTCAGAGAAAATTCTTCGTTATGGGCAGGGATAATCAGAGAAAAATCCGGTGACATATTAAATTAAATTTTTATCTTTTAGTTTCTTTGTTGCTTGCACAAAAAAATCTTTTGCCTCTACAGTCCTTGACCAATCAACCAATTCTTCTATTCCTTCTTTCAGATTCACTTTCGGCTGAAAACCTAAAAATTTTTTTATTTTGCCAATATCAGCAAAACAATGACGAATATCACCTTTGCGAAATTTATTGGTAACTTCAGGTTTCATTGATTTTTTTGTCGCGGATATTAATCTTTCGGCTATTTCTAAAACAGTAATTGCTTTGCCGGAACCAACATTAAAAATCTGATAGTCGGCTTCTTTCTTCTCCATCGCCAAAATATTTGCGCGGACAATGTCGTGAACAGAAATGAAATCCCTGGATTGTTTAGCATCCTCATAGATAATCGGGGCTTTATTATTCTTAATTCTGGACAAAAAAATTGCCATCACCCCGGTATAGGGATTGGAAAGGGATTGCCTTGGACCATAAACATTAAAAAAACGTAGAGCAACTGCAGGAATTCCATAGGTTTTGCCGATATTTAGAACCATCTCCTCCTGGGTCTTTTTGGTAATAGCATAAATGGAATTTATGCTTAATTTAGCCGATTCCCTGGTACCGACCGGCTTTAAAACTTTTTTGCAGATAGGACAATGAAGTTTCCAGTCCTTTCTTTTTAATTGGGAGATTTTCCGCAGTTCCGGTTGAAGCACTCCACAGGAGGAACATCTATATTCTCCTTCGCCATACTCACTCATAGAAGCGGCTAAAATTACTTTCTTTACCTTATTTTTGCTATTGACCAGAATCTCAAGCAGATTGGCGGTCCCACCAATATTGGTCTGGACATACTTTTTAATTTCATACTGGCTCTGGCCAATACCAACCGCAGCGGCAAAATGGAAAATAACCTTCGTATCTTTTATTGTCTTTTTCAAATCATCTATCTTTCTGACATCTCCTTTAATAAATTTTGCTTTTTTATTAAAATAATTCGGTAATTTTCCCTTTAAATGCACCTGCGGCTCCAGATTATCAAAAACGGTTACTTTATGACCTTTTTTGACCAATGCATCAACCAGAAAACTACCGATAAATCCCGCCCCACCCGTAACCAATATTTTCATTTTCTCCCCACTCCATCATAGATGAACCCCAATTCTTTCATTCTTTTTGGCTCGTAGATATTGCGAGCATCAATAAGGTAGGGTTTCTGCAATAATTTTTTTACCTTAAGCAAATCAAGATTTTTAAATTCCTCCCATTCGGTAAGGATAAGCAAAAGTTCAGCATTCTTACAGGTCTCATAAGGATTTTTGCAATATGTGAGTTCGGGAAAGATTTTTTTAGCCCCTTTCATTGCCTGAGGGTCATAAACCTGAAGAATTGCTCCTTCGGAAAGCAATTTCTCCATAATTTTGATGGAAGGTGCTTCCCGGATGTCATCGGTATCCGGTTTAAAAGAAAGACCTAAAACCCCAATTCTCTTATTTCTTAGCGTCCAGAGACATTTTTTTATCTTCTTAAAAACAAAATTTATCTGCTCATCATTAATCTTTTGCACCACCTTAAGTAAATTAAAATCATAACCATTCTCTTCTGCTAAATGGATAAACGCCGCAACATCCTTGGAAAAACAACTCCCACCGTAACCAACCCCAGCAGAGAGAAATTTTTTGCCAATGCGGGAATCGTAGCCCATACCCTTCGCTACTTGATTAACATCCGCCCCTACCTTTTCACAAATCTGAGAAACGGCATTGATATAGGAAATTTTGGCGGCTAAAAAGGAGTTAGAGGCATGCTTGATTAATTCCGCACTCTTGATATCGGTAAAGATAATCGGCGCCTTTATTGGTTGGTAAAGTTCTGCTAATAATCTTTTTGCCTTTTTTGATTCAGTACCAATAACGATGCGCTCCGGTTGCAAAAAATCCAATATTGCCGAACCCTCTCTCAAAAATTCCGGATTAGCCGCCACATCAAAATCAACTTTTCGTTTCTGAACGATTTCAACCGTTCTCTTTAGCCATTCTCCGGTTAAGACCGGAACGGTGCTTTTTTCCACCAGGAGTTTATAGTCCTTCATTGCCCTGGCTACCTCTGAAGTAACCGCTTCTACCGCAGAGAGGTCCGCTTCCCCGTCTTTTTGAGCAGGAGTCCCGACAGCAATAAAGATAATCTCGGAATTCTCAGTGCTCTCTGCAATACTGAAACTAAAGGAAAGGGCTTTCTTTTTTACCACCTTCTTTACTAGTTCCTCCAGTCCGGGTTCAAAGAAAGGAATTACTCCTTTTTTGAGGGCAATTATTTTTTTCCGGTCATTATCCACACAGATGACCTTATTTCCTAACTTTGCAAAACAGGCCGCAGTTACCAATCCCACATGACCGGCGCCAATTACTGCAATTCTCTTCATAATGCTCCTTTAATCCATCTTAGCAACCTCTTTATTCCTTCATCCACCTTAACTTTTGGTTCCCAATTAAAATCCCTTTTTGCTTTTTTAATCTCACTGACATAGATTTTTTGGTCCCCGGGACGCCAATCAGAAAAGGTGTAGGAGATTTTTTTGCCGATAAGTTCTTCCAATTTAGCAATAAATTCCAAAAGTGAAATAACGTTTCCTTTCCCCCCACCGATATTATAAACTTCTCCTTTCGTCTTCGCAATGTTTTTTATAGCCAATTGAAAGACAGATATTAAATCGTCAATGCAGAGAACGTCCCGGACCTGTTTGCCATCTCCGTAAATGGTTATTTTTTTCTTTTTCAAAGCAGAAATCGCAAAGTGCGCTACCCAGCCCTGGTCCTCATTGCCGAATTGGTGTGGCCCATAGACACAGGATTGACGGAAAACAATTGTCCTTAGTCCGTAAATCCGGGAATAGTCCCGGACATACTGGTCCGCAGCTCCTTTAGAACAGCCATAGGGAGAGTAAAAGTCCATGAGTTGCTTTTCACTAACCGCAAATTGTGGCTCTTGATATTGATAGCGGCTTTTAGTTCTGATAACCTTGATATTTTCTGTTTCTCCGTAGACCTTATTCGTTGATGAAAACAACAAAATGCTCTCCGGGGAAAATTTCCTCATTTCCTCTAAAAGATTTAAGGTCCCCAGAGCATTAATCTCAAAATCCTCCTTAGGGTTAGCGACAGAACTGGTTACCGCTACCTGAGCCGCAAGATGATAGATAATATCAACCCCTTTGACCGCTTCTCTTACCTTTTTCTCGTTCCGGACATCACCAATAATTACTCTTAAATCTCCTTTAAGCCCCTTCAACCATTTAAGATTTTTTTCCGTTCCTTTCCGGGAAAGGTTATCGAATATTTTAACTTTTTCCCCTTTCCTAATCAGAAATGCCGTCAAATTCGTCCCGATAAATCCCGCTCCTCCGGTAATTAATATCTTCTTCATCTTTTATCTCTTGCAACAGATGGCAACCAAGTTAAGACCAAAAGGCGGACGAAACGTCCTTTCTAAAAAGGCACAAAACGGAACAAATCTATCTAAAAATTTCATTTGATTTTCAGGATGAACCTGCTTTTTTAAAATTTTATTGTGGAGAAACCAGGGAATGATACCAAAGAGGTTTATGTAGAAACATTTCTCTATAGAAAAATTGGCTCTTTTTAATTTATTCTTTAATTCCTGGGGACTGTATCTACGAAAATGACCATCTTCTTTATCAATAGTGCCATAAAGGGCTTTTATCGCTGGGACAAAAAGAATTAATCTCCCCTTTTTTTCAAGTAAGTCATAGGAATTTTGTAGTGCTTTAATGTCATTTTTGATATGCTCTAAAACGCTGATGCAAACAATCGTATCAAAATTATATTTTCTCAATTTAGCATTATCTCCGTTAATAATATCGTAAAGAAAAATCTTCAGATTCTCTGTCCCAAAAAATCTCCCTTTCATAATTTCTAAGGCAGGGGCTGAGTTATCTACCGAAACCACCACTCTCCCATCTAAAAGGAATCGAGTCATTGTGCCTACTCCGCAACCGACCTCTAAAATTCTTTTTCCTAAAAAAGGTTCAATTGTGTTATAAATCCACTTATTATAATGACTGGTTTTTGACATCGCCATCAAATTTTTTATTGAATTCACGCTTTCCATTTCTAATCTACAAATCGATATTTAATCAAGGTCCAGATAGCAATAACCCCATCAGAAATTCTAATTTTCTTTCCCCTTTTTATACTCCTCGGGCTATAATGAATGGGAACTTCGAAAATTTTATACCCTTTTTTTCTCAACTTTGCCGTTACCTCAGGACAGAATTCGAAACCCCTACATTTTAAACTTAAATTCTGTAACACCTCTTTTTTAAAGACCTTATAGCAGGTGGGCTCATCGGTAATTTTTGCATTATATAAAAGGTTAGCTAAAAAAGAGAAAAATTTTCCACCCAGGAAAAAACTTAAAGATGATTTTCTGTTTTTGCCTAATTCACGAGAACCATAAACAACGATTGTTTTACCTTCTACAATAGGCCGAATAAGAGCGTAATAATCATTTGGGTCATACTCCAAATCAGCATCCTGGATAATGACGATATCTCCGGTTACATCCTTTAAACCGGTGCGAATGGCTTCTCCTTTTCCATATTTTTTAGGACGAGCGATAAGTTTAATTTCATTATCCTTATCTTTTTCTTTAACGATTTCTTTTAAAATCTCCTTGGTTCTATCGGTAGAGCCATCCTCAACAACAATAATTTCTTTTTTCAAATTAACCGCTTTCACTCGCTTAATAATTTCGGAAATCGTCTTTTCCTCATTATAGACCGGAATAATCACCGAGAGTTTCATAATAATATTCACCACAGAGTCACGGAGGACACAGAGAACTGCCAAGAAACAATTAGGATTTTCAACTATGAGTTAAGAATTAAAATCTTTTCATTCGTAATTCGTAATTAATTGTTTCTGTCTTTGTGAACCTTTGTGTTCTCTGTGTCTCCGTGGTAAAAATCTTGTTGAATTATTCTGTATAACCCTCCTCCGGCAACTGCCAGCACAAGAGGCATAATGGGAATTCTATACCTGGGGATTGCCAAAAGAAACAGATGAATAAAGGTAAAATAAAAAATCATCAAAAGAGGGATAAACACCTCTTTTCTCTTTTTCTTCAGGCAAAGGTATAATCCCAGGAGAAAAAATAAAAGAATAATATAATGAAAAGTAAAGATGAGAATCTTCTGCAATTTCTTTCTCTCCAAAACCCTTTTTCCTCCGGGAATCTGCAGCCAGAACCTACCTATTTTTTTTAGACACAAGAGAGAATAGGCGCCTGGACTATCTTTGATATTTTTTATTCCTTCAGAAAGAAACTTTTTGTCGGCATCAATCTGTGAAAGTCCTTTAACTAAATTTTCTTTATCGGATAAATTCTGATAATTATAGTCACCACCCCAGGGAAGATAACTACCAACCCAGAGATTGAAACCTCCTCCGGTTCCTATTGGAATAAATTCTTTGAAGACAACATAATTTCTTACTGTCCAGGGAAGAATTACGGCAAGCATCGATAGAGAAAAAATTAGCACAAAGATAAAATTTCGTAATCGTTTTCTGAAAAAGAGTAATAAACCAAGCAAAAGAAAAAACGGGAAGAGCAAAGTAACCGGTCGGGTCAAACTTGAAAATCCTAAAAAAATACCCCCTGTTATCCAGTTCTTTATTTTTTTGTCTTCCCAGGCCTTCATTAAGAAGATTACGGAAATTGTCAGCAAAAAGGTGCTCAGGGTTTCGGTTAAGATATAGGAATTTGAGGCAATAAGAGAAGGACAAACAATAGCAGCAATTGCTCCCAGGATAGCAGCTTTCCTATTTTTGAAAATTCTTTCCCCGACAAGATAGACAAATACACAAATTATTGCCCCTAAAATGGCTTGAATTATTCTCACTGCCAAAAAATTATGTCCAAAAACAAGATAAATACTAGCTAAAAATGACGGATACAAAGGCGGCCTTAAAAGATTAGTAGAAAAGCCCAAACCTTTTAGAATGTGCAGAGCATAACGGTCATAATCAATGGTATCGGGTGCAGAAAGAGGGGAAAGAATAATAAAGATAAATCGGATAAGAAAAGCGGACAGAAAAATAAATATCAGAATTTTTCTTTTATCCACCACCAATCTCCTCATAAAGATTTAATGTTTCTCTGGCACATCTTTCCCAGGAAAAGAGTTTTGCTCTTTTTAAACCTTTCTCTCTCATTTTTTCCCGTAGTTTTTGATTAGTTAAAACCTTTTGCATCATTTCTGCCATTTCCTCTATGTTATTTGGATTGACCAAAATAGCAGCATCTCCAACTACCTCAGGAAGGGAAGAAACATTGGAGGTAATCACCGGCGTGCCGGAAGCCATTGCTTCCAGAATCGGAAGGCCAAAACCTTCATAAAGACTGGGATAAATAAAAAGGAACGCGGAATTATAGTAAAAGGGTAAAAGCGCCTCATCTACATAACCGCTAAAGAAAACATCCTTTTCTAACTTTGACCTCTTCACTGCCTTATAAATATTCTGGTATTCTCCGCTTTTATTCCCCACGATTACTAATTTTTCCTTTATCCCTTTCTCCTTAATTTTTTTATAAGCCCTAATTATGTTGAGAACATTCTTCCTTTTCTTCAGGGTTCCTACATAGAGGATAAAAGAGCCAAAAATTTCTTCTTTTCTCCTGAAATCTTCTACTTCTTTTTTCTCAAGCGGATGATATAAGGAACCAATACCCAGATAAATCACCCTAATCTTTTCCGAAGAAATATTTAATAATTTCATAATATCTTTCTTGGTAGAAGAGGAAACAGCAATAATTCTTTCTGCTTTTTTTGCTGCTATGGGAAGCATCCAGCAGTAAAAAAATCTCTTTAAGATATTATGTTTTTGGGGAAAAAGCAAAAAGAGCATATCGTGGAAGGTAACGACGGATTTCCAACCAAATCTTAGCCAAGAGGTAGTGTAGCGAGGAGAATGGAGAATTCTGATTTTATATCTTTTCAGCAAGAATGGAAAAACAATTTGTTCCCAGATAAGACGCAAAGACCTGGGCATATCGCGAACGCCGAGAAGACGAAAATTATTGGCTAAATTAAATTTTTTTATATTTCTCTTTTCTACAAAGATAAAATATTCATTCTCTCTGTCTATTTTAGACAAAGCACTAATTAAATTTAACACATAAACACCGGCTCCTCCTAACTTTTCCGGTAGAACCGTTGCATCTATTGCAATTCTCATTTATTTACTTTGGATTAAAGAAAGAATCTTCTTTGCTCCCTGCGCCGCAGGGTCATATCTTAAGGTGATTTCGGCTTCTTTTTGAGCAAGGTCAAACTCCTTTAAATTAAAGTAAACAGTTGCTAAAATCTGATGTCCCATTGGACTCTCTGGTAAGAGGAAAATTAAACTTTTTGCTCTCTTCAAAGCTAAAAGCAGATTGCTTTCAGCAATGTCACTATTTACATTCTTATAGGTGAGAAAAACAAAATTTTTTAGATGAACAGAACCAATCTTCCCGCCCTTCCAATTGTTAACAAAGGGGAAGAGAATAAGCAGGAGAAAAAGAGCAATAATTACAGGAATGGTTTTTTTCTCTTTAATTTTCAAAAAGAGCCAGTCAACAAAGAAGGCAGCGAGTAAAATGAAACAGCCCACCGCAGGAAGACGATAGCGACTGGTAACAAAAAAGGCAATAACCCAGAGGACATTGCATAGGGTAAAGAAGAATAAAAGAAGGGACTTTCTATTTAAGGAAAGGAATAATCCCAGAACACCCAGAGGAACAAGAAGACCAAAACCAAACAAAGGAAATCTGAGTGTTCGGGTAATTTTTTTTAAAAGGTAGATATTTAAGTTCTGCGGCCATTCATAACTGTTAAAGAAAAATGAAAGTTTCTTTCCCTGAAGTTCCCAGAAAATTTTAGAAAAAATAGGTGCTAACGGCTTCTTGGGATACATAAAAAGACCAATAGAATCAAGGCAATTGCCGATTTTATAGTTAACCGGTCCATTGGAGCAGATAGGAGTGAACCTTCCGGATAGTTTATAATTCCTGATGGTTACAGGAGAGATAACAATTAACATAAAAAGGATGACAACCACCCAGGATAAAAGTGGTCTAATACCCCCTCCTTCTTTCCCTCCCTTGACGGGAGGGGTTGGGGAGGGTGATAATTTCTTAGGATATACCAATAGTCCAATAAGCAGAAAGGGAAGAAATAACAGAATGGTTGGTTTTACCAGACCAGTCAATCCCAGCACCAAACCCACTAAAATCCATTTCTTATAGTCCTTTTTTCTTAATGCCCAATAAATGATAAAGATAGTAAAAATATTTAAAAATAGAATCAAACTATCGCTTAAAAGGGGCACAGAATAAAAGATGAATGGCCGATAAAAGGCGGCAAAGAAGGCGGCAAGAAGTCCTACTCTTGCATTAAAGAGCCATTTACCTAATAAGAATAAAAGGAGACAAAGAAGGGTATCTAGAAGAATTTGAATAAAAGCAACGGCAAAATAATTACTGCTACCGAACATTTTATAAATTCCGGCAACAAAATAGGGGTAGCCCGGAGCCATATAAAAAACTTTACCATCTCCTGTCCAGGGATTTTCTACAGTATTGTTTGCCCAGTTATCAAACGTCCTCTGGTCATATTTAGTCATCAGGGAAGCATTAAAAAAAACAGTTTGGCGGAATTCCAAAAGAAAGGAAAATCTGATAAGAAAGGCAAGCAATAGAATTATTCCTAAATAGAGGTAAGGGGACTTCCAACGATTTTTTATGGGGTCAGGTCTTGACATTTGTTTAAGGGGTCAAATCTTGACATTTGACAAAATGTCTACAAGTTTTACGCTACAGGATTTTGTCAAATGTCAAGATTTGACCCTATTATCTTCATCAGTGTCTCTTGCAAGTCAACTTCGGGAGAGAAATCAATTAGTTTTTGTATTTTACTAATATCCGGAACTCTTCTGCGCATATCCTCAAATCCCTCCTTGTATGCTTCACTGTAAGGAATATGAATGATTTCGGAGCTGCTCTGCGTTAATTTCTTGACTAATTCTGCCAGTTTATTAATCGTAATTGCACCCTGGGGATTCCCGATATTGAAAACTTCCCCGAAGGCAGAAGGTTCTTTTGTCAAAAATTCCATCGCTTTTACCACATCACTAACGTCGGTAAAGCAACGCACCTGTTTTCCATCTCCATAGACAGTGATTGGCTTGGCCTCAAGTGCCTGTTTAATAAATCTTGGTACAACCATCCCATAACTACCGGTCTGTCGGGAACCAATCGTATTAAAGAGCCGAACTATAATTACCGGCAATTTTCTCTCCTGAAAATAGGCAAAAGAGATAAATTCATCCAGAAGTTTGGTGCAGCCATAACTCCATCTTCTCGTTTTTGAGGAACCAAAAAGAGAATCGCTACTTTCTGAAAAGGGAATTTTCTCATTTTTCCCGTAGACCTCCGAGGAGGAAGTAAGCAAAACCTTTTTCCTGAAATCGCTGGCAAGTTCCAGGACGTTCTCCGTCCCCTCCACGTTGGTTTTGATGGATTTTAATGGCTCTTCAATCACCATTTTTACGCCAACCGCAGCCGCAAGATGAAAGATAAAATCATTTCTTTTAATGGCCTCTTTTAACAGAGGTTGGTCTAAAATCGAACCAATAGTAGAGGAAAAATTGAGATAATTTTTAAGAGCGGCAATATTTTTCAAACTCCCCGAGGAAAGGTCATCAAGAACCTCAACCTTTTCTCCTTTTTTAAGAAGATATTCCGCCAGGTGTGAACCAATAAATCCGCAGCCACCGGTAATTAAGATTTTCATATAGAAATTCTTTCTAACCACGGGTTAACACAGATAACTACAAAATATTCTACCACGGAGGACACGGAGAAAGAAATAATTAAGTAATAATTTATAGTATTTTCTTTGTAGTTCTCCGTGCTCTCTGTGTCTCTGTGGTGAATTCTTTATCCGTGTTCATCTGTGGTTACATATTTTTAATCAGGTCTTCGTATTTCTCTCTTTTTCGTATAATTTTATACCTATTTTTGGAAACAAGAATCTCCGGGAGCTTCAAGCGAGTATTATAGTTTGAGGACATTGAAAAACCATAGGCGCCGCTGCCCTTAATGGCTAAAAAATCCCCTTCCTTTAAGGAAACGGGTAATCTTCTCTTTTTCCCTAAAAAATCCCCGGATTCACAAATCGGACCAACAACGTTCCCAACAAAGGTCTTTCCCAAAGATTTCTTTAAAGGAACAATCTGGTGGTAGGCACCATAAAGGGATGGACGAAGAAGGTCATTAAGTCCGGCATCGACAATAACGAAGTCCCTCTTGAGGTAAAGAACCTTTGTCACCAAAATAGAGGAATTTCCCACAATGTATCGGCCCGGTTCAAAAATAATCTTTATCTTTAATTTTTTGAGAAGCGGAATGATTGTCCTGGCAAAATTTTTGATGGGAGGAACCCTTTTTTCATATTCTATCGGGAAACCGCCGCCAAGGTCAAAAATAGTCAATTTAATTTTTTCTTTTTTAACAAAGTTTAAGGCCTTCTTGATTGCTAATTCATAAACCTCCGGAAAGAGAATCTGGGAACCAAGATGGACGTGAAAACCTAAAATCTTTATCTGATGAAACTCATTATTTTTAAAGATTTTTACTGCTTTATCCCGGGTAATCCCAAATTTGGATTCCTTTTTCCCGGTGGCAACGTACTGGTGTGTCCCCGGGTCGATATCAGGATTAATTCTAAGATTGCAGCGGACTTTCTTCTTTAATTGAGCGGCAATTTTATCGATTAATCTTAATTCTGAAGACGACTCAACATTAAAGAGATAAACATTTTTTCTTATTGCCTCCCGGATTTCCTCCTCTTTTTTGCCAACCCCGGCAAAGACAATTTTTTCCGGCTTTATCCCCGCTTTTAAAGCCAAAAATAGTTCTCCTAAGGAAACGATATCGGCTCCGGCACCAAGATTTTTCAAGATTTTGATGAGAGAAATGTTGGAATTTGCTTTTAAACTATAGCAGACCAGCGGGGAAAGAGGAGAAAATGCTTCCTTGAAACTTTTATATTGACTGCAAATAGAATTTTTACTGTAAAGATAGAGAGGGGTGCCAATCTTCTCTGCAATCTCATTTACCTTAACCCCTTCACAATAAAGATTATTCCGTTGATAAGAAAAATCATTTATTTCTTTATTAGGATAATCCATATTAATCTCTACAAAAAAGGCAATGGTAGTTGCGAAGCAAACTCCTCAAACATAGAGTTTGGAGTTTTCCTGCAGCGTGCCTTGTGAATTTGCGAGTGGGCATGGTGTCCGCCAAAGGCGGACAAGCGAGTGAATTCACAGAGTGTAGTTTGCCTCGCTGGGGCAAACAAACGTGCCGCAAGGGAAGAACTCCGAACTCTTGCAACTTACCATTGGCTTACTATTTTAATCTCTTCTTCCAATCCTTTATCCTTTTTTGAACTTGATTTGGTGAAGTTCCGCCAAAAGAGTTTTTGTTTTTTACCGATGATTCAACCTTTATTCTTTCTAAAGCATCCTTCGCAAATTGTGGTGAAAACTTTTTTAATTCGGCTAAACTTACTCCTTTCAAGGTTTTTCCACAATCGGCAACCTCTCTTAAAATTTTGCCTACAATCCTGTGGGCTTCACGGAAAGGAACTCCCTTTGTCACCAGATATTCTACCAAATCGGTTGCGGTTGTCTCTCCCTTTTCCGCCATTTTTCTCATTCTTGCTTTATTGAGTTTAATTTTTGGCAAAAATTTGGCGTAAATCTTCAGAGAAGAAAGAAGAACTTTTATCATCTCAAAGAATCCTTTCTTATCCTCCTGGATGTCCCGATTATAAGCTAAAGGAAGATTTTTCATCAGAGAAAGAAGGGCAAAAAGTTCACCATAGACCTTAGCCGTTTTTCCTCTGACCAACTCGGGAATGTCCGGATTCTTTTTGTTCGGCATCAGAGAGGAACCGGTGGCAAAGGACTCATCAATCTCTAAAAATCCAAATTCGCTGCTGTTCCATAGAATAATCTCCTCGCTCAGACGAGAAAGATGCATCATCAGAATAGCACTTGCCGAAGATACTTCAATCAAAAAATCCCGGTCACTGACCGCATCCAGAGAATTCCCGGCAATCTTAGCGAACCCTAAGATTTTTGCGGTAAATTTTCGGTCAATCGGTAAAGATGTACCGAATCCCGCACCCGCTCCCAGAGGTAAAACATCAACGCGGGTATAACTATCATTAAAGCGACGCTTATCCCTTTCCAGCATTTCCAGGTAAGCCAATAGCCAGTGGCTGAAAAGAACCGGTTGGGAATGCTGGAGATGGGTGTAGCCAGGCATAATAACATCCTGTTCCTTTTTTGCTACCTGTAAAATTATCTTTTGAAATTTAGTGATTCGAAAAATTATTTCTTTGATTTTGTCTTTTACGTACAATCTTTCATCGAGAGCAATCTGGTCATTGCGGGAGCGGGCGGTATGCAGTTTTTCTCCTAAAGTTCCGATTTTCTCGGTTAAGCGACGCTCGACTGCGGTATGGATATCTTCATCATTTTTAAAAAGAAATTTTTTTTCTTCTATCTCTTTTTCAATTTCCTTCAATCCTTTAACAATTTTTTCCGCTTCTTTCTCCTTAATAATTTTGCATTTGGCAAGCATCCTTGTATGAGCAATGCTGCCAACAACATCATAGATTGCCAATTCTTTATCTACAGATAGAGAAAAGGTAAATTCCTCTGCTTCCCTGCTTAATCCTTTCTTAAATTTCGAATCCCAGAGTTTCATTTTTCCCTTTTATTATACCAGATTTTTTCTTTACAAACAACTTTATGGTATACTTTTGAAAAATGACAAACTTGGTTATTGTGGAATCGCCGGCGAAGGCAAAGACCATCGGGCGATTTTTAGGTAAAGATTTTCAGCTCTCCGCTTCCTTCGGGCATATCAGGGATTTACCCACCCATAAGTTTGCGGTTGACATCAAGGATAATTTTGAACCTACCTATGCTGTCCCCCCTGATAAAAAGAAAATAGCGCATCAACTTATCCTTGCGGCAAAAAATAGCAAGAAGATTTATTTGGCAACCGATGAAGACCGCGAGGGCGAGGCAATTGCCTGGCACATTGCCATTCTTCTAAAAAGACCACTAAAGGAAGTTAAAAGAGTTGTCTTCCATGAAATTACCAAAAATGCAATTCAGGAGGCCTTCAACCATCCCCGAGAAATTAATCTTTCTCTGGTTAAAGCCCAGCAGGCACGCAGAATTTTAGACCGGGTCGTTGGCTACCAGTTAAGCCCTTTTCTCAGTGAAAAAATGCGACAGAGAGGTCTTTCCGCCGGCAGGGTGCAATCGGTATCTTTGCGGATGATTGTGGAAAGAGAAAAGGAGATTGAGGAGTTTAAGTCACAGGAGTACTGGACTGTGAAAGCAAATTTAGAGAAAGAAAATTCTTCCTTCTCCGCAATCCTTTTTTCCATTGAAGGCAAGAAAATCCCTAAATTAGGCATCAAAAATAAAGAGGAAGCCGAGAAAATTACCTCTGACTTAAAAGATGCTTCATTCATCGTAGAAAAGGTTAAGAAAGAGGAGAAAAAACGTTATCCATTCCCTCCTTTTACTACCAGCACTCTCCAACAGGAGGCATCTCATAAGTTAAGATTTTCTGCCAAGAAAACGATGCGCACCGCGCAAATTCTCTACGAAGGAATCCAACTGGAAAAAGGAAGAGTCGGGCTGATTACTTATATGAGAACGGATTCTTTATCTGTCTCCAAAATTGCTCAGAAAGAAACATTATCCTACATCAAAAATAAATTTGGAGGTGATTATATCCCGAATAGACCAAACGTCTATAAAACCAAGGCAAAGGGAGCCCAAGAGGCACACGAAGCGATTCATCCCACCTCTGTTTTGCGCACACCAGAGGATGTAAAGGAATTTTTAACCCAGGAACAGGAAAAACTCTATGCGCTCATCTGGAATAGGTTCGTTGCCAGTCAGATGACGCCGGCAATATTCGATACGGTAAGTGTGGAAATCAAGGTGAAGCAATACCTATTCTCGGCAAAGGGTGAAACCTTAAAATTCCCGGGATACAAAAAGGTTTATTCCTCAGCAAAAAAAGAGCAGGAAACCATCCTCCCGCCATTAGCAGAAAAGGAAAAACTCATCTGCAGTAAACTTATTCCCGAACAGCACTTCACCAAACCACCGGACCGTTACAGCGAGGCAACTCTGATTAAGACAATGGAGAAGCATGGAATTGGACGTCCCTCCACCTATGCTCCGACAATCAGTACTATTCTTGCGAGAAAATACGTAGAATTGGAAAAACGGCTTTTTAAACCCTTACCTTTGGGGGTTAGCGTTAATGAGGTTTTAATAAAATACTTTTCTGATTTAATCAATGTTGATTTTACGGCGGCAATGGAGGGAAATCTGGATGAGATTGCCGACGGGAAACAGGAATGGCTTAAGGTCTTGAAGGATTTTTATCAGCCATTCTCGGAAAAATTAAAGCTTGCCACTAACGAATCTGTAAAAGAAAGGAAAGAGCCGCAAAAAACGGATGAGAAATGCCCGAAATGTGGGGCGGTTCTTTTTCTGCGTGAAGGAAGATACGGAAAGTTTCTGGGTTGCAGCGGCTTTCCCAAATGTAAGTATGCCAGACCCTTGACTCCAAAGAAGGTTGTTCAGGAAACGGACGAGAAATGTCCTAAATGCGGTGCAGTCCTTGTTATCAGAGAAGGTAGATACGGAAAGTTTCTGGGCTGCAGTAAGTTCCCCAAGTGTAAGTACATTAAAAAAATTTAATTATTGGTTTCTCTTGTAGAATGAGTTTCCATATTCTACAAAGGTTCGGGACATAGCAGCTATTTTTTCTTCGGAATGAGCTACCGCTTGAGGAGAAGGATACCATTTAGCAATGAACCCGCCGTTGAATTTTCCGAGGTTGTCAATCAGGGCTTTAGCATAATTTTTTACATCCTCTATACTTCCCCTAACCATCGTTTTCTGAATATCCACCGGACACCAGAAGCAGAGCCGACCCCCAAAGAGTTTGCTCAAACGTTCCATTCCCATATTTTCCTGCTGGTCCATTTGGATGACATTTAAGTCCGCCTCGATAAAATCCTCCAGGAGGTCAGTAATGTGACCGCAACTGTGAAGAAAGGTAAGGATTCCCTTCTGACGGGCAAATTTGTAGACCCGGGCATATCTTGGTTTGAAAAACTCCCGGAAGGTTTTAGGGCTAACCATTGGCTGGTTTTCCAACCCCCAATCATCGGCAGAGAAAATTCCATCCACACTGAGTTTTGCGAAATTCTCTATTGCTTCTATGGCAATATCGCACAATTTATCCAGGAGAATTCCCAACTGTTCAGGGTAAACATAAGGGTCTATTAATCCTTGTTCAAATCCCCTTAAATACTGGAGCCGATGGATGATGCTGAAGGGAATTCCCGCAAGAACAAATTTTTCTTCTTTACTTTCGGAGATAACTTTTTGGGCTTCCTTATACCTTTCCGGATTTCTGTAATCAGGGAACTTAAAATTTTTCAACATCGCATAGTCAGAAAGAGGGTGAACCTTGACCTGACCCATTGTCTTATCCCCGATAGATACCTTCTTCCAGATGCAGCCAAATTCATCCTCCCATTCGGTTTCCGTCTGGATTTTTGGTTTCCAGTTGGGGTCAGGTTCTGCGCCGATACCTAAAAAATCGCTTCCGAAGAGCTCCGGTAGGTCGTAAGGAATTCTATCAGGTCCCTCGAATAAAACCGCTTTTCTTACTCTTTCTCGGGAATTCATTAATTGACATTCTACCACTTTTGTTTGATAATTGAAAGACAATGTTAATAATCCCTGCAATCGATATTAAGGAAGGAAGATGTGTGCGGCTTTTTCAAGGGAATTTTGAAAAAGAGATAATCTATGGGGATGACCCGATTGAAGTAGCAGAAAAATGGGAAAAGCAAGGGGCAAAATTACTGCACATTGTTGACCTGGATGGAGCAAAAACCGGAAAAATAAGACATCTAAGTTTGATTGCAGAAATCATTAGAAATATTTCCATTCCTGTCGAGGTTGGCGGCGGTATCAGGGGTTTAAAGACCATTAAAAAATTATTTAATATTGGAGTAGAAAATGTTATTTTAAGTACACTCGCTTATGAAAATTTGTCTCTTCTAAAAAAAATCTGCGAACAATATAAAGAAAAAATTTCCGTGAGTATCGATGCAAAAGAGGGATTCCTTTCCATCAAGGGCTGGCAGGAAACAACAAAAGAGAAAGCAATTGACTTTGCTCAAAGAATGGAGGTTTTGGGAGTCAAGAGATTTATTTATACCGATATTAAGCGTGATGGAACTCTTTCAGGAATAAATTTGGAGGGAATAAGGAAGTTTGCTGCATCTATTAGAGAAAAGGCAATTGCCTCCGGAGGTGTTAGTAATATCGAAGATGTAAAAAGAATAAAAAATTTGGGCTTAAATAATTTAAGCGGGCTAATCATCGGCAAAGCCCTTTATACCGGAGCAATAAAGTTAGAAGATGCAATCAGGGAGGCTCGGGCAGTTTCTTAAGCGGCACGGACGCTGTGCGACGAGTAAGGAGCACGAGATAGCGTCGGGTGCGAGATGTGAGCACCCTGCCTGACGAAGCGATAGCTGAGGAGAACGCAGAGATGTTCGCTATAGGCAACTCTCTATCCGGGCATTCATACGTTGCCAAATGCCGCTACAGAAACTCCCTCACCTCTGTGTAAAAACAATGGTTAAAATGAAAAAGGCGTTTTTTCTGCTGATAATATTTTTTTCTCTTTCCTCTTTTGCTTTTTCCGAGGAGATAAAACCAATCTGTGACCGGGAATATTTTCCTGCAGTCCATTCCCTATTAAAAAATGCGAAAAAATCCATTTATCTGATAATGCATCAGATTCGTTACTATGAAGAGTATCCGGAAAGTCCCTCTAATTTGTTCTGTAATGACTTAATTGCCGCCGCAAAACGAGGAATAGACGTTAAAGTAATTATCGAGCAATCGGATTTAGAAATATTTTCAGATAATTCTAAGAGAAACAGAGAGGTTGGTTATCGTTTGGCAAGGGGAGGAGTAACCGTTTATCTTGACCCTTCAGAGACCACTACGCACTGCAAATTACTAATTGTTGATAAAAGGTATACGGTAATTGGCAGCACCAACTGGTCCTACTATGCTCTGGATAAAAATTACGAATCCTCAATTCTTGTTGATTCCGAAAAGACGGCAAACTACTTTATAAAATATTTCGAGAAATTGCGTAGTAAATCTCCGATAAAACTAAGTCCAAAATAAAAATGATTAAGGTTGGAATTGGGTACGACATCCACAAATTAGTCAAAGGAAGAAAACTCGTCTTAGGTGGAGTGGAGATTAAATTTTCTAAGGGTCTTTTAGGCCACAGCGATGGCGACGCTTTGACCCACGCGATTATCGATGCCATTTTAGGGTCTATTGGGAAAGGTGACATCGGAAAACATTTTCCGGACACCAAACGCAGATATAAAAATATTAGCAGCATTATTTTATTAAAAGAAACAATGAAATTATTGACCAAAAGCAAATACAGCATAAATAATCTGGATACAATAATTATTGCCGAAAGCCCAAAAATTGCTCCTTACGCAGAAAAAATAAAGGAAAGATTAGCCCCAATCCTGAAAATCAACAAAAAACTAATCAACATTAAAGCGAAAACAAATGAAGGCATCGGAGAAATTGGCAAAGGAAAAGCAATTGCCTCCTTTGCTCTAGTGAGTATAAATAAGGAGAGAAAAAATGCCAAGAATGTTTGATTTGATGAAGCAGGCGATGCAGATGAAACGGGAGGCAGGAAAAATCCAGCAGGAACTTGTTGCCCATACCTATGAAGCAACCTCTGCCGATGAAAAGGTCAAGGTAATGGTTAATGGTAAGATGGAGATTATCTCTCTGAAGATTTCTCCCGATGCTTTTACCAGCGTCCGCCCTGAAAAACTGGAAAGAAACATCAAAGATACCATCAATGAAGCCATAACCAAAGCCCAGAAGGATATCTCGGAAATAATGAAAAGCAAAATGCCAAATCTACCGATATAAGGAAGGGTTGACTTTTATTTTTTATTGTGTTATACTTTATTACAAATTATGAAGGAGGCGTGAAATGAGAATGAAAGAGACGATGGAAAAGCGAGTGCTTCTCTCTCTGCCTATATCATTATACGAAAGAATTTCAAAAGTTGCCATAAAGGAATATCGCACAATCCCTTCGGTAATTCGGGAGTGTGTAGCAGGCCAATTGGAAGGAGAAAAACCAGCACCTGAGGAATTAGCCGCGATTAAAAAGGGGGAAGAAGAGTATAAACAAGGCAAATGTGTGAAATGGAGAAAAATCGCACGTGGGAAAAGAAGCAAAACTCCCAAAAAGAGAAGTGGCGATTTATCTGATTAAACCACGAGGTGAGGTATATAAATGAAGACAAAACACAAAATAATTATTGGTGACTCAAGATGGATGAAGGAAATTTTAGATGAGTCGGTCCATCTTGTTATTACCTCTCCACCCTACTGGCAATTGAAAGATTATGGAAATGAGAAACAGATAGGGTTCAATGATACTTATGAAAAGTATATCAATAACCTTAATCTGGTCTGGAATGAATGCCATCGGGTTTTACACAAGGGCTGTCGTTTATGTGTTAATATCGGTGACCAGTTTGCCCGTTCTGTTTATTACGGAAGATATAAAGTTATTCCTATAAGGACAGAAACAATAAAATTCTGCGAAACTGCAGGTTTTGACTATATGGGGGCAATCATCTGGCAGAAAGTAACAACCTGCCATACAACCGGTGGAGCAACGGTAATGGGTTCCTTCCCGTATCCAAGAAGCGGAATTCTTAAACTTGATTATGAATTCATTCTGATTTTCAAGAAATGTGGCAGTCAACCAAAAGTAACCAGGGAGATTAAGGAACAATCCAAATTAACGCAAAAAGAATGGAATCAGTATTTTGTCGGACATTGGAATTTTCCCGGAGAAAAACAGGATAAACATCTGGCGATGTTTCCCGAAGAATTACCAGGACGGCTGATTAAAATGTTCAGTTTTGTTGGCGATACTGTCCTTGACCCGTTCCTCGGAAGCGGAACAACATCTTTGGCGGCAAAAAATTTGCACAGAAATTCTCTTGGGTATGAGATAAATAAAAATTTCTTGCCTGTTATAAAGCAAAAAGTTAATGCAAGTTTCGAGATAATCAAACAAGAGAAATTAAAAATTGACCTTGAAAGAGAAATTAAAAAATTACCTTATGTTTTTAAAGACCCAATAAAATTTGATAAAAAAATTGACCCCAGGAAATTAAGATTTGGCTCAAAGATAGATAATGACTCTTCCGAGAGAGAAACATATTATACGGTAAAAGAAATAATTAATCCCGAAATATTAATTTTAAACAATGGTTTAAAAATCAGGTTATTAGGTGTAAAAGAGAAACCTGAAAAGAATGGGGATGCTACCAACTTTTTAAGAGAAAAAACTCGTGGGCAAAAAGTATTTCTGAAGTTTGACAAGGTAAAATATGATGAAAAGAACAACTTGCTTTGTTATCTTTATTTACAGAACAAAACATTTCTAAATGCTCATTTGATTAAAAATGGTTTAGCTGAGGTGGATACTGTGTTTGATTATAAATACAAATCAAAATTCTTAGATGTGAGAATATAAGGGTAAAAATGGCAAAAGAATGGATATTAAATAGCGCTATGAATCGTTTTCAATTAAACTTTAAACGTAATGTTGGAGCTGTCTCAGAGGAAATTAGAAAGTGTACTCCAAAAAATTTGGACGATTGGAAGAAATACTATTTTACCAAGGTTAGACCAAAGGAACATATTGAAGAATTAGGAAGAAAACTATATGTTAAAATTACGGAAGTGATTTCTGCAGAAGTTGAAAATATTACTGAAGAAGATTGCATTGAGTATATGTATAATATGGTCATCAGTAGGACATTTGATGGATATATGACAGAAATAAAAACCATTTATGGCCAATTACAAGAAATTCTCAAAATAAAAATAGAACCAGCGCCGGATGAGTGGGACCGCTTATATAATGTCGACTTTTTTATTAAAATCAAAAATAAATATATTGGGATTCAAATTAAACCTGTTAGTGGAGTATCGCACATTCCTGAAATATTTAAAGAACGTAAATTGCAAATTGTCACACATAAAAAATTTACAGAAAAATTTGGCGGTAAGGTCTTTTACGTAATTTCCATCAAGGAAGGAAATAAGAAAAAAATACATAATAGCGAGGTAATTCCCGAGATTGAAGATGAAATTAAAGAGTTGCAAGGTTAAAATGAAAATACCATAGGAGAAAATTTCACTTTTCAGGAACTATATGCAAATAAATCTTTAAATAAAATCTTTATATTTCATTTCAGCAGTATGCATGAATTTAGTGCAGATATAAATGTGATTAGGGAATATTATATAAAAGATCGCAATGAGAAATAGTATTGTCAAAGAATTACGGATGGTAGCAGGACTAATTATACTTCTTTTGGTACTCCACACTGTTGGAGTGCTAAGCATTAAGGTGGACAATACGTCTGTTCTTCTCTTGGTAATCAGCATTGTCTGTTTGTTGGCACCTTCTCTAACAAAGATTCGCTTCGGAGAATTAGAGGCAGAGATTGGTCCACAGGAGGTCGAACGAGTAAAAGAAAAGGTAACAAAACACATTCCAAAGCCAACGCAGATTGGTGGCATAGACCGAGCAGGAGAGCAAACAAGATTAGCCCAGACAATTATAGACCTATCTGACATAGATCCTGTGCTTGCTCTGGCCAAACTGAGAATCGAACTGGAGAAAGTACTCACAGCATTATACCAAGCCGCAGGAACACCCGAAAGTTCAAGCCATCCAGTTGGTGTAAGTGGACTTATCCGCAAACTAACAAATATGGAAATAGTTCCAAGAGGATTATCGAGCGCGATTACGGGAGTTGTCCAGTTGTGTAATAGAGCTATTCATGGCGAGGATATTCGCACACCTCAAGCCAAAACGATTGTTGACCAAGGCTGTCAACTCCTCAAATATCTCTATGAGCAACTTTCAGAATTTCGACTTGAGCCAAAAGATATACAGGAAATTAACAAAGAGGATCTTATCAAATATAGGAAAGCGAAATATAAGGTTGTTACTGTTATTCCATATGTGGACAAGCCACTGAGAAATACTCGCATCTTAAATCAAGAGACATTTAACCGCTTATTGGAAGGTTACGAGGAATACGGAGAATTTATTGTGGAAGTATCAAAAATAGCGGAGTGAACAACTCTCTTGATGCAATGCCAACATCGGCTCCGCGGGTTAAAGCTTTTTAGGCATCAGTATAAATTAAGCCAACTTCGTAAAGCCGAAGAATGATTAGACAAAAGGAGGTAATCTGAATGGCTCTATATGAAGCATCAATAGACAAAGATTGGAAGGATTTTACCGATATCCATGCAACGATAAGGAAAAATTTAGAGAAGCCCATTGAAAAATTTATAAGCGGTGAAAAACAGAATTTGTTTGCACTATGGGGACCATATGGACAGGGAAAGACACAACTTATGTATCACCTCTTTAAATATTCTTGGAAAAACGGTGGTATTGCCCTATTTACAAAGCTAGAAAAACTTTTACCAGAAGATGAAATGGGGTCAGGTAAATTCAAAGATTACATTGAAAGACTTGTAAAACAAACCATAATAAAAATTAAAGAGGGTGAGATAGATGATACTGATTTGTTAAATAATGAGTGCAAAAGCTGGCTAAAGCAGTGGCTAAAGAATAACCCAATCAAAAAAAAGAATCTTGAAGAGCGAGCGGTTCTTTTAGTAGATGAGATGGAACAAAATTATCGGTCTCTGTTGGATAAGGTAATAACGGAGGACAGTTCCCCTTTAAAAGATTGCACGGCTCAAAACGATTTTATGATTATTGCTGCTTTTGCGCCGACATCTCAGTATGAAGCAATGAGTGGTGAAGCAGAAAAAAGGAGATGGGAATCATATAGGCTACCAACACTTCCTGCTGAAGTGCTTAGAAAAAGAGATGCAAAATATGGAAACTTCACGTGGTGGGTTTCAAAAGGAAGACTTGGGTTAGCATTTAAAATTTTGGACATTCTGCAAAACAGACAGTTAAATAATTTCAAAGATTTTGAGGAGTTTGCCAATAAAGATGTTGGCAGCATAGCTAAAGTTCCTTCAATAGATACAAGCGAATTAGCAAAGTATATGAAAATTAAAGATTACATAATTGAGTTATTTCCACATTCTGAAATAAAAGATAAAGATGGCCTTGTTTGCGGGAAAATTATTAAAGAAGAAGAATTTATTAATATTTTAAAGAATGGGTTGACTGAAGAGGGATGGGAAGAAAAAGAAATAGAATTATTTAGTGATTATTTAAAGTATGTGATTAGTGCTTTATCGAACGAAAATGGTTTTTTGCTCCCCCAGAAAGATGATAATGACCCAAAAAGGATTTTAATTTTATTAAAAACTGCTGTAGATTTTGCCATAGAGACAGAGGGGAGGGAAGAAGTCATTGCTTCTATCTATGATAAAATTTATAAATGGCAAAATTTTGAGCGATTCTATTATACTAAAATATTCTCGATAATCTCAGATTTAAGTTCAAGTGATGGTACTGCAATATCCTATGATTTACTACCTAAAATATTTCCTCTACCTATAACGTCTCCCATCATAGGGAGAAATTCCATAGAGGAATCTAGAGAGAATTTGTTAACAAGTTATCCCTCAACAGATTACATAGCCGAAGATATTGAAACAATCTCTGGAGGACAAATTACATTTTGCTATTTTATAAATAATCAAAAGCTAAAACAATTTTTGGATTCCGCCAAAGTTAAAGATTTTCTATCACCAAACAGAGACGTGGTTTGTATCGTGTTAGAAAACAAGGAGAGTATCAGATTGGAGGGAGTAGCAGGGTGGTTGAAGGCTCAAAACCGAATGAAAATTGAGTATCCACCAAAAAAACTAAGAGATTTCTTAATAAGTTTTATGGATTATTATCAATTATCGTCTCAAAATGAACATTTTAGAGATATACTGCAAGAAAGAGTAGAAGAAGAATTCAAAAAAGATAAGACATTAAGTAGAAAACTGGATTATTATAAAAATATATTAAATGAGTTTATCATGCAAAATAGTAATTTAATTTTAAGTAGGGCAAAATTTGAAGTCAAAAATAAAGATACAATCAATAACTACCAAACAAGGTATGATAAATTCTCAGATGTTGTTGGTTTATCTTTTTGTGAAATAAACGAGCTTAGTACGTTTTATATATTTAAACAGATAATTATGGGAAGTGATGAATTAAAAGAATTACGTACAGGTGTTCCTGGGCTATTAAAGGATATATCGGTAGGCAAAATTGGGAAAAAACCGTTGAAATTAAGTACAACACTAGAAACAATAAAAGATTCTTATGATTCCGAATTGGGCAATTTGACAGTGTTGGTAAATTTGGTTGATGAAGAAGATTTTATTAAATTATCATCAGAGGAAAATAGTAAAAAAGTACTGCGGGGAATTTTCAGGTATATCAAAATACCGGAGTATGAGAAACTCTCAATTATTCAACAAATAGATGACGCAATAAAATCTATAGACCAACTGAAAAAAAGTAGAGAAGAGCTAAACAAGGCTTTTAGTGATTTTAAAATTAAAGAATCTAAAAGTGAAAGAACAAAGGCGAAATGGAGCGCCATTTTAAAGATTCTGGGAAAGGTTAATGGTAGATATTTGGAATATTTGATTTGCGATTTTGCTAAGTTGGTATTAGATAAATTCAAAGATGATATTCTAAGCAACGACCAAAATTCGTTGACAGACTGGCAAAGAAATAAACAGTATGCTGAAAATTATAATGAGACATTGATAAAGATAGATAATTTGGATTATGCACCAAAATGGTTGAATGCTGACAAGAACCAGATAAAGGCACAATTTAAAGAGAAGTATTCTGGAATTATTAAAGGACTGACAAATTACCAAACCGAGATTGGTTTTGGTGCAGTAAATACCTTAAATTGGGATTCATTCAATGAAGAATTAGAGCAAATTGATAATGATCTTAGTCAGATAATGGAAATTGAAGAGAAATTAAAGGAAATAGTTACGACAGCAAATGAACTAAATAAAATCTTAGGGGGTGGACAATTATGATCAATTATGAGAATGAAGTTCAGAATCTCGGTAGTTTGGCTTCTGCGTTAAATGGTTTAAAAGAAAATTTGAAACAAAAAACATCTAAATTAAGTGGACATCCACCTTTGTGGAATGGCGAAATTCAGGATTTAGAGAATTTTACAACGGAATTAAGGGAGTGGTTGGATGAGCCAAAATTGAAAGAGGTAAAGGACATCATAAGAGAACTCCAGGGAATTTGTGATAATAATAGTAGATTTCAATTTGGTGAGAATAAGAGCTATTACATATTAATGCTGAGTATTTTAACCAAAGGGAAAGAAATTTTGGAGGTTATCAATGATGATATCATCAAAAAAGAGGCGGCTCAAGTAATATTAAATCAAGTTCTTCAGCAAAACGAGGTGGAGGAATCAGAACTAGAAATAAAGAAAATCAAAGAATTTTGGGATGAATTTAATGAAAAAATAATCAATTTTGACATGGAAAACAATATTTTTATCAAAAGAGTGAAAAACGAGTGCATTAAAAATTTACACAAATCTCTTAAAACAGGTTTTAATAGTGATGAAGTATCTAATGTGCAGCAGAGAATAGAGAAGGCAAAGAAATCAAGAAAACTGCTTAAGGAAATTGATTCAAATACTTTTTTAAGCGAGTATGAGAAAAACAAAGATATTGATGGAATATGGAACATTAGCGATGAAATCAGGAAAAAATTAGATAGTATAAATATTGATATAGCAGGTGTCCCAGAAGCTACTAATAGGGAAATCTTTAGTGAATTATTAGGTTATATAAATAGCAGAGATGAAGCACTAACGGAATCAGATCTTACTAAAATTAAGGATAAATTAAATGACCTCTTTGGAAAGTTAAAGAATTGGGGTAAAAAAGTAAGCAGATTTATAGATGATGATATTGCACAATTGGATTCATGGTTGAAAGCTACAAAAAATTCTGGAAGCAACTCAGAAAGAATTCAAAAAATAAGTGTTAAAATTGCCGATTTAAGGCAGAAATTTAACTCATTAATATTTGATGATATCAAAGACATAAAATCTAAAGATCTATATGATATATTTGAAGAATACTACAAATTTAAAAAAGAAATTGAAGATTTTTTTAAGGATTTACTGAGTAAAGATGCTAGAATAATTCTTGATAACTTATCAAATATTGAGAAAATAAAAGGTGATATGGGCGATAATTTTTGGGAGTCTGCTAAAGAATTATGTGATACTTTTCCGCAGCTAAAAATCAAAATAGGATGGGAATCGGAGGAGATGTAATAATATGTCAGATGAACAAAAACTTCATGAATCTATAGAAAAATACCGTGGCAAATGGGAGATAAAAACTGACTGGGGCTATATTAAAATTGAGTTTTTTTCAAAGAGAATTGGGTTTGGATCTAAAAAAGGAACTCCGGATGAGATATTGATAACAAAAATTACTCTGCCGATTCTAGGTAAAATAGTAAACATTCAGATACCAATATTGTTAGAAGCAGAAACAAAAAGCGGACTTAATGGTGCTCTCATCGATCTTTCAAAATTCTCAGAAAGAAATCTAAAAGAAGGAGAGAGCAGTTATATTGAGATTCCAATGTTAGTGATTGGTAAAGAACAGAATACAAAAAGAAAAAATATTCAATTGAAGTGTACTGTAAATATTGAAGAAAAAGAAGGATTATAATTACAAGATAAGAAAAGGCATTGCTTTTCGCTACGCTTTACCCAAATTCCCCTTTGGGGAACTTCAAATATGGTTGGAAGGTTATGCAAAATTGCCCTGGAGTGTTGATAAATATTGAGTAGTTAAGATTATAATAGACGAAAGAATGTCTATGAATTTAGAGATTTATACCATTGGCCATAGTAATATTGAGTCAGATGAATTCATTAAGCGAGTGAAAGAATTCAATATTGAACTACTTGTGGATGTGCGGAGCAAACCATACAGTCAGTATGTGCCTCATTTTAACAAAGAGAAAATTGAGCAATTGTGTGAAAAGAATGGAGTCAAATATCTATTTCTCGGAAATCTTTTAGGTGGAAAACCCGAAGATGAGTCCGTTATTGACGAAGAAGGGAAAGTAAATTACGAACTATTGGCTAATAAAGACTATTTTTTAGCGGGAATTGGTAAGTTATTGAATTTAACCAAAAAATATCGTATATCTCTAATGTGCTCCGAAGGACAACCGGATGAATGTCATAGAAATTTACTTATCAGCCCAGTGCTTGAGAAAATGGGAATTAATGTTTTGCATATATTGCCGGATGGAACGGTGATTAATTCAGAACAATTAAAGTTGGAGGCAAACAAGGGGCAATTAGCTCTATTTTAATTGAGAAAATGGCAATAAAAGTTTATACAGTGGGGACTAGCAAAAAAAACGCAGAGGAATTTTTCGCCATTCTTAAGAAATCTAATATTGAAAAAATTATAGATATCCGACTGAATAATAAATCCCAACTATTGGGCTTCAGCAAAGGGCAAAACTTGAAATATTTCTGCGAAAAATGCCATAACATTAAATACGAATATGTTCCGCTTTTAGCACCTACGAAAGAACTTCTTAAAAAATACCAAAAGGATAAAGATTGGTCTTTCTATGAGACAGAGTTCTTACGAATTTTAGAATCACGTCCAACAATAGATATATTCCAAAAAGTATGTGGAAATGTCAAGAATGTTTGTCTGTTATGTTCTGAACCAACACCCCGGCATTGTCATAGAAGATTGGTTGCTGAATATTTAGCCAAGCATAACAGGGGAATAAAAATCATTCATTTGTAGGAGGAATGGGTTATGTTTTATAAAGAAATTGTCTGCCTAGCAAATTCAAGAAAATTAAATGGTAAATGTGTTGCAGGAAAAGATATTAACACTCATAACTGGATTAGGCCCATAAGTGGCAGTGAGAAAGGAGAACTTACAGATAACCAAATTGCTTATAGCAATGGAGAGATACCTGAATTATTAGATATAATGAAGATACCGTTTGAACGAACAAAAGCAACATTTTACCAAGCCGAGAATATTTTAATATCTGATGGAAAATGGGAAAAAATGGGGAAATATCCTGAAAATAAACTGGATGATTTGTGCGATAACCCTCCGACTATTTGGATAAATGAAGAGTTGAGGAATGACAGAATATCGGAAGATTTTCTTAGACAAAACAGAATTGAATCTTCGCTACTTTTGATAAAGCCTGAATCGCTGAAATTTAAGTGTGAAGATTATCCTGATAAATTTGGGAATACGAAAAGGAAACTAAGAGCGATATTTTTATACAATAATGTAGAATATAATCTTGGTGTAACAGACCCTCTAATCGAAAGTGAATATAGAGATAAAGATATAGGAATTTATGCATCAAATTCTAAAAATGCATATTTGTGTATAAGTTTAGGAGAATCATTCAAGGACTATTGCTATAAATTAGTAGCAGGAATAATAAAGAAAATTAAGGAATAAAAATGATGAGAGTGAGATTTGCGCCGAGTCCGACAGGGTACCTGCATATTGGGAATGTCAGGACGGCATTGTTTAATTATCTTCTGGCAAGGAAACATCAAGGGAAGTTTATCCTGAGAATCGAGGATACCGATGTTGAGCGCTCAAAAAAGGAGTATGAGGCAGGAATTATTGAGGATTTGCATTGGCTGGGCTTAAACTGGGATGAGGGACCGGAGAAGGGGGGAGATTTTGGGCCCTACCGGCAGTCGGAACGACTGAAATTTTACCAGGAATTTGCCGAGAAATTATTAAAGGAAAATAAGGCATATTATTGTTATTGCACCAGGGAGGAACTGGAGCAAAGGAATAAGGAACTTCTGGCTAAAAGAGAAAGTCCGCGCTATGATAACCGCTGTCGTAACCTTACCGATGCGCAGAAAGAAAAATATATCAAAGAGGGAAGAAAACCGGTTCTCCGATTCAAGATTCCGGAAAAGACCATTGAGATTAATGATTTAATCAGAGGAAAGGTCAGTTTTGATACAAGATTGATGGGGGACTTTGTTATTATGAAGTCCGATGGCAAACCGGCATTTAATTTTGCGGTAGTGGTGGACGATATTCTGATGAAAATTACCGCAGTCATCAGAGGAGAGGACCATCTTTCCAATACCCCACGCCACATTATGCTTTTTGATGCCTTTAACAGTAAAATTCCCGAATTTGCGCATATGGCAATGACCCTGGGACCGGATGGCGGTCGTTTAAGTAAAAGGCATGGGGCAACATCGGTAAGTGAATTCAGAAAAATCGGGGTTCTCCCGGAAGCATTGTTCAACTATCTTGCCTTATTGGGCTGGGGGACAGAGGAAAGCCAGGAAATTTTCACCAGGGAGGAATTAATCCAAAAATTCTCCCTGGAAAGATGCAAGGAGTCATCTGCCATTTTTGATATCCATAAATTAACATGGATGAACGGTCTTTACATCAGAAAGAAAGAACCGGAAGAATTGACGGAACTTATTTTGCCTTATTTGAAGGAAAAAAACCTAATGCATCTTCAGAGCGAATCTGTAGGGGTTCGATTCATCGAACCCGAAACAACGGGCGTCATAAATGTCGCCCCTACAATAGACAAAAATTATCTCATCAGAGTTATCACCATGGAAAAAGAACGGATTAAGAAACTCTCCGAGGTCCCTGATTTGATTGAATATTTTCTAACCGAAGAAATAAAATTTGATGCTCAGTCATCAGAAATACTGAAAAAGTCAGAGGTAAAGGAAATTTTAACCTCTCTGAATAAAGAATTAGAAAAAGTTTCCGACTTCTCTGCGGAAAACCTGGAAAAGGTAATTCGTGATTGGACAAAAGAAAATAATTTAAAAACCAGAGATGTCTTCCATCCTTTACGGTCAGCAGTCAGCGGCAGAACAATTGGTCCCGGACTCTTTGAGATGATGGAGGTCCTGGGAAAGGAAAGGGTGCTGAGAAGATTAAGGGAGGTGGAGAAAATATGTTAGTTAAAGATGTGATGAAAAAGGATGTAGTTACGGCGAGGAGGGAAACAACCTTAAAAGAATTGATCGGTATTTTCTACAAGCATACCTTTCATACCGTCCCGGTAGTGGAGGATGAAAAGATAGTAGGGATTGTGGAATTGGAACATCTTTTAAGGGTTTTTCAGCCCCATCCACCACACATTCACGAATTATTGAAAAGTGTCCCCTTCCTCCAGGAGGAGGAAAGAAACATTTTTGAGTTGGAGGTTACCCCGGAGATGACAATGCTTTGTATAGTTGATGATATTATGGAAAGGAAATTCGTAACCATCGAAGAAAAATCTACGCTCCAGGAAGCCAGACGTCTAATGAGATTGCATAACATACAAAGATTAATGGTGGTTGATAAAAAGAACAATTTACTCGGAATCCTCAGTTTATTTGACATTATCTTGTCGGTTTTCAAGGAGAAAGGAATTTGCTCGGACTCTAAATAGAATGGATACAATCTTTTCCTTAGGCATTATTCTTTTTACCGGACTTTTTGCAGCTAAGATATTACGGCAGATAAAATTTCCTGCGGTCACCGCCTATCTTCTCCTGGGTATTATTATTGGCCCTCATCTCCTTAATCTGGTCGCTCCCGGAATTATCAATTCCTCAGGGCTTATCTCCAATATCGTTCTTTCCATTATCGCCTTTGGTTTGGGTCAGAACTTCTCCAAAGAACATTTCGGAAAGATTGGTAAGTCGGTCCTTACGATTTCCATCTTAGAGGCAACCGGTGCCTGGCTTCTGGTTACCCTTGCCCTATTTTTTATTTTGAAACAAAATTTTTATCTTGCTCTCCTCTTTGGCTCCATTGGCGCTGCCACCGCTCCTGCGGCTACCGTAATGGTTATCCGGGAATATAAAGCAAGAGGAACGTTTACTAACACCCTCCTGGGGATTGTCGCAATTGATGATGCCTGGTGTCTAATCATCTTTTCTATCTCCCTGGCTATAGCCAGGGCTTTATCTCTACATCTTAGTGTCAATATTCTTAAGGTAATCTTTCACGCTCTTGTCCAGATTATCGGCGCTTTCTTTATTGGGGGATGTTTCGGGGTTCTTCTCAGTTGGTTAGGCCGTTTTGTTAAGACCAAAGCCGACCTTCTGATTGTTACTCTGGGTTTGATTTTTTTTACTACCGGGCTCTCCATTCTCCTTGGCCTTTCTGTTCTTCTGGCAAATATGGCTCTGGGAATGGTCCTGGTCAACCTCAAAAAGGAAAATTACGGATTCTTTGAGATTTTGCATACTATCGATACTCCGCTTTTCCTTTTCTTCTTTGTCCTTGCCGGAGCAAATTTACAAATCTCTCTTCTCCCCAGGATAGGAGTGGTTGCCGTTGTCTACTTTGGCTTTAGAATTCTGGGTAAGGTTGCCGGCGCCTCCTTAGGAGCACATCTTTCTAAAACAACAAATTCTGTGAAGAAATATATTGGTTTTGGTCTTATCCCACAAGCCGGCGTTGCTCTGGGCGTTGCCCTCATTGCCAAACATTCATTTCCCGAGGTTGGGAACTTTATCTTTACCACCATCGTCACTACTACCATTGCCTTTGAAATTGTTGGCCCCTTTGCTACACGCTTTGCTTTGAGAAAGGCAGGGGAAATTGAAGGGTCTTAAATTGAAATTCTATAATACATTAACCAAAAAGAAGGAAGAATTCATTCCCCTAAAAAAGGGTAAGGTCGGATTATATACCTGCGGACCAACGGTCTATGACTATGCCCATCTGGGTAATTTCCGCGCCTACATCTTTGAGGACTTATTGCGCCGTTATCTGAAATATAAAGGTTATCAGGTAACCCAGGTAATGAATATCACCGACGTTGACGATAAGACCATCAAAGGGGCAAAGGAGAAAGGGGTAACACTCTCGCAATACACCAAAAAGTATGAAGATGCCTTTTTTGAAGACATTAAAACCTTAAATATTAAAAAAGCCAATTACTACCCCCGGGCAACCGAGCATATCCAGGAGATGGTAGGTTTGGTCAAAAAATTGCTAAAGAAAAATTATGCTTATGAAAAGGACGGCTCAATTTATTTCTCAATTAAAAAATTTCCTCATTACGGGAAACTCTCCGGAGTTGACCTTTCTCAGATGAAGGAAGGAAGAAGAAGTGATTCGGATGAATATCAAAAGGAGGATATCAAGGACTTCTGCTTGTGGAAGGCAGCGAAAGAGGGAGAACCTTCCTGGGAAACGGAGATTGGGAAAGGAAGACCTGGCTGGCACATTGAATGCTCGGCAATGAGTATGAAACGTCTGGGGGAAAGTTTTGATATTCATACCGGGGGGATAGACAATATCTTCCCCCACCACGAGAATGAGATTGCCCAGAGTGAGGCGGCTACGGATAAGAAATTTGTTAATTACTGGCTCCACTGCGCATATCTTCTGGTAGATAATGAGAAAATGGCAAAATCAAAAGGAAATTTCTATACCCTGCGCGACCTTCTGAATAAAGGATACAATCCTCTAAGCATTCGATACCTCCTTCTTTCCACCCATTATCGCAGTCCCCTTAATTTTACCTTTGAGAACCTCAAGGGAGCAGAAAATTCCTTGAGAAGATTGCTCGATTTTAAAAAGCGTTTGAAAGAAACGGTTCCTGAAGGGAAATATAATGCGAAACTTCACGATTTTAGACAAATAGCAGAAAAAATGTTTGAGAAATATATGGATGATGATTTGAACATATCTCCGGCTTTAGCCGCTGTATTTGGCCTGATGAAAGAAACAAATATTGCTTTAGAAAAGGAGGAGTTAGACAATAGAAATCTTCAGGAAATTCGGAAAACCTTTCGCAATTTTGATAGAGTATTGGGTGTTTTAGAAACCGAAGAAATAATATTGCCCGAAGAAATAGAAAATTTGATTAAGATAAGAAAGTCGGTTAGAAAAAGGGGAGATTTTAAAAAAGCAGACGAGATTAGAAAAAAACTTTTAGATAAAGGAATTGTTCTGGAGGATACAAAAAAAGGAGTGAGATGGAAGAGAAAATGAATTCTAAAGAAAGAATAAAGATGGTGGTTATATCTACCACTCCGACCATTCCATCCCCAACAATGTGAGTTTCGCCCAGTATAAAAGAGTGATGGAACTGGTAAAGAAATACGGGAAATACTAAATTGACTTTTGAAAAAAATATGGTATTATAAAGAGAAATAAAAAATCGGAGGATAAAATGAAAAAGATTTTATTTGTTGTTTTGGGGTTTTTGTTAATTGTCTCTGCGGTAAGTTGCACGATAGATTTTCATCCGGGTCGTGATTTTCAGCCAAAAGAGGAAGCAAAGTAGGAAAGGGTCAGGTCTCCACATTTGACAAAAAATCATCAGATGAAAATTGGAATCGGCAAGATTAAGATTAGCCCGGAGATAGGAACTGATTTAGCCGGTTATTTTGAGCCCAGAAAATCTATCGGTATTCACGACCCTTTATTTGCACATGCTTTGATTCTGAAAAAAAATGGAGTCAAAGCCGTAATAATTGCCTGTGACCTTATTGGCATCAATCGGGAAATTATTGAGAAGGCAAAAAAACTGGTCGGAGAACAAACCGAAATTAATCCCGCCAATATTATCGTTCACGCTACTCATACTCACACCGGTCCAGCAACAGCCAAGGTTTTTGGAATAGACAATGAAAAGAGCGGGGCGTATCTTTCTACTCTCCCGGGAAAAATTGCTCAAGCGGTTCTTCTGGCAAACAAAAATTTATTTTCAGCAACGATTGAATATGGCAAGGGAGAGGAAAATCGCATCGCCTTTAACCGTAGATATTTGATGAAGGACGGAACTGTCAGAACCAATCCCGGCTTTGGAACCGACTGGTATGCTGGAAAAAAAAGAGGGTAAGCCAGATATCCTCAGGTCAACCGGACCAATTGACCCAGAGATAGAGGTCTTAAGGTTTAAGGATGAAAAAAAGGAAACAAAATCTCTCCTTGTAAATTTTACCTGCCATTGCGATACCGTAGGAGGAAATCTTATTTCTGCCGATTACCCGGGGGTAATGAGAAATCTCATTCAGGAAAGATTTGGCAAGGAGCTCTTTGTCCTTTTTATCAGCGGAACGTCAGGCAACATCAACCACCTTAATTGCCACCATCCGGAGATGATGCGCGAGGGATATTTTGCCCATACGCAATGGATGGGGGAGGTATTGGGGAAGGATGTTCTAAAAATCTGCGAAAATCTAAAAGAGATTTCCGTGCCAGAGTTAAAAGTAGGACAGAGAAAATTAAACATCCCCCGGCATTCCCTCTCCCCTTTGCAATTGAAGATTGCCAAAAAGATTGTTGAAAAAGGGATAGAGAGTTTGAACCAGGAAGAAAAAAAGGAATGGTTAAAATTGGAGAACAATTTTGGGGCTGAAAAGGTCTGGGCAAAGGAGATGATTCTGCTTAATCAGGAACCTCCTCTCGTGGAAATTGAGGTTACGGCAATTTCTATCGGAGAGGTAGCAATCGTTGGTCTTCCGGGAGAGATGTTCGCTGAATATGGATTAAAGATTAAAAGAGAAGCAAGATTTAGGCAGGTCTTCATTGCTCAGCTCTGTAATGGCTGCGTTGGTTATATTCCCACCAAAGAGACCTTTAGCCAGCCCGCAGGTTACGAACAGCGCTTAGCCCGCAGCAAACTTATTCCTGAAGCAGGAAATATAATCACTCAGACCGCTCTTGAACTTTTAAAAAATTTAGAAAGGAGGAACAATGGTTAATTGGGGAGTAATTGGGGCTGGGGGGATTGCCAGAAGAAGGACAATTCCCGAGGGAATTATTCCGGCAAATAATAGTAAACTTGTAGCGGTGATGGATACGGATAGAAAGGTCTCCGAAGAGGTGGCAAAAGAATATAATGTGAAGGCATACTTCAAAGAAAAAGACCTGATTAGAGATAAAGATATTGATGCGGTTTATATTGCTACTCCGGTATACGGACACGCCAAACAAGCCATCATTGCTTTAGAATCCGGCAAAAATGTTCTTTGCGAGAAGCCAATGGCATTAACAATTAAGGACTGCGAAAAGATGATTAAGACCGCAGAAAAATGTAAGAAAAAGTTAGGCATTGGCTATTTTATGCGGTTTCACGCTTTTCATCAGAGGTTTAAGGAGATGGTCAAAAATGGGGATTTGGGAAAAATAGTTCTTCTCCGCGGACAACTTTCCTGCTGGTATCCCAGGATGGAAGGTGCCTGGAGACAAAACCCTAAATTAGGAGGAGGGGGCTCTTTGATTGATATGGGCAATCATTGCCTGGATATCTTGGAATATATCCTTGACTCCAGAGTAAAAGAATTAAGTTGTTTTACCGGAAGTTTGGTGCAGGATTATCCGGTGGAGGATAGCGCTCTTCTTTCAGTAAGGTTTGAAAATGGCGCTCTGGGAGTAGTGGATGCTTTCTTCTCTATCCCGGATAATTCATCAAAAAATCGATTAGAGATTTATGGCAGTCGGGGAAGCATTTTAGCGGAAGAAACGATTGGTCAGGTGCCAACCGGAAAAGCGGTAGCGTATCTGGAAAAAGAAAATAAGGACTATGCCGCGGAACAGAAAAGAGAAGAGTCCACCGCCGAGGAGATAACACCTCCTTTGGTAAATGGATACCAAAGAGAGATAGAGGTATTTGCCGAAGCGATAGAGAAGGACAGCGAACCGCCAATCTCCGGTGAGGATGGTCTCTGGAGTCAAAAAATAGTTTTGGCGGCATACAAGTCGGCAAGAACAGGAAAAAGGATAAAAATGGAGTAGCGAGACTTGTCTCGCGCAGAGCAAGCTCTGCTACTCCGGAATAAAATTTTCGTAAAGATAAATAAGGAGAAAATGGAAGAAAAATTGGCAGTAGACGGAGGAAAACCGGTTATTGAAGAGAAACTTCCTGGCTGGCCCTGGTTTGATGAAGAAACAATTAAAGCCGCAATGGAACCGCTAAAGACAGGAAAGGTTAACTATTGGACCGGAAAAGCAGGAATGGAGTTTGAGAAAAAGTGGGCAGAATACAACAATGTTAATTTCGCCATCTCTACCAGCACCGGCACCAGTGCCTTGCACACCGCTTTAGCCGCATTAAACATTGGCCCCGGGGATGAGGTAATTACTGTCCCCTATACCTTTATCGCCTCTTCTTTCTCCATTGTTCAGGCGGGAGCGATTCCGATATTTGTTGATGTCAGAAGGGAAGACCACTGCATCGACCCGGGAGAGATTGAAAAGAAGATTACCGAAAGAACAAAGGGGATTATTCCTGTTCATCTTTACGGAAATGTCTGTGAGATGGATGAGATTATGGCAATTGCCAAAAAACATAATCTAAAAGTTATTGAGGATGCCGCCGAAGCCCATGGAGCAGAATATAAAGGGAAAAAAGTCGGTTCAATCGGCGATGCGGGTTGTTTTAGTTTTTGCCAGAATAAGACCTTTACTACCGGGGGAGAGGGTGGAATGCTCATTACTAATGATGAAGACCTTGCCTGGGAGGCCAGGTCCTTCCGCGACCACGGTTATGATGTTAAAAGAAGGATGAGTTTATTGGAGATGGAGCAGGCATTACCCTATATTCATCGCAGAGTTGGCTTCAATTACAGAATGACCGAGATGCAATCCGCGATTGGCTTAAAAGAATTAGAAAAACTTGATTCCTGGAACTTACCCCAGAGAAGGAAGAATGGAGAAATTCTGATTGCAGAACTCAAGGATTGTCACCAGATTTTAACCCTTCCGGTACATAATGAGGAGAAGAAAAATGGTTTCTACGTCTTCCCGATTGTGCTTAACCTGGATGCACTCTCCTGCGATAAGGATACATTCTTAAATGCGGTGATTGCCGAAGGCGTTTATGCCTGGAAGGAGTTCTGGCCGCAGAGTTACAAGGAAAATGCATTTGCCGAGCATAATGGTTTTGGCAGATTTAAGTTTCCTTTTGAGTCAAAGGAATATACCGATCCGGAATCGGTTAAATACAACGAGGTCTTCTGTCCCAATTGCGCCTGGCTGGAAGAAAGAACATTTGTTGTCCACATCTGGCCAACAATAAAGGATGAGCATATTCATTTAGTAGCCGAAGCCATTAAAAAGGTTGCTTCGGCCTATGCGAAGTGATAACACAAAGCCGAGTAAACTCGGCAGCCACATTTGTCTATGTAGTGGCCAACCTTGGTTGGTATTGTAAGATTGCAGGAGATACAGTAAATAAGGGAGGAAAATGGAAAAGTTTAATTATGCATTAGCGAAGTTTTTGCCGTTTCAGGATGAGGAGGAATGTGCAAGGGTAAGAAAGATTAAAAAGGAAGAAATTTGTAAGCATTCTAACCCGGAATTTAAGATTAGAATTATTGAGAAACCGGAGGATTTCTATCTGGAGTTTGCTCTTGATATTGTCGGCAGAATCAAAAAAGCGAATGAATCGAACAAAAAAATTGTGGCGATTTTTCCGGTAGGTCCAATGCCTCAATATCCTGTTGCCGTTTCTCTCATTAACAGATTCAAAATTTCCTGTAAAAACCTGATTTCTTTTAATATGGATGAGTATGCCAATGAAAAGGGAGAAAGCTCTCCGGCAGATTGGCCCGGTTCTTTCCAGAAAACGATGCGGGAGGAATTTTTCCTGAAGATTGATGCGGATTTAAGACCTCCGGAGAATCAAATTCATTTTCCGACTACAGATGTTCTTTCCTCTTACGGGAAAATGATTGAGGATTTGGGGGGAGCGGATGTTTGCTACGGAGGCATTGGCTGGTGCGGACATATCGCCTTCTGGGAAGCGCATTTAGGTGAAGAGTTTGGCGATGACCTGGATAGTTATAAAAAGGCAGGGCCAAGATGCGTGGAACTCCATCCGATGACCATTATGCAAAATGCTTTACATTCCTTCTCCGGTGATTGGTCCTGGGTTCCGCCAAAAGCAAATACCATTGGACCGGCACAGATTATAGGTGCAAAAGACAGAAGTTTCTGGCTGGACGGTGAGCTTGGCGGAGGGCTATCCTGGCAGAGATTCATTGGACGACTTGTCGCCCACGGACGGGTTAACACCCTTGTTCCCGGTTCAATTCTGCAAACAGTTCCCGGAACTTACACTATTTTAAGCGGCGTAGCCGAGAACGTTGAAATTAAAATGAAATGAGGCTGGAGTAGCAGAGCTTGCTCTGCTTTGTTTGCGCGAGACAAGTCTCGCTACTCCTATCTCACCTTCCTCGTTTCTCTCTAGGCAAGAAAATTCCCTGAAGAGTGCCTTCATGACGACGGAGCGGGCATGGTGTCCGCCATTGTTCATTGGCGGACGAGCGAGGAGGAATGAGAGTGAAGATTTCCTCGCCGGGGAAATCAAGCGTGCCGATGAAAGGAACTTTCTTGCCTCTTACTTGGCATACTCCACAGTTCTTACCTCTCTAATCACGGTGACTCTTACCTGACCAGGATATTCTAATCCCTCCTCAATCTTCTTGGTAATGTCCCGGGTCAAGACCGTGGCTTCCGAATCGGAAATCTGCTCTGGTTTTACAATCACCCTGACCTCTCTTCCGGCACTGATGGCATATGCCTGGGAAACCCCTCTAAAGGAGGTGGCAATACCTTCTAATTTATCCAGTCGTTTAATGTAACCCTCTAACGTTTCTCTCCTTGCTCCTGGTCTTGTAGCACTGATGCTATCTGCAGCAGCAATCAGAGGAGTCATAGGGTTAATTGCATCCACGTCCCCATGATGGCCTTCAATAGCATTAATGACAACCGGGGATTCATTATATCTACGGGCAAGTTCAGCACCAATCTGAGGATGAGTTCCTTCCTGCTCCCTATCCACCGCCTTGCCAATATCGTGCAAGAGGCCGGCTCTCTTTGCCAACTTTTCATCCAGTTTTAGTTCTGCCGCAATATAACCGGCTAAATAAGCAACCTCCCTGGAATGAACAAGAACGTTCTGACCATAACTGGTGCGATACTTTAAACGTCCCAAAAGTTTTACCAACTCCGGATGAATCATCGTAATTCCCATCTCCAGGACGGTCTGTTTGCCGACCTCATTGATTGTTTTTTCCATATTCTTCTGCGTCTTTTCCACAATCTCCTCAATTCTTCCCGGGTGAATTCGTCCATCGGCAATGAGTTTCTCCAGGGCAATCTTGGCAACCTCCCTGCGGTAAACATCGAAACTGGAAAGCGTTACCGCTTCCGGGGTATCATCAACAACCAGGTCAACCCCTGTAGCAGCTTCAAAGGCCCGAATGTTTCTGCCTTCCCGGCCAATAACCCTTCCTTTCATCTCATCAGGAAGAGTTACTACCGAGACGGTTGATTCAACTACCTGGTCAGCACTGCAACGTTGAATGGCAGAGACAATAATCTCCCGCGCTTTTTTCTCTCCGTTCTCTTCTGCCTCTTCAATGATTTTACTGATGATGTTTGCATTTTCCCTCTTTACCTCTTCACTAAATTTGATAAAAAGGGCTTGCTTTGCCTGTTCGCGGGTAAGACCTGCCACTCTTTCCAAACTTCTTCTTTCTTCCTCGGTCAGGGTTAGCAGTTCTTCGCTTTTCTTCTTATTTATTTCTTCATCTCTCCGAGCATTCTTCTCCCTCGTAGATAGAGAAATCTCCTGTCTTTCTAAAAAATCTACTTTGCGGTCAAGGTTTCTCTCTCGTTGATTCAGCCGCCTTTCCGAGAGATGAAGTTCTTTACGTCTTGCGCTTGTTTCCTGTTCAAAATCCGTTCTTAATCCAAGCATCAACTCCTTTGCTTCCAACTTCGCCTCTTTGCGTATGGAATCAACCCGGGATTGTGCCTCCTTTAAAATCTGACGGCTCTTTTCCTCCGCCCTTCTTATTTTCTGCTCGCCAAAATACTTTCTCAAGAAATAGCCCGCGAAAAGAAGAACAACCGCGGCAATAACAGTAATTAGAGAATTATCAATTTTGCACCTCCTTGCTAAAAGAGAGATTCTTCGTTCCACTCAGAATGACAGACCATTTTTTGTCATGCTGAACAAAGTGAAGCATCTCGCCGTTAAAAGACAAATTTGTAGTTATTTATCTCTGGTTGCTACGGAGTAAAAAGTTGGGTAGGAAAATAAAGAAA